>Ga0116228_10001636_pt1 | contig 18742 bp, 20 predicted proteins | sample S1TSphfallax_2_FD_89694 | JGI IMG/M metagenome (GOLD analysis project Ga0116228, IMG submission 89694) | Host-associated microbial communities from peat moss isolated from Minnesota, USA - S1T2_Fc - Sphagnum fallax MG | ecosystem: Host-associated > Plants > Peat moss > Unclassified | place... | reverse complement strand
TTAGGGTTTAGGGTTTAGGGCTTGGTGAACAAGCTCCACTTCAGGCAAATGAAAGCCATTGTCTGCTACTGAACAAAATCTGATGAATATGACTGGTAAGTGCATAGCAGATGCACTTGATCTTGGTGGGCATCTTCTCTGTGAATCTAATGAAGAAAATGCGACAGTAAATGATCACTTATTTTACCTTCACATCTGCATGCACTTGATCTGGTTGAGCCTCTTCTTTGTGAATCCAATATGCATGCAGAAAATGTGGAAGCATTTAGATATCTGTTGTGCTCACATCTACATGTGCTTGATCCAGTTGAGCCTCTTCTCTGTGAACCCAATGTGGAAAATTGCGGAAGCATATACTAATGATCTGGACACCGTCAAGATCACATACATCTATCTACATGTGCTTGATCCAGTTGAGCCTCTTCTCTGTGAACCCAATGTGGAAAATTGCGGAAGCATATACTAATGATCTGGACACTGTCAAGATCGCATACATCTATCTACATGTGCTTGATCCAGTTGAGCCTCTTCTCTGTGAACTTAATGTGGAAAATTGCGGAAGCATATACTAATGATCTGGACACTGTCAAGATTGCATACATCCACATGTACTTGATCCAGTTGAGGCCTCTTCTTTCTGAACCTAATGTTGAAAATTGCAGAAGCATATACTAATCTGGACACTGTCAAGATCAGATACATCTTACATGTGCTTGATCTGGTTGAGCCTCTTCTTTGTGAATCCAATGTGGAAAATGCGGAAGCATGTACTAATCTAGACACTGCCAAGATCACATACATCTTACATGTGCTTGATCTGGTTGAACCCCTAAAACCCAATAAGCTTCCAACTGTCACATGTGGGATTCAAAACAAAATGGCAAATGTTGCTTGATTTCTTCTTAATAGCTCAGAGGGTTGTCTATGTGGCAGGCAGAATTCATTGAACCAGCAGTAAATGGAACTCTGAACGTGCTAGCTTCCTGCGCAAAAGCGCACACACAGAGGGTGGTCTTGACATCATCTGTAGGATCCATCAGCTGCACTCCTAAATGCACTCCTGACGTTGTTGTTGATGAGAGTTTCTGGAGTGATGAAGACTATTGCCGGGAAAGAAAGGTCTGCTGGATCTGCTAATCTCTATGCTCTACTACTACTGGGTTTATGTCATAGGCAAGGCTCCAAGATGAGGGGGTTAATAGAATGAGGGTCGAGATAAGGCAATAGCTAAAGGTGTTACTCGGATTTTGGATACACCTTTGTCCAAAGGCCTTACCAAACATAAAGTACTGCTAGAAAAGCAAGATGGGAAGGAACCTTATGTTTTGTAAGCAAAAACATTCTAAAATGGAAGGTCATAAGATGCTTCTTTGGATGGTAGTGAACCTTCTCTTTTAAAGATAGCTTCCAAATATGCTAAAAAGTTTATAACAATGCTTTAGTTCAAAAAAATGATCCTAAATTGTCATATTTTGGGGGTGGGAAAAAATTATCCTTAATTTTCTATAACAAGTAGCCAAATATATAATAGGAATCTAAGGTTTTTTTCTAGTTTCATATCTAGTCTATTGTCAAATTTGGCTAAATATTGTTGTCATTTGCTAGTTTGGACTAAATTCAAAAAAAGAAACCTTGATTCCAACTTGTAATTATCATCATTAAAGTTTTGTTAGATTTTAAATTATAATATGCTTACCTCAAGCTATTTCCAATCTTCATCCTATTTTCCTCAATAGAATGATATGTTAATAAAATTTGAAATAAGTTAACTACGTATCTTGCGTGTGTACCTAAACACATTGGGACATCCATGGCCTTTGGCCTTTGGAATGTCCCCAAGAATAGTTGAACAACAATTATCATGCAATAAGGTTCAAAATTGTGGAATTATATGTTGTTAGTAATTAAAGACAAATCAATTCTCGAGGTCCTTGAAGGGTCAAATAACAAAGCAAGGCAACGAAGGATCATATCATAATCCTCTATTTAAATTATTAGACTTTTATTTCTTTAAAACGACTAAAGAAGTGTGTGCTTGAAAACAAGTCCAAATTTTTCGTTCCATTATTTCAATTCAAAACTAAGTGGTTCATAACATTGTTAGTCAATACATAATTGATTGCCCATTACAATTTACTTGGCAACCTTGGTTTAATAATCACATCACTTCATTTTTTGGTCTACTTTTTAGTCATTACAAAAACCCTACTCAAATGAATTGGCTATAATTATGCCAATACTCTTGCAAAGCATGCCCATATTCACCATGGTTGTCTTAATTATGCCAATACTCTTGTAAATCGTACATGACTATTGGTCATTTGTAAATTGAACATTGTAACTAGATAGCACTTGTTACTTGCTATTTAATCATACAATGATAAATTGTATAACTAATGACCATGGTAGAGGCGCAACTATAGTTTTCTTTTTAAGTGACTAATTGATTTCATCCAAAAATACAACAATATCTACTTTGCATTTCATAATACATTTGGCAGCTTCAGCACATGTCTGCTGACTAATTAATTTATTTTGAAGATTCCACTTTGAAAAAAAAATATTCTCAATATATTCTTCATTTTCCTTCAGAAAATGTGTTCTTTGAATTATATATATTTTTAAAATTTAAAGATTCTAAAAATGTATATAATTCGTGCCAAAGCCTCCAAGGTATTATGGTATACAACAAACAAAAGAATTATGGACACCCATATCAAAATATGGTAGAAATAAAAGGAGCGAACAAGTGAAATAAATAAAACAAGAAAACTAAGTAAACATTTGGAAAATAAGATACAAAAGTTTTACCATTCCCACCAAATTTTATTGTTAATTCTAATGAACAACAATTCATCAAAGCCAGTTTAGGTGGGATAACTTTAGATTCCATAAGTTGCAATTAGGGTTTAGGCCAAGTTCCCTAAACCCACGCACCTTACCTACCATAAAGCACAAGGCAAACATTACCACAAGCCCAAATATCCGCAGATCACAAGGCAGGAGTAAGAGGGATCTTACACCTACAACAAACAAGTGAACTTCAAGTGACCTATAAAACCCATGTTTACTGTTATCTAGAAACACAATGATTCAAGTTTCGCAGCAAACCACAAAGTTCACTAAGTCTACTAACCCTTATATTAGTGCCTCCAGTTCTACAAAATTATCATCTGCTATGTTTGACGTTTTACAGCCTCTTTGACTGCTGCCTCTTGATCTCAGCACCTTTCTAAAAAAGAAGACAAAATTTGGGGCTTAGTGTGGGAACCACGACTCATCTAAAATGAGCAAAGAGCAATTTGTTGAGGATGAATTCACCACATTCATCAGCTATGAACCCCAGTGGTTGATGGCACATCCGCCTTACTTCAATATCAAGACAGATATGCATTGCAAAGGAGGGGGATACATATGTATTCTGCGAACATGCTTCTGAGGCTCAAACTCAACAAACTACCCACTACCTGGAAATCTTTCTAGTTGAAGCTCTAGAAACTTTCTGGTTGCTCTTTGAAAGAGACCCTATATATACCAAAATATGAGATTGTCTGTAGGAGACAGAACTCTGGGACTCCACCCTAATCCAAAACAACCACAGACAATAAAACCCATTACTGTAGGCTGCCAGTATGTCCTTCCTATAAAAGTATGTACCTTATGTGCACCTCCATAGCACCCTTTCCACAGAAACTGATAATAGTATCACTATCAGTTGGGTGAGAAAGCAACCATGCCAGGGATGATCTCATAATGTTCACATATTATCTGGACAGCAAATAGATCTGACCTCCTTGTGAGGGTTTGCCAAGTGAGAGATTCCCTGTTCTGGGTCAAGGACTTGTTAAGCTAATAGACATGCTGGCCTATTAAGCCTGTAAACTCCTCTCCAGATTTAGCCTGCTGTCATTGATCAAAAGGAAACTCTGCATCATCTTCGTGTACTTTGAATGGCTGTGGGTGACTGCCACTGCAATACAGGTTCCACATCTTGAAATACGCTCTTTCCAAGTTTTGTACCTGTAAAAACACTAGCATGTCAAGTACATGTCCACTAACTGCACACGTGAACTTTCCACTAGTTCCAAAACTCATATTTCTAAGTGTACATAGATCCCCATGCTCAGCAACCGGACAAAGGCCAAGGAATATCCTTAAGGGTCTTGTCAAAAGACAGTAGAAGAGATGGGCATAATGTAGAGGTCAGAGAACTAGCTCTCAAAGGCATAGTGGAACAACTTTTGGAATGAAAGATTACCCAGCGAGTTGTGTCAAACAATGGACATGAGAGTCGAGCAGATCGTAGCTTTGCAGTTAAAGCTCTCAGCATGGTAGGATGTGTTGCCAACATCACTGCCCTCTCCTCATATTCTTGCATGCTGATCACACCAAAACCCAAATCAGTTCACAAACATCCCTTAATGGAGTCACACAACAAGAGCCTAATTTAGCAAGTGACCAAAGGCTAGGATGAGCAAGTTGCAACAGAACCAACTGCACATTTGACCACATACCTACTGACAACCATCTCCTCACCGCAACTGGCAGCATGACACAGTGACATTGCTACACGTGTTGCCATTTTCTCAAGTGGCAGGGTCACCATGGGAAGCCCTGCCCACAAAACATCTGTTCCTGTTGTATGTGCATTGCAAAGAGGCCTGCAACAAAGAGAGGTCCCAGAAGGAGTGGCCTTAAAATTGGGCCTCACTATCCACCACTATGTTTGTTCATGATCTGCCAGTGTGCAACACAACAGAGGCCATTGCAACAACTTATTGCCAACCACGGCTCCCACTGAAATGTTAAAGCCCAAGGCATGGATCAATTGCAGGATATCAGGGTTGACATACGTGTCAAGGAAGAGATCAGCCAAAGCACTCCGCCTGATATGTTCATTTTTGGCAGCCACATCTGTGAAAATTATTTGCTCAGGCCTCACACCTTGGGCTGCCGCAACTGCAACCAGAATTATCTCTATGAGATTGCTGAGAAGACTTCACCACACAGGATGAAGGAGATAACTGTCATGTCTGATCCAGAAAAACCCAAATGAGAATGAATGTGGTCATAACCTTGTGAGTGCCACTCATGAAGTATCAGACCACTGCCTTCACCATGCGTAGCAGTGACTAGCTGCAATGACCCCCCACTAACCATCAGCTCCCGATAGTGGGTTTGTAGATAATATCTCTCATAAGAAATCTCCATTCTCATGATTAAGAAAAGGCAAAACAAGGTTAACACTTCATTAAATCACAGAAGTTTCCAGAGAAGTATAGACAAAAACAAGAACAAAGGACTATAAAGCAAATACCAAACAATGACAAAAAAATAAAATTAAACATGCTTGCAGTATGAACAACAGTGCCATTTTGGGTGGCAAACAATTATACAAAAATCTGCATATATTTTTCTGTCACATTTCTAAAAACATGTGCACTGTCAAGCTGTTCATTCCTGTACTCATAAGCATAGCAGTAAAGATCACAAAAGATATGTGCAAAACAGAACTGTTCTCATGATGAATGGATTGGCAAGGATGCTCACATGCCCGTAGACGAGTCTCCCCAGCTGCAGGAAAACGAAGGAGCCAAATTGCACTATCTGGAACTTGCTTCAGAATTCTACACCTGCAAAGCACATAAGTTTCAGATAAGTCTAACAAGAAAAGCATGAGAAATATGAAGAGGGGGATTTGTATGTAATATGAGTCTGCTCTTCCACTCCCAGATCCATATCCACAGTCTGCTTTATGGGTATCCCCAGTCTCTTTTGAGATTCCCAGATTGCCAACTGATTGGGTGGCAAATTTTTGTGTAAAGATCAATCTTCAAAGCTTGCCCAAAAAGTTCCAAGCAATATGCTCGGTTCTTTCACATATTGAACACCTGAGATACTAGAACATAAATCCAAATTACATGCAATATGTTAGGCACACATGTTCTTATAGGTCCACACACATGCATCTACAAATGCAGAAAAGTAATAGTCAGTGCTTAATTGTAATGTGAAATTGACTGAACACTCACATGCTGAGAACACATCAGAATCCATTTTGTATAACTGATTGAAACAGGCAAACAGAAACTTGTCTTCTGGTAGACCATAGTCAGCACGCGTCATGTTGCTTAAAGGATCCAAGACATCCTGGTTCTTCTGAAAGTAGACATGGGAAATTCCAAGAAAATGAGCATTGGTGAAAGTGACAGTTCAAAACTCAGGCTTCTCCTGAGCAAAATGGCACTTTTATTCTTCAGCTTTGTTTTCCCAGCTCATGAAGGACATGTATGTATGACATTGGCAAACTGGAGGTTTCTACTTCCTGGATATACCCAACACATTCCTCCATAACTAACTCTCAATCAACCAAAGGAACACAGAACAGAGGTCCACAAAGAACCTGACAGAGAGCATGAACTGTATGATGTAAGATCAACTCTTGTATCAAATGTTCAAGACACTGATGGTAGAACAACTACATGCAGCACAGGAGAATGAACAAGACCTCCAAGACCAACACCAGAGACAGTTAGATGGGTGCAAGTGTTACCTGCTTGTAGTCATTGACGAAGTAACAATGTGGTAGGTGAACAAGCTTCTCTGAGTATATGTGTGCATACTGAGTTGGAGAAACAAGCTGCAGAAACAAGAAATAGAAGTCTCAATTGCTACATTTATCTAGCCACATGGAAAATGTTAGAAATATGTAGAAGCCTTCACCAACCAAAGCATACCCAATTCTTCAAGAAAGTGCAACTCATTATCCCTTGTGAAACAAATACAACCACACAAATGAACCTGTTGATGAGACTATAGTAATCAGCAATCAGGCATTCCAAGGATATACCTCATCTGTCACCAAATAATCTATGTACTCTGCACCTGTGGTACCAGGAAAACCCATGTATGACACCTGTATGGGAGCTGGTTGCATTGCAAAGATTTCATTTCTAGCTCCCTGTATATGAACCAAATGGAATGGGTTACAAAGGGTTCAATGCCAGACAAGATCACAATGTGACACACTAATTCAGGAACCCATCAAAAGGGCTCAAGAGAAAGAAAAAAAACAATTGATCAGGAACTCCTGGAAAGGAGTTCAATTGCATAAAATAAGGCAACAGAGGAACAGGGATGAGCATGTTACCTTAGTGTAGCCATTGAGATTAACAAGAATCTGAATCCGGTCATCACTCATCAGGTGAGCAATAGCATCAGAAGTCATTGTAGAGACATCAACAAAATGCTCAGCCTCTGCTGATATCCGCTGCCGCCACTCACTGCCATCACTCTGGCTTAAAGCATAACAGAACACCTACAGCACAGCAGACAGACCATTGATAGATCAGGAAACAAGAATTGGGAATCCAGGTGTACAGAACCCTGCTCCAATTAACAAAATCATAGGCCTTAAACTTCAATTACAAATCAATGTCACAATTCACAATCTGAGGAAAGAGCCAACCAAAAGACAATATACTATCCTGACTTCAATAAAAATCTGAAACAGATTGGTGGATGTGAGTTGTTAAAAACAACTGAAAAAATACACTTCAATGCTTCAAAATAACTGTATATAAGAGAGCATTCAGAAACTTCATGACCATGCTCACCTCTATATTGTCACGGTTGTGCATGCCAAAGACAGAACCCATGAGGTGAGAAAGTGGATGATTTCCAAAATCGCTGCTCACATACCTGTCAACATTCAAAGGTTACTACAAGTACTGAGAACTTCTCCATTCTTATGCCTAAGTTAATCTTGAAAGAATTGAGAGATAACCCAATAATCACAAGGTCATAGATATTTCAGATATTTCCAAACTTTAGAGCAAATATTAGGGGCTTGGACATACCCTACTCGTAGACGGCCACTACCCCCTTCACTCTTCACATGAGTGGCTGGAGGATGGGTGAATGACTGTGCTCCAAACCTTGAAGCGATCAAGGAACAGTGCTCAGCATATTTACGACTGTCAACAGCACCACAAGCAGTTAAGGTGTAGAACACCTCCAATTGATGATAGTGAATTCTTCAGCCATGAACTTAAGATGGATTGCTTCTTGTGCAAGGGTAGGGACCATTGTCAAATATGAAAGTACAAAAGAACATGTGGCAGAGCAATTCACAACTCTCTCAAATTCTGAAGAAATATACCTTATCTCCAGAGCAAGCATGGCGTCAATTGGATATGCAATAGCATGGAAAGGCTGCACACTTGGAAGTACTTGCATCTGCATCACGTCCCAAGTACACAAACACAGACAAAGCCAATTAAGTCTATGAACCTTGGGGACAGATTTCATCTATTTCATTCAACACGGCAACAAGACTAGCAAGACCTTCTCACACTTCAAGCCTCCTTGAAAGCCCACTCACAAGTTTTATTGCTAGCTGACACCGGTTTAACTGAGAGCATACTCCACAAGTCATCTGTACTGAGTCCTCCCAGGAGATTGGCCTTTTACATGGTTGCAGCATCAGGCTTTACCCTAATCCAGCTTCAAAACAATGTTGTTACCTGGATCTGCCTTCTCACAACAGCTTCAACCTCACTGAACTTCTTGTCCCAATCATCCCAGTCACATACACACTGTAACAAATGCATTTGGAAACCACATGAGGTCTGCATGAAAGGTCACATTTGAACCATATTACTTGGCAATTGTACATTCAAAGATATCAAGGTGCACACTTCTTGTACTTAAACATCACCAGTACAACCAGAATTTAGGCCAGCTGAAAGAACACCTGAAGGGTGTGAAGCAAATTGCAGGTTGCCTCTGGGAAATCAGTGCAAAGTGCAAGTGCTTGCTTGTAACTCTTGATGGCTGCTTCCACATGCCCACTGGTCCATGTTTCCACACACAACAGCAGAACATCAGCAGCAAGGGAAAATGGTGTCAGGGGGTTCACCCAGCCTGCTTACTGTGGGAAAGGCCTGAAGCACATGCAAAGAAGCCATCTTCCAGCTCTCAGGCCGATGAAGCCTCTCTTCAGTGACCAGCTGGGACAATAGGCCAACCTAACTATCTCCATCATAGTTTAATTACTTACCACCATCAGAATTTCAACCCAAAATTTGAAGAATGAAAGATATGCTGCAACCATAAATTGACATGTTGACCACCATCACTCACACATGCAAGTCCCAAACATGAATCAAACCCAATCCCCTGTAAGCCTCCAGAGGAGCTCAAAAGATCCAAAGAAAAAATGGAAACACTCCTGCAAGTTCCAAACTAAAAGCTACCCAGATTAAAAGGTGACCTGTCTTTGTATGCTGATGCAAGGTTTGCGTGCCCCTCTGCCATTGTTGGATGAATTGCTAGAGCATGTAGGTAATCCTGAATTGCATCATTGACCTGGCCAATCTCCTTCAGAGTATTCCCACGATTCACCAGGCCATCTGCAGCCATGGGATCAACTCGCATGACCTCGTTATAGCAAGCTATTGCCTCTGCATAATGACCCTGACACACATGTGAGAATGTTAGTAGTCTGCACTAGCTGTGTACCGCCACATGCACTTCACATGGAAACACATCTATGACATCAAAGAGAACTCCACAATAATACTTCAGAGGTGTCAAACCATCACCTTCATCATGAAGAGCAGTGACTAGCTGCCATGACTCTCTGCTGACTTCATCAGCTCCCAATGGGTGGGGTGTAGACTAAGTAAATAATTATCTCAAAATACAGAAGAAAGTTTGTCTTCTTTGTCCAAACAAACAATTCACTTGTTGTCCCAATATTTCATACAAAAGGAGGAGGCAATCCTGAAGTTCCTTTACTACTTGGAAAAACTATGAAAAGGAAAACATGCTTCGGGAATATGGAACTGTCATCCCAAGAGTATGTATTGATACTGACAACATGGTAAAAACCCATACCTGCTGCTTGTAGATGGCAGCCAAATTGCTGTAAGGGGCAGAAAGTCCAGTTGTCACAGCAAGTGTTGCTTTGTAAAATGTAGCTGCAACATTGACCATGTTCCTGCCACACAACAGTAAGAACCCAGTTGTCAGTTCAAGACAATTGCTCTCCTCAAAATATATAGCTATTCTATCACAACAGTACTTTGAAGATTAAGTGTAAAAATCAGCCCATCACTTGCAGCAGCTATGTGTAAGAAGGTGGTTCCAAGATCACAGTATGCTTATCACAAAGCTTACCATTCAAGCTAGAGCTTCTAAGCCTCAAAGGCCAAGAATGGAACACCTGCATTACTACTTCCATCCATTCTGAATCTCATGTAAAAGATTCCACTCTCTTAGAACATCACCACAGCAAAGGAACGAATCATCCCCCCAAGTGAGAATTCAGCTGTTTGTAAGTTGCATTACCACTCCATATAGATGTTGCCGAGATTGGTAAGAGCCTGGGGATGATTGGATTGTAGAGCAAGGCAAGACTGAAACCACAAACCAACAAAAATCAAAAACCTTTAGCCAGCAATCTATGAGAAAGTTGGCAAGAAAACAGTACTGTGCAAGATGACAGAGGTGATCATCTTTTCTTTAAAAAGCGGTCATAGCTACTGACATACAACAATAGATCATCCCATGGTTTCATACCTGATAGCAAGCAATGGCTTCCTCCACCTGCCCAGCATCCTTCAGTGCATTACCCTGCATTGAAGAAACACATGAATGTTAGGTACTTCTCACAAGTCAAGCTATGTAAGCTCCCAACTTCCCTACATCACTGGAGATGCATGGAAACTGTTCCTCATAGGCATCTCAATGAAACACCAGTATGTCACAGGAATTACAGATACTAGCGTACCAGATTGTTGTAGGCTTCCAGAAAGTTTGAATCAAGCAGAAGAGCTTGCTTGTAGTGAAGAATAGCATACTCAAGAAGACCTTGTTCATAGTACACACTCGCAAGGTTCCCTGCACCCACCCATTCAGAGCCCAGGCACATGTATGCAGCAAGCCCTGAAACCCTCTACTCCCTAAACACACAAACATGTGCCCCAGTATGTCTTACCCAACTTGGGTGAGGGCCATGCTGCAGATTGAGAATGTTTTATACAATAATAGACCATCACCATCATCCATAACTGCTGCCACCTGGGTGTTGCCCAATACAAGGGGCCTGATGGAATTCCTTTCTGGAGAGACACCTGATACTCAAGGACAAGGAGTCCAGGCTTGTGCACTAGCTAAGGGGGAAGTTTCAGATTAAAATTAAGTCCGCCACCACAGTAAGCTCCATACATGAGTGATATGCAAACTTGGATGTTCCTAATTTCGTGTCTAGAGCAGCGTGCCTTCATGAAATTCATGGAAGAAATGAGACAACCCACAAGCCACACAAAGGACAGACAGTCAAATGTAGCTGGCTATTTCTTAATCATAGTAAAGGAAATTCTTGCCAAAGATTGTTTCAATCTGCTCAAGCCAATTTCCTGAAAGAGTGAAGCTCTCACTCATGCTGCATATTAAAAGCTTTGTCAAAAGGCCCCCACATCCATCTAGAAATCCACAGGTCTTTGCTGTGGCCCACACTCATCTTGGCCTCTGAATAAATCTATGGGTTTGGTCCCAAATTGAAATCCAAACGACAAGTTACCAGCCAAGACAGAGCCCTGGAGGTTTTGAGAACTGTTTCACACATGCATAAAGTGCACATTTAGCGTTTAGGTTTTGCCTATGGTGCACAACTATGATCCAGACTGACTGGAATCGTCTACATACCATAGGCAATAGCAAAGTCTGGACGCAACTGAATAGACCTCTGGTAACACAAAATAGCCTCCTGAGGTCTTCCAAGTGCCTGCAACCATGTCATAGTTCTCAGTGGCATAGCTCAATTCTCTGACGAGAAATTTAATCAAGCAAAATGATATCCACCCAGAGACAAACAGGTAGCCTTGCCTGTTGAACTACAGGCACTCATGAGTCTTATGCCCATGGTCATTACATTGCAATCATCTTGTACAGTGGCTTAGAGGTACACCTTCAGCACATTTCCTCGATTCAGATGTGCATCTGCAAAGCTGGGCTTCAACCGAATAGCCTCCTGCAATCATTAGAACAAACAGACCTCCAAATCAATAGACATTGTCAAGAAATGAACAAGCACAAAATGACATCCAACTCTCTGAATTGTATCCCCACAAAACAGATTAACTATACTTGTATCATACACCTATGGTCAGTATCTAACACTATGGCATTGTACAACAAGCTTATGGAACAATCACCCTATGGCCATTGAATTGTAGATCATCATCTGCTGCTGCATGCCAAGGCTGTGTCCATTATTAGACATGATTACAAGCTGTAAACCACAGTCATAGAAAGAGCTGTTCCTCACAACAGAAATATCTTGTTACAGTGTTACACACCTTGTAGTAAGTTAAGGCTTTCTGGAGTTCTCCTGCCTCCATGAGCAGTCCCGCAAGATTAGACCATGCAATTGCAAATGTGGGTTGAAGCCGTATTGCCTCCATATAGCAGAGGTATGCCTGCTTGCCAACCCAGTGTTGATGTGAGCAAAGAGAGACCTTCTTGACTGGTATCAAGGTACCCAGGCATTCCTGGTGAGGATTCCAGTCCGAAACTATTCGCAACCATAAAGATTTCACCAAGTTGATAAAGAAAGCTATTATCGTAGGGGCAAGCACACTTGCAAGAAACTTCCTATGACAGAAAAAAGTTTAGAAATAAGGCTCACATGATGAGTCAAGCCTTGAGCCTTGTGCATATTTCCCAGATTGCTGTGGGCATCAACCTACACTACCCAAATTCACAAAGCTAACTTGAGCCCATGTCCAAATTGCATGTTGTGTGATTTGAATAACATTCACATGACCTACAGAAAAGAACCTCAGGAAGAATTGCACTTTGTGTGTGCTAATTCACACTTCCAACCTACTACTCACAAGCTTACAATCCTGCAAATTCAAAGAATGGCATTCCAACTTTCAATTCTGCTATCTTACTCAAGTACAGGTGCAGATCTACATCCATTCCTTCTGGCTGTTGCCCAATGAAACTATCTTCCATCACAACAAAGATAGCTCACCAAGCGAGGATTAAGCATGAGAGCATGTTGACAGCATTCAGCAGCTTCTTGTAGATGCCCTTTCCTCATGTAAGCACTTGAAAGGTTGGACCATGCATCGCAGAAGTTAGGTTTCAACTGCAAATGGATTATCACACATCAAAAGATGCTGTAACGAAGGTAAAGAATCTCATAAATTTCATTCCACTAAGACAAATTGGTACAAAAAATATCAAGAAGCTGCAACAATAGAAAGGACACTGGAAATTGACTCCAGCAGATGAAGACACCCAATAGCGAGCAGAAAAATCACACAAGGGGCATTTGCATAAGTTACAATCCACTAAGTGACAGTACCTCAATTGCAACTGTATAGTAATGAATTGCAAGGTCAATGTTGCCTTTTTCCTGACCAAGGGAAAACAGTCTTCACATTGAGAAAACGACTCCAACATGATCATATATATGAAAGCACATGTATGTGCCAAAGCAGGAGGGCCTTGGATTTTCTTTTTTGGAAAGACCAAAAACTGATCCTGAATCAGACTTGAGACTCCACCCCAAGTACAGCCAGAACTTTCCTTAATGCATGAGAAGCTTCATGTCAGCACGATTGGAATTAGGTTTTGTGAGAGCTTCCAAAGCAATTGGCATTGAACAATTGTTTGTGAAGTCATCATTCTTCCCATAAGAACAAAGAAGACACATACCTTGAGAGCATTTGCCATGTTGCCATAGCACTCAGCAAACTGAGGTTCAATGCGAATTGCCTCTTCATTCTTGACAATGCACATGTCAAAGTCACGTAACTGCCACATACCAAGACCAAAACACAGAAATACATCAGTCATGACAATGACCATAATACTTGAGATTTCAAAGAGAGAATTGTCCATACTTGCCATCAGGGCTAACACTTTTATCTAGATGCTGGGAGAAGAAGGCTCATTTCACAGAAGCTCCCTGTAAGCAAGGGAGTACAACTTGTTGGAATAAAGACCATGAGAAGCATCCTGGTAAAGACCAACCTGGTAATAAATTGCACCCAGTAGCAATAGCGCATCAGTTCGCTGTGGGTTCTTCTCATGAACCAGACTGCATTGCTGAAGTGCCTGCTTGTAATTACCAGCTTTGTACTCTTGATGTGCTGCTCCCAACAACCTTTCTTCATCCACTGCAATCCCAGTTTTGCACCACACTAGTGGGTTACTTTACTAACATCCAAGACCCAGATCCCTATGTCTGCAGACCACATGAGGACAGTCTGGACGAAAGCTTGGAGCTTCCAGGTCAATCCAATGGCAGAAGGAGAGAGCAGCTGAAAACTAACAAAAGGCATCTAGCTAACCGGCAGCGATGATCGATAGCCAAATCCCTACACCCGCTAAGCTTTTGCTCAAGAACCCGAGAACATAGGCAGCGGAGGTTCATGGGTTTGTCGAGTATCAGTAGGGGGCTTACCGCAAGCATCCACCAAGCCGGAAAACATGATTTCAGACGGAGACGTGAGAACATGAGGGCAGTGCTCTGTTGGGGCCAGTTTCACTGCATCCCGTACAAACATAGTGAGTCCCGGATCCTGCTGCTGATGTTGTTGCTGCTGTCTCATGGCATTCTGCAGCGTCATCGTCATCTCTTTCCCCGCCAATTCTCTCCCCTCGCAATCAAAAGAGAAAGCGATCCCCAATGCACTCACTCATTCGCTGAAAATCCCATCCAAACCTCACTTCTCTCGTCCCGCAGCAGCAGCAACAACGACATCGTAAAGCTGACCGTGATCCCGCACAGCATCACCATCATCATCCACCAGAAGACTCGAGTTCCTTGCGCATCAGAAGTGGAGTTCCCACTCTTGTAGACAAGCGTCCAGATGCATTCCTTCACCAATCCAGCAACTTCAAAAACTTCTTGGGTCTCACGTGCATCTCGTCTCCGCATCGCCCGACACCAACCTACGAGCCTTCTCTCTTTGTTCTGCCGCCAACGCCGCTCGCTAGCGACGATGGCGACACGAGGAAACGCTGATGGCAGCTAGAGGACTCACCACTGTCGCGAGCGTGCGTCGCGCGAGACACGCACATTCCAAGAACCGATTCTGCGAGCGAAACGACAATGCGGTGGACGGAACGGTGTGCGGAATACACGCCGACCGCTGGATGGTGGGTATTGAGTCCTTGGGTCCAACAGTCTGTGGAATCCGAGCCTACCGCTGGACGGTGGGTGTTGAGTCCTGGGGTCGAACAGCGTGCAGAATCAGTGCCGACCGATGGACGGTAAGTGTTGAGTCGTATACGTTGAACCCCGGATCTGTGGGGTCAGTACCGACCGTTGGACGGTGGTTGTAATGTTTTGAACCCCCCCCTCCCCGGCGTGTGGAATCGGTTCCGACCGCTGGACGGTAGGCGTAATAATGATGATAGATAACACCACGAAGGCTCGTAAGCCGGGATCGTGTTCGTGTGCTGCCCAAACGCAAGTTTTTCATCTTGGAGAAAGTCCCTAGATTCCATGCGAGGTCCTTGTGTCAGCGTCCTTGCGCTCTTGATGGCCATGGTTGCCCTACTGGAGGATGGCTCTTTCCAATTGTTGTTGAATCGTTGAGCTTGGTTCAGGGAATTGTGAGCATTAGTTGGAAAACAATGAGTCATTCTGATTGTCGCGGGGGCAGAAAGTGTTTCCTCTCTCAACGGTGGTTTGAAGGTCGGCGCTTGCTTGGATCCGATCGCTGGCTCAGCAAATCCAGTGCACTGACAATGGGTCGGGCTCCAAAATCATAAATCAGTAATGGGTGTTGCAGGTTCACATCTATGAGTTCACAGACAGACAGTTGAGAATCTGTGTGAATCGACTTCCCAACTGCTCTCTTCCTGCTGCAAACTTCCTCCGTCCTTGGAGATTTCATTATTGATCTGCTTGCGATTGGCATCGGCTCTCACAATTTCCTCCTCCTCTTCCGCATTGTTGGATGTTCGGTGGCCATGACGAAGAATAGAGTTCCAGTGGTTTTTTATCGCATTATCGGTTCTTCCAGTGAGACTCCTGGCGATGGTGGCCCATTTGTTGCCGTGAAGCTTATGGGCTTGAATGATGGCAGAGTCTTTTAGCGCGATGAATGGATGATGCTGCACCAAGGGACCAAGCTGGTTGCACCATCGCAGGCGGCATGCCTTCCGTAATCTAGCAAATGCTCTGCGGAATTCTTGGAGAATGAGGAGGTCCTGGAATTTTGAGGTCCTGAGCGATCATGAGGGGCCATAAATTTGGGGACCTCTTTTAGGCCCTAGGGTTAAGAGGTTTCAAGGAACAAAAGGCCTTATTTGGGGATTTGTGGGTTTGAAGCTCTAAGTTTTGAACCCCTACTGGATGAGCGGTCCTATTTAGGGTCTTTAGTTTGGAGGTCCTAAAGGTTTAAGGTTCTACTTGGGGGTTTTTTATTTGGAGGTCCTAATGATTTAGGACCTTACTTGGGTTTTTTTGGTTTTGAAGTTTTAAGGGAGAAGGGCCTACTAGGGTTGGTGACTAAAACCAAGTAAGGCTTTTGAATGTGTTAGTGAAAAGTCATTAAATGCTTACGGATTTTTGAGGAATGTTGATGGAACATGGAGGAGCATTAGAGTGGAATGTGGAGGAATGTCAATTGAACATTTAGAAACATTGGCATAACATCCTAAAGCATTGTCATTTAGTTGTTCACACATTTTTGGGGTGTTGGAAACATGTTTAGGGATGCGGGATGAAAGGTTTATTTCAGTTTTTCATTTGGTGGTCTACACTTGTGTGCTAGGTATTATTGGGTCTTCCTTTTTCCTCAACTTGTGTTGTGTGGGTGTCAAATTATTTTATGAAGGTTTTTCCTCCAATAAAAAACGTGTCCCCGAGCTCCTTTCCTCAACCCATGCCCTTATTAGAGGCTCTTTAACCTATTGCCTTTTCATAGGGATTTCATTTTGTTGTTTTAGCCTTTCCCTTTTTCCCTTGTGTGACTACAACTTCTATTTCAATCTCATTCCATCCTATGGGTTGATTGTACTTTCATTGCATGTCAAGAATATAAGTTAAACCTTTGCTTAGTGTAATACATTGTTCTAATTGTGATGGTTATTTACATGTCTCAACTTGGAACACCATTAAAAATTAATTTAGACATTTTTAAATTAGTTCCTTGGGTGGAAGCAATGGTGTTCCATTCCTCCAAACCTTTTGCCATCCTCTAAAAGTTTGGATGTGAATATCAAATTTGGATCCCCTTGGAACTTTTTTGTTAAGGTTCCCCAAATTTCAATTCTATTTGTGCATCCTAGTTGTTTTAAAGCAAAAGGTGTGACTAGCATTTATGTTTCCTTTAAATTGCATAACACAAGACTGGAGTAATGTTGTTGCACAACATATTTTTCTACTTTTCCTTGAGTGATAGCTTTTCTTGCCTACTCAAGAGGAAGGTCGGGCATAAGGAGATTAAGACTCAATTACAAACAAAAAAATCGACAATTGAAAAGAATTTCAAATGGGACATTTTGTTAAGGACATGAAAAACCATTAAAACAAAGGTTAAAGGAAAGGTCTACTTATCTAAGTTCAAATAAGGAACAAAATAAAATTATGTGATTTAAAAACAATAACACAAGAACTAAGAACAACAACACAAGATGTGCAAAACAAAATTTTATTATGCTAACATATGCAAACATAAACATGAAAAAAAACATGATAAGGTTATGAGGTAAGATCATGCTTAAGATTAATGTTGAACATGTTGAAGGAAATGAAAATTCCTACTCCTATTTATACCCCTTTAGAGACCTAGTTCAAGGAAGCTTCTAAAAAGGTTTTTATGTGTGCATCAAGTAAAGAAATTTTTTAAGAACTTTTTTAATTGAAAATTGACTATGAATTAATTAACAATTAACTCATATTTAACTAGGAATTATCTAGGAGTTAACTAAAAGTTAATTAGGATTTAACTAGGATTTAACTAAGAATCAACTTGAATTTAATTATAAGTTAATTAAAATTTAACTAGGAGTTATGGATGAAAATTATGGATGAATTCCATTTATTGGAAGATGATGTTTAATGCTCACATTTGTCACATCACCTCCCCTTCAAACAACGAGTTCCACAAGGAACGGACTTAGGCTTGTTTGGAAATCATCAATGAAACTCATGCACCTTCTCCATGGCATTCAATAGGTTTATCATTGATTCCCAAATGTGCTCACTCACATCATGCCCATGCCAATGAACAAAATATTGGAGTTGATGATTAGAAATCCTTGAATTTAAAATGTCTTCCACTTCATATTTTTGTTCACCATTAACTTCAATAGGTGAAAGGGGATCATGGATTGTTCTTAGATTGGTAGATGCATGGTAAATGTCATGGGCATGAAAAAATACAACAATAAGAAGTAAGCCAAAGACACAATAAGGAAAACAAATCACAATAAATGCAAACCTCAATCTAATTCAAGAGTGGAAACACAAAAACGCAAGGTAAGAACACAATATATACTAGAAGATTATTCAAACAAAGCTTTATTCTGATGACGTATGAAAATAAAAGTTAATACAACTAAGTGTACCCAAAACTAATGTTTAATGGATTGAAAGTAATGGGAGGTCTTACACCATTTATTACCCATTGGGACCCAGCTCAAAGAAGCTTCCATATGTGCACTAACCAAGGAAGTTTTTCAATAAGCTTCTTAACTAATAGTG
>Ga0116228_10001635_pt1 | contig 18749 bp, 13 predicted proteins | sample S1TSphfallax_2_FD_89694 | JGI IMG/M metagenome (GOLD analysis project Ga0116228, IMG submission 89694) | Host-associated microbial communities from peat moss isolated from Minnesota, USA - S1T2_Fc - Sphagnum fallax MG | ecosystem: Host-associated > Plants > Peat moss > Unclassified | place... | reverse complement strand
TTATTAATGTTATTATATTAATGGCTATTGGTGGATATTTTATTGGCGGATATTGGAGGTTATTAATGTTATTATATTAATGGCTATTGGTGGATATTTTATTGGCGGATATTGGAGGTTATTTTATTAATGGTTATTAGTGGTTATTGTAGTATAAGTTATTATTGGTTAATATATGTTATATTATAACTATTGGTGATTATTGTATTATAAATTATTATTGGATATTTTATGTTATAATATTGGTAGTTATTATATTGTAGGGTATTTTAAATTATTTTTTGTAGGTTATTATTTTATATTCCAAATTATTTTACCTTAGGTCATTATATTTTATTTTAGATTATTGTAAATTATTATACTTAACATAAAGTAGAATGACCTTGAATAACTTAAAGTATAACTTGAAATAACATATAATAATTTAAAATAAAATAACCTAAGGTATAGCCTAAAGTTAATTAAATAATTTAATTTATAATAACTTAAAAGCTTATAATAAACTAGTTAAAATACCTTAAGGTAAAATACCGTATAATAGTTTAAGGTACAATTTATAATAACTTATAATAACATAAAATATAAATTAAAATATTTTAAAATAATATAGAATATATCATAAAATATCATAAATAGAATTTTTTTAAAAACATAGAAATAAACCTATTTAATGTAGTAAATTATGATAGTGAATTATGTTAACTAGCAATGAAACATGATGTTTACATAATAATATTATAGTGAAATCAGTAAAATGCAATGAACCTATTTCATTTTTAGAGTCCCATAGTGATTTGGGCTAGTAAATTGCACCCCATTTCTGTAATAGTGTTTATAGCTTTTGGTGTTTTTTTCAGCTTTATTATTTGAGAGGTTTTGGTTCCTTTGTTTGATATCTATCATCTTTTTGTGTTCATCAAACTTGAAGCTTTAAAGTTTTGGATTGTCAATTGCTTAAGGATGAGGAATTTGTGTGCATCAAAGGGATTTTCAACTTGATCCAACTATCCATGATCACAATTTGAAGTTAATTCTTCATAATGCCAAGGTTTATTTCCATTCATGAAACCTAAAATTTTAGGGTTTGGTGTTTGTTCCTCAAGGGTGTGCATAGTGTGGATGACGATGTGTTGTTGTGCACAAGGGTTATTTTCAACTTTTCAATGGTTGAAGATGAAGTTGTTTTTCAAAACGTGGGAAGAATCAATGAGACAATTGTTAGTGATATGAGTATAGTCATTTCTCATAACCTATCAAATGTGCAAAGTGTCCACTAACAATGTGACTGTGATGTATATGATGATATGCATCTTCAAGCTATGGAACTTCAAGTTCGATTAATGGAAACCACATAGCAAGACTTTTATTTGTTAAAGTTTTTTTCATGCGGTAAATGACAACCTACTTGCTGATCTTATGAACCTTCAAATGTTGTGTTGTATCATATGCAAAACTCGATAAGCTTCTAGTAACATACTAAACTAAAGTTCCATTATTAGAAAGAACTTCATCAAGTATAGTAAAACTAATGGAATTTACACATATGAAAACACATGTTGATAATGTTCACTCTCATTTAATTGCTAAAAAAATGTCTACACTAAGTGAAAGGGCAATGGTTAAACTTTTTGGAAAAGATCATATTCAACAACATGGGAAACAAAAGGTTGGGCTGACTAGTTTTGCAATCACTATTTTTTTGCTGTTAATAAACCCAAATATTGTGATGAAACAAAAAAGATTTACGAAAGACCTTGTGCTTTACATCTACAAAGGATACATCCTTCTTTCAACATGTGAAAATGTTTAGTTTCATAGGTTAATATTATGTTAATGCCCTTGTGTTGTGTTTCCTTCTTGGTCCTCTCTTGTGGAACAAGTGTTTTGTGCAATGGCCATAGAAACCATGGAATTGTATGTGTTCCATATTTGGAATCTATTGCTACAATGTCTATTGGCTTTGATCTTTTGATGTTTAGAGGTGTCATTGATACATTTGCTTTTGTGATCAATTATTTGGCTTGACACCTTGGCATGATAATGTTGGATTATTTGAAGCACATGAAATTACAAGTGGTAGTGCCATGGTTTTGCAACTCCAATTTTTGTTGGAAAAAATTGGATTAATTCATTAGGTGATTGCTTTTGTGAAAGACGAAAGTAGTACCTTAGGAACCATGGTCACAACAATACATTCAATAATTGATTGTGAATTACTAAAACTTTTGTAGGTTTATGAAGGTACTTGCTTTAGACATGTAATATTTAAAGCTTGTTAATATGCAATGAATGATGATAATGTTTTTGTGGGCCTAGCCTTGGTGAGTGTCAAAGATGCCAAATTGGTTTGCAAAAATAATTAATTACTTGGATGAAAAATTTGAGGAAATGGAAGTAGGAGTGGGAGAAAACCTACATCGAAAGTGGGATGTGGCATTAGAAGTTGAAAACTCTAATGAAGACCAAGTTTGTGAAAAAAGTTATAATGTTTAAAGAAAAATTGGAATTCAAACAAACCATCTTGTCATATTAATATGGGAGGTAGATGACATTGACATTGCAACAAAAAATCTTTAAGGCCCAAGTGTGGGTCATTTTTCAAAGCTATCACTCATTGTTTGAATTTTGTGGTGATGGCATGCATGTTGAACCAATTTAGAGGCCATTGGCTATTCTTAGATGCCTTAACCACTATAATTAATTTGATTGTGGCTATGGAATCTAAAGCAAATCCCCTTGTTGACAACAATGAAACATTGTTAAACTCCACATATTAAACAAAAACATGCAACAAAAGGTTGTGAAGCTAATCAAACCTTTTTTTGGAAATTTTGAAGACTTTTGATTCTTGTCAAGTTTGCAACATGTTGGCTTTAATGTTGGAACCCCCATTTCAAATCTTTACAAGTTGTGGAAATTTTTTTGGGTTGTGAAAATGCAATCCACCTCACTATTGAATATGATGAGAAAGAGGTCATTCCCTTTTTTATGACAATTTTTTATCAACTAAATCCCACTATTGAAATAGTTATAACACCATTTGATGAAGTAAATGTTCCAATTGAAGAAAATGATAGCAACATGTTTGGTGTTCGGGCTTTTATTGTGGAATGTTCTAAGGCACTTATTACTACAAAACTTTATTTATTTTGAAAGTTATCTATCCCACAATCTATGTGTATATATATTTTTGCTTGGAGGCAGACCCTTGAGGGTCAATTTTTTAATGTTTTCTTTTTGTTAAACATTTTTTTTGGGTTTTTGGGTTTCAGATTGAAACCAAAAAATTGTTCAACCTTCTTAGTGTTATGATAGGTTTGAAGCATTACCATTTGCAAGTAGAAATTTTTCACCATATTATCATCGTGGTAAAAAATTGGTAAAATGATCCGCATTTGATCAAATTTCAACAAGTTTCTTTTTTTCCTTTCCAACTAAAGCTCCTTGTGATAATAATTTTCTTATGTCCATCTTGATGTTACATGGTTTTTGGGTTTTTGGGAATGTTTATGTTGCTAATCAAGTTCCAACAACTTAAGCTTTTGGGCAAATTTTTGTTTATGTTTTTGATCAAAAACATGTTTTTATTGCTAATCAAGTTGTAACAGCTTGTGCTGAACTAGGCATTTTGCTTTTGTTGTTGATCAAGATGCAACATCTTGTTTTTGCCACAACTTTTTGGGTAGGTGGGGTTGGGGTGTTTTGGCGTGTGTATGTTTTTGTACACAACTTGTGTTGTAGTCGACAAAGTTCTTTGTAGAATTGGTGTTCAATTCCTCCACAAGCTACTTGGAAATTCCAAGTGAAGTTTGTTATATGTAACTTGCATGCATATCTAGATTTTATTTTGAATTTGAAAACCAACATTTATGCATAATTGACAATGAAACAATGAATGAAAAATTCAATAGATGCATAAATGTATTTACATAGGAATTTTTGAAATATTCGAATGCATATCTTTTGTTAATTTTTTGAAAAGAATGTGCCCTATATATATCCTCTAGATTGGTCTAAAATACCATAGTTGGCTAACATTGGAGAAAACCTCATCCAAGAAATGTTTTTTTTCCTTTACAAGTACATGGAAGATAAGAAAAGAAGGGAAGGAAACTCAATCATGTTTGGTTGGCAATACATAGTTCTAATAAAGATTAAAACCCCTCCATTGGAAGCCACAAAAGTCTAGTTTAAAACAATGCATTTTAGAGATCTTTAAGAACATAACATGCATTGGAGTCGTGTCCATATATATATAGCTTGATCATTAACTTGTAGTCTCCAAACGACCTTTTGTTTTTTGTCATCAAGACTTCATCATCTAGACCTCATGAGGTGAAATAGGTGTTCTTTCTATGTTTGAAGCATTAAAACAATTTGCTATTCCTCAAATTTGTTCTATTTTAGATCACCAAGACCATGAAGGTCTTGGCTATAGAGAATGTACATTTCTCTATCTCTAGAATATGCCATAATTTAGGGTATGCTATGATGGTAACCCCATAAGGCACATTATTTTCTTTGTATACTCCTATGGTTTGATTGAGTTGAATTTGCTTCAGCACATCTTGGTGTCAAGATTTTGAAGTTTTGTTTGCATGATCAATTCTTTATCTTGATGGAAGGTTTTACAATAAGTAGCGTTGATGTTGCAGAAACTATTTATTTAACATATAAGATCTAGCCTTTTGAATGATACATCCACACACTTTGAATCACTATGTTGCATAATCCCAAGCTTCCAATTACATAATATGAAACTCCATTTTTGGTACATTGTCATAAAGGGTTGTAATCTTCAAAAATTATATGAATCCTAAGCTTCCAAATGTGTTGATAATGTTGAGGTGCAACTAATAAACAAGGATATTGTAGACACAGTTCTCATTTTCATGACAATAGTCATTCAAATTCCTTGTGATTAAATTTCTTGCCTCTTCTTCACAACTACCTACATGGGCTTCATTGCTTTCAACATCATTATCACCAGCATTGCCATTGCCACTACTACCAAGTACCCTTCTACCCTCGAGTAAGCCACCTTGAACCCTTGGTGAATTCCAATGTCAAGTGATTCAAACCCCTTGACCCATGCATTTTTTTTTGTTGTATTGTTATGGAAGATCAATCATATGTGAATTGACCAGTTGCAATTTGAGAGGAGGACATTTTGTAGATGGGGAATAATTAGGAACTGATGCCTACTCTTCTGGAAGAGGAATTCAGACATGTGGAGCAGTTGTGGTGCGTTTGTGAACATACATTCCTGCATGTTCGCTTCTTTGCTGTCTGCATACACAGGCTACCTGTCTCTCAATATCTTAGAATAGACAGCAATCAATCCTCTAGGTTCCCAGATCACAGAACATTCTGCCTCATGCTTATGTTGAATATACCATGCATGTCTTGTATGAATACATCGTAATGATTGTTGATCCAAAAAGACTCAGACTACTGTTGGTGTTGCTGGCAGTAAATTTCAAATCAAGGTGTCAGATCTTTTGCATTTTGTCGCTGGAATTTTTCACTCTGTAGGTACCAGGGGAGACAGCTCTAGTAGTTGTAGGCTTTTGTAAAGTGATATTAGATATGCACACTTGATCTGACATTGAATTTGCAGTTTTGGGTTGATGGTAGTGATAAACTCTGTCCAGCTCTTGCAGGTCTCAGAAGAGTCTCTCATCTGCAGGCGTTGTATCATCTTCTTTGCTGCCTGTGCACATAATAGTCTTTGTATGAGTACTCCCACTATGGTTCATTGTAACTCAGAGTTGTATGGGAAGGTCTATAGAAAGACTATGGCAATGTCAAGCTCTTGGAGACCATTGCACATGCACATACATTGCCATTCCCAGAATTTCATGCAAATCAATGTCCAGCTTTTCTAGGTCACAAACACGTCTGCAGATGTAAATACTTTTGCTTCTAATTCAGAATAAAATTCTTCATTAGACTTAGTAAAAAATGGCAGTGCAGACTTGCAAGGAAACTAATAAGCCTCTGTAGTGCTCTACACTTCGAGATTCCAATATATGGTTCTTCATTGTGTTCTGTGGTTGAACGCTATGGAAGCTGCCACTCCACTTTGCAAGTTCTTTGTCCATTCTTTGATCTTTGGATTCATGAACTGTCTGAAAATGTTGGCAAAACTTCACATGGCATAGCAGCTGGCATGGTAGCCAGACTGACTCTGTGGAAAGGGAGGATCCGCGTGAAAGAATTCCACCAGCACAATCCAAACTTTAGTCTCGCCAACGGTGGCCACAGTTAGGGTTGCAGCACACGAAGAACAGTGTCATTCCTTCTTCTCCCCGGGCAGTTGCCTACACACCTCATAGTACAACAATAACAATGAACAACGGTGCGTGGGAGAAAAGGTTCCTAAAGATCAAAGACTCTTGCTTCAGGATAACAAACATGTCTCCACCAAGGTTGAAAGTAGAGAAACCTGGAAGAATACAGCTTCACCATGTTGACACTTGGCACAGCGCACACTCTTGGTGCGTGGGAGGGTGGGATCTGACGCAACATCTTGGAGAACTTGCGTCCTTTCATCCGCACTGTGAAACACCTCATTCCGATACACACAATTGTTGTCTGCAACCTCCTACCCTCACACAAAAACACCGGTCTCTCTCTCTTCACGTTGCTGCAACATCCTCTGCAACATAGTCTGCAGAATACGGAGGGGTGTGTGTTTTAGGAACAGGGCAGAGTGCTACTGACCTGATGGTCGCAATTCCGGCATGCATAGAGCAGCACCTTCTGTTCCCTGTCTTCTTTGGGGTAAAGTATGTTGTTGCTGCGATACAAGAAATGTCTCAGTGCCAATGCTTTCCAAGACCAATTACCACTATAAGCACCTAGACCTTCATGCCAACATACACCATAATAGCAACAGAGACGGGAGGGAATCATATATCTAAAAGCAACAACCCCCAAACAAAGCTTCTCGTGCATAAAAAATATACACTTCCCCAAGGTATACATATTTGAAGGAGATGCCCATTCGATACCAGCAGCAATCATCACACCAAGTTTCTAAAGCATGGAATAACATGCCCTGAGATCAACAAAACTGAACCAAGAAAAATCCAGTGAATAAACATCCCCTGAGAGCGACAGAAGAGATAAGCAAGAAACACTCACCACTCGCGGCAAAACTTCATGGTACTCATGATTGAAAGGCCTTTTCAAGACGCGACGATGTCACAAGTTGGTTTCTTGCGTTCTCGGGGAACAACACTACTGCGACAGAGCGATGGATGGATAATATTAGAAATAAACTTCCGACAAACATCCAGAATGAACCCTGCTCTTCCTCTACCTCAGCAACCCCTCCAACAAAATCTAAGCAAAACCCCCAAGACCCTTGGACTAAGCTTTACACAGCATTGATCTCCACACATAAACCCTATTTTAGGTCAAGTTGGGCAACGCTTGCGAATTGCTGTTTGCAAAGATGGGTGTGTGTGGTTCTGAATTGCTGTACAAGAAATTGGGCGTTGATTTGAAATTTCTGTTTGTAAATGGACTTTGCAGGCAGGAGGAAATGAAGGGATGATATGATAGATGCACATATCATAGTGCAACTGTTGATTGGGAGAATCCTTTGAGAAGGAAGACAGAACTACTGTGTGAAAGAAAGAGAGTTTTTTAAAGTTGTGGAAGATTGAAAGCAGAAATGGCTATGCAGACCTCATCTAATCTGTGGGGGCAGAGCTGTCTCCTAGGGAAGCGTGCACCTCCTGGTGTGCTTTCATCAGGGTTGCAGTACTCCGTGCACTGCGTGAGGAACTGCAATGCGAAGACTAGCCAGAGTTCCGTTTTGCTATCACCACCCAGCTTGGTAGATAATCAGGGGGAGCTCAGTTCAAAGCAGACATGGCGAGCAAGCATAGACTTCAAGTGGATTCGTGAAAATAAGGATGCTGTAGCTGCCAACATTCGCAACCGCAAATCGGCCGGAGATGTAGAACTTGTGGTGGAACTGTATGAGCAATCTGTTAACTTGTCTCAGGTAAGAAGATCAAGCTCTGCTGATGCACTTGAGGCCTGTATTCTCCAGTTTTGTGATCTCAATGTGTTGGTAATTCTTTGCGGCTTATTTCATGTTGCATTGGCGCATGCAGGATATAGACAAGTTGAGGTCTGAAAGGAATGCTGTGGCTAGTGCAATGAAGGGCAAGCTTGATTTGGCTTTTCGGGAGGAGCTCATAGATCAAGGTTCATCCCTCAATCTGTCAACATCCACAGAGAGAGAGAGAGAGATCGAGATCTGAGAGATAGTGCATGTATGTTGTTGCATTAACAAGCAGAGAGCTAAAGTTATATAGAATGACCAGGGATGGAATGTATTGACGGGTTGTAGGCAAACAGTTGAAGGAGCAGGTGGCAGAGTTAGAGGGAAAGCTAGCAGTGCTGTCAGAGAGGTTGCAACAGGAGGGACAGCGAATTCCTAACATGACTCATCCTTCAGTACCTATTGGCTCTGAGGATGTCGCTTCCCTTCGCAAAGAGGTACTCATCATCCTCATACCTGGAAGTTGTATGTTGCAGCATAAAAGGTTTTGACAGCCTTCAAGAGGAGTTGGGTCTGATAGAGAAGTTGAGGCAAAGGGGGCAGGTTGGCAGCCAACGGGAGTTCAATTTTCCTGTGAAGGACCATGTGGAGTTGGGGCTTGCTCTTGATCTCTTCGACTTTGAAGCTGCATCTGAGGTTTATTATGCAATAACCACACCCTTTTGAATTAGCAGAATCCCAGCAAGGATATCTACCAGAAGCCAAGGGACTTCTATTTTGGGATTGGTAGTCTGTTAAGTTTGTTTTGAGCTACCTCTGATCATTGCAGTGTGGATTGAGCAGGTGAGTGGAACAAAGTTTTATTATCTTAAAAATGAGGCAGTGCTGCTGGAGTTAGCACTCATAAACTGGACACTTTCGCAGCTCCTGTTGAAGGGCTTTGTTCCTTTGAGTACTCCAGACCTTGTGCGCTCCACTGTTATTGAGAAATGTGGATTCCAACCCCGTGGTCAAAATACACAGGTTTCTTCCCCCTCTTCCCCTTCCAATAGAAACCCATATGCTCTCATTCTCTGCAAATTGCTAAGTCTAGAGCATTCACTGGCTTATCAATGCTGAGGTGCTGATGCTGTGTGTTGCAGGTATATTCAGTAGAGGGAACCGATCTTTGTCTGGCAGGCACTGCAGAGGTTCCTGTTGGTGGGATGTATATGGACAGTATGTTACCAGAGGCATCATTACCATTGAAACTTGTTGCATTTTCACACTGTTTTCGAACAGAAGCTGGTGCTGCAGGTGCTGCAACCAGGTTAGTCCTCACTTGCTTATTTCAATAGAATTGGAGTATCCCCTGACATTTTTCAAAGCTAATCCAGTGTTGATGGTACATCAGATCTTCATGTCATGAATATTTTGCAGTGGGGTGAATGTGGGAATGACAGAGGTTTGTACCGAGTGCATCAGTTCAGCAAACTGGAGATGTTTGTGATAACCCAACCTGAGGATAGTGACACCCTACATGAGGAGCTTATTTCAATTGAAGAGGAGCTCTACTGCTCCCTAGGTCTACATTATAAGTAAGACCATTCTCCAGCAGAGTCTTTAGTCCAACTTGTTTCTCTCTTGAACCTTTCTCCATTTGTGTGATGACTTTCCAAATGCAGGTTAAGTATTTTTGGGTGAGAATCTGATACTGCTGGATGCAACTTCTAGGATGTTGTAGTTGGTCATATTATCTCATATAGCAATGAATGCTTGGTGCTGAGTTGGTGCAGGACACTAGACATGTCCTCAGAGGATCTGGGTGCTCCAGCATATCGGAAGTTTGATATTGAAGCTTGGATGCCTGGTCTTTGCCGCTATGGGGAGGTGTGTAGTGCCTGACCTGGCAGCAACCCTCCTTGCCTCATGGTTTTTGACATGCCTGTGCATTGTCTCTCTTCTCTGTGTGTCTTAGTTGTTGCTGTGTTGAGCTTGGGTTTGGGCAATACACAAAAATAAACCCACAAGTGGTGTCTCTGAATTTGGAGTTTGTGACTAGTACTACCATTTGAAGTTGCTTCACTGTGATGCAGATATCCAGTGCATCAAACTGCACAGATTATCAAAGTCGGCGCCTCAACATCCGATATCGCCCTGCAACACCTGCTGCTACTGGCACCCACCAATCACCAAAGTCCAGAAAGGCTAAGACCACTTTGCCTCCCCTACAATTTGTACACACACTGAATGCAACTGCATGTGCAGTGCCACGCATGATAATAGCAATTTTGGAGAACAATCAACAAGAAGATGGTTCTGTTGTCATTCCTGATGTGCTGAGGCCTTTCATGGGAGGCTTGGAGCTCATAAAGCAAAAGTCAAGATAAGCCACTTTGTGATAATTGTTCCTATGCATGATGGGGATGAATTTCCCCCTTACTGACAGCTTTTCTTTCTGAAGAGCAGTCCTGATTATTGGTCAATGCCCTTGCATTTGCAATGAAAAGTTGCTGATATTGCTACATTCTTGTCAAGGATAACCCGTGCCATGCTTGAAACACGAAGACCCAAATGCTAATTTGGAGCTATGATTGTGAGTCTTGCCATAGTCCTTGACAGGAACAAGCTTCAGGATACAATTACAAGGTTTATCAGTTTTGTGAGTCTAGATTGATGTGAGTCTTGCTCTATTAGAGGTGAGAGTTGTCACAAAACCAAAGGTGACTTTCATTGTCTTCCAAACAAGGGACTCACCACATGCAAAGAAATGATTTGCTTAAATTCACAGTGATCATCTTGGCCTTGAACTCTCTGAGAATACATAGGTTAGAAATTGGTTTTTTGAGCCTCATGGATCATCATTAAGGCTGGAATGAGTTCATAGTCATACACTTGGTGTAGGGCATTTTCTAACAAACCTCCTCAATGGGTTTTATTTTAGAATTCAGCTTAGCATCAAGATTAGAATGAACCTTTAGGATTAAACTTAGCAATCAAGGGGCTTATTTAACATTAAGATTAGGATTCAAAGTTCCTCATTGGTAAAAAGTACTTGACTTCAAACTTGTAGCCCTGGTGATTTTATTGGCCTCAAGCTTTACTGGACTCTTTTCATCAAAACCTTGCAAAACTTTATTTATAAAACATGTCACAACTTTGGAAAATGTACAAAGGCATTAAAAACAAAGGAGAATTTAAAGGATGTCAAGTTAGCACAAACTAGATGTCAAAAACTTTCCATCCAACAACCAACCACTTGTAATAGGCCAGTTGTGGCTATGGAGGTTATGTTTTGAAGGGGTGGAAGTCAGGAAGTAACTGGGCCTATCACTATTACCCAACTTAAGATGGAGGATGCTTATGCCCTTTGCATTGGATTTGAAAAGTAACCAAGATAGAAAAGGGAGGGCCTTTTAGCCCTTTTAGGTTTTAAATAACATTAGCATAATTGTGTAAAACCACATAAGTTTATTTGTGTAAACATCCAAATACTTCAATGCTAGAGGGAAGAATTGATGGGTGGGGTGTCAATTGTGGTAGCTTTTTTCTTTGGCTTGAGTTGCATCAAAAGCAACAAATCTTTGAGTTGTGCAAGATCGAGAAAATAGATTTACATGTGTTTGGTCAGTTATGATGATGTTGACTTGTGTTAAGGCTTCAAAAAGGAAAGGACATTAGTTGACTATGAATCTAACAACTATGATTGAAACTAAAAGGGCATAGTTCTTTAAATAAATTGTTGGGGTGATGGTGGTTGTTGGTATGAGTTCGATACCATTGAAAGTTATTAAAAAGAGACATGTATATGAACTCAAAGTGCTTCAAGGCTATCAAAAGACCTTGGACCCAAGAGGTGTCCAAACATTTGAAAGAGGGAAGAATCAAAGGAAACAAGGGAATCTATGAAGGTGGAAAAGGAAGGTGTGCAATGTAATAAATACAATGGTTGTTGCACGAAACAATGAATTATAATTCCAAAGGTTACTTAGACATTGCCTAATCTAGGGAGAAGCTCAACATGTTGAACATCTTTTAACATGTTGTCTTTGATCAAGGATATGAAGGTTGAAGTGCATGCATTTTATAAAGCATTACAAAAATTATCATCAAAATTCAAAAGTCCATTACTCATTCAATATTTAGGATTTTCATGTGTTTTTTTCATTTTTGAAATGCTAATTATATTAGGAATACATATGTGAGTCCTTTTTTGGATACTTCAATGAAAATATTAATGTTTTTTATTGAAATCTCAAAGAGATGTAGGAAAAAGTACAAGTGCAACACCCAAAAAAAGATTATGTAGCATGTTTCCACCTTGCACCATATCTTCAACAAACAATAAATTTTGTCATTTTATTATTATGAACATTTTCTTAACCAACCTAGGAAACTTAACTTCGCTACCCTAGGCTAATTAGCCTACCCTACCCACCTATTTAAATATAAATATGGTTTAAACAAATTGAGTGTCTCATTTAATTAGACCCTCGTTTTTTTAATATTAAAGGTGTTCATTTTTTATCCCATTCGAAGTAGTCAAAAAATCATTTAATCAATTGGACAAGTCAAAAAAGACATGTCATTTTAGCAACTAAAGCCTCTAGTAAAATTGAACTACTTTTTGTTAAAATGGATAGGGGGCAATCAAATTGGGCAACTTGAAAAGCCATGACTTGTAGTAGTGATGGGCTACAAGAAGAATCCTAGCATTAGTATTTAATGCATTCATGTCAATCACTAACACAAAAAATGATGAAACTTTTTCATGTGAAGCATATCTTACAAGCTCCACAATTGCAAGACCATCGTGTTGTATTTATACCAACCAATTGTTGGAAGATTTACACAAGTTGTGATCATGAAGTCAATTGTGTTAAAGTCTTTTATGTCCATATGGAAGAGGACAAGGAGTATTTTCACAACCAAAACTTCATTATTGGATGTTGAAACACTCCAGGGGAAGTTACTTTTTATATATATTATGAAACATGTGAAATAACTCGGTAATTTTGGTATCCTATGATGTAATAGAATATTAAAGGTTCATATTTTATTAAAATTGAAAGTATTATAAATAAAGTTTAAGTATATTTTCATAATCCAATTCTAAACACCTATTTACATTTAGGTACATTATTATAATTAAGATTTCAATAAGTTGTATACCATATATTGTCTTGCATGTCATTTGGATTTTTTTTTTTTAAATTAAGAAAACACTAACATACTTTGGGTTGTTAAGAATCGATGAAGGTGTTTAAATAATTGGAAAAATGGTTGTTTAGAATTGATAGAGGCCATGACATTAAACAAATAATCAAATTTTAGTTGTAATTACTAAATGATCACCTAAAATTCAAGATAAATCAAACAAAACCGAGGTGGAAATTCTTATTCTCTTTTACTTCTTTGTCTTGATTTTTAGTGAAGCTTCTACATAAATTTGGTATGTTTGAAAACCAAATGATCCACTAGCCAACAATCTATCGTGCCATGGCAAGCCAAATTGAAACCACAACTAGCAAACATGTTTCAAATGCCAAAGAAATTCATAGAATAAACACAAGTTCTTGTAAATTAACATTCAAAAAATGAATTGCATAAAAGCCCATTGTCAACATGGTCAAGTTAAAGCTAATAGAAATCAAGTAAGATTTGCATTAATATCAACAAAATTGGTTTGTATTTCTTAGATTATTCATTTTTATTTGAGCTTCTTAATCATGAATCTAATTAAACATTTAATATCATGAATATAAGCTTTTTCTAAACTTCTTTTTGGTCAAATGTACACGACCCATCCCTATTAAATCAAGCTTAGTTATTGAGAAATGGACTACTTAAACTATTTCAATGCACCTTTTCTTCAATGAAACAAATCATTGCATAAAACCTTTCGATGAGAGTAACTATTGGGGTACCCCCATAGGAACCATTTGAGTCCTAAAACTTTACAACATATAAAATATTGTTCATTTACTAGTCCTTATATGTCAGACCATAACATCTTTATATTTAAATCTTCCAAGCACATTATTAAGCATTTGAAAAATATAGATGCTTTAATTTTCATAGCATTTGATACTTGACAAAAAATTATGTTTATACTTCAAATTGGATGCAATTTGGCATAACTTTGCTAGTCCTATGAATTTTTATACCATACATTATAATTGTCATGACTATGACTAAAATTTCTTTTTCATAGATTTGAAAGTCAACATTAAATTGTGCACCAATTAAAAAAATTGAACCCTCTTTGTGTTTATTACAAACACTTATAGAACTTGTTTGGCATTCTAAATTATTGGCAATTGACGAACATAATCCATAGTTGATTTTTGTGAGTTTTGGAGCCTTTTGTAGTGTGACATTCCTTTTGGGTACCTTGAATGAAATTGTGCCCAAAATTGACTTAGACTTTGAGAAGGTTCCTTGTGAGCAAATCCATATGATATAATTCAAACAACAAACGTCACAAAACCTATAGGATGGTCAAAATTAGGTCATGACTATTTTTCAAAAAGGGGTAACAACACCTTTCAGCTTTACATTCAAACAACAAAAAACAATTATACCATTTGTGAGGTTTTGAAACTTAGAAGACATACCAATGAATGTACTTTAATGCATCAACAAGCTAGTCAACTGAGAGTTGGAGATTGTGATCATGATGTAAGTCACTTAAGCTTCATTTGAAAACTATATATAAAAGTACATGATGTTGGTGAAACGATGCAAAAATAGGTTGAAAGGCGAACCCATCCTTGGGTGGTACCACTAGGAACCACCTCAAAGAATGGTTAAGGAACCAAAAGTGGCCAAATCATTTCTTAAGAGCTTTTCTTTAAATGTCTTCACTAAATTGTTTTTTTCTCATGTTTATCCATTGCATTCCTTAATAGATGGCCTGAAGTTTATTTTGGAATAAAAAAATGGTAATTAAAAAAATATATTCCTAATTAAAATGGCCCCTTTAGAAATTGATAATTTTAACTTTGATTCATAACTAAATTATGTTTATTCAATTAATTGCTTAATAAAAACCTAAAAATAAAATGACTTCAAAATTACTTTAAGAAAAAAATAACAAGAAAATTTTCAAATCATATTTCAAATTTGTGTTCGTGACCAAAAAGTTCAAGGAATGTTCCTTCATCCAATGACTATGAACATCAAAATGCACAATAATTTTGATATTATTCAGATTTCAAAATTTATGGAACTTAATAAATATATTCATGAAAGAAAATGAGAACATTTATATAAAGGTTTCTTATGATTTTTCAAAGTTTGATGAACCAAGAAAAACAAGGTGTGATGTTCCTAGTGGTACCACTCAAGGATGGGTTTACTTTAAAATTAATGTTCAAGCTTCCAAACAAAGGAGGAAAAGCCTCCAACCAGCACATGTTGAAATGTAATAGTTGTACCATTATAATAACATGAGTACATGTTCATAAGATTTTGAACCAATAGTTATCGCCTTGTCACAAATTATTGGTAGCATGTTGATGTGAAGTCCACAAGATGCACTTTATAATTTGATTACATTGAACAATACTAAAATTGAATTGGATGAAAAATGATACCATTTTAAGTAGCTTAAATACAATTTGTGTTGGTTAAACATGATGATCTACTAGCCAATGAACTCACTAGCATCATTTGCCTTCAAGCCCCCAACACACATACAAAACCCCCTCATTATAAGAAATCATGATTTTTCAAGGTGTTCAACTTTACTACCTTGTTCATTTTGACTAAAAATTTGGTCAATTTGATTAAGGGCTTTAGTTTTTGAAATGACATGTTTATTTTGACTAGTTTAATTGACTAAAATGAATTTTTAAACTACTTGGTCAAATGTGACATTTAGTCAAATTAAACAAACAATGCACACTTTTAATAAAAAAATAGGGTTGCAATTAAATGGGACATTTCATTTTTTAAAATTATTAAATAACATGTACATATATAATTATTTAAGGTTATTTTGGCTAATCAATTTGACCAACTAGAACTTAAGTATTAGTCAAAATGGTAATCAAAACAAATGATAATTTGATTCAATAGGTAGGTATGGGTTAAATAGGTAGGCATATGTCATAAATACATATTAAAAAAATCATGACACAAAAATTTAAGCTAGGTAAGTAAGTACATAAGTTAGGACATAGTTAGGTACTTATGTTAAAGGGTATGTAAGCTAGGTATTTAGTTAACTACTTAGCCCACCTACCTACCTACCTAGATACTTAGCCTACGTAACCTACTTAGGTACTTAATGTACTTAGTTATATAGTTTACAAAATTGAAGAGGATAGAGGACGTGAAATAAAGTAATATTGGCAAGGAGAAACACTACAACACTACTATCCCATATTTGACAACATTAGTATCCCATATCCTATTAATTAACCCACCTATTTACTATGTATTAACTAATTAATCTACTTACTTAGCCTAACCGAAATCAAATTACCTACCACCTATTACCTAGTGTGACCCATTATATCTTACATACCTCTACATACGCTTATCTACATATATACATAGCTACGTACCTACCAACCAACTTACCTACATACCTGTGTAACTTGCTACCAACTAAGTAGATAGGTCAATAACTAAATAGGTAGCTACCTCTAAGTGAAAAAGAAACCTAATGTATTAATAAATATATATATACCCCTAGTAAACCCTATTATACCTTTAGGGGTTTTAGGTCCATGTCATAGTTACTAACAAAAAATGATTTTGGTTGTAATAAAAGTGTGATCAATGTGAAAATAATAATAAAATTCAACCCATTGGAAGAATGAAAAAACATTTAGTTGCAAACTAATCATGAATATGTCAAGAATCAAATGTAATCACAAAAGGCCCAAAAATAGTTGCATGTAATAATCATGAATTTATTAATAGTAAAAAAAGAATTTTTCTAGCACAATTTTTTCTATGTAACCAAAATGGTGATCATGCTTAAAAAGATTTAGTCAAATTTGGTAAAAAATTGTTATATAAAAACTTGTAATTTTTTTAAACAAATTTTTATATGTTTGGTTACCTATTTGAACCATGTATAGACATTTGACTAATATATATATATATATATTTTAAGTCAAAATTTGGTAAAATTTTGGGGATTGATTTTATTTTTTAAACTTGATTTTAACACTTTTATTTCATTTATTGTAGTATATCTAACCACTAAACAAAAACTTGCATTTGTAGGTATTACATTGTGCCTTTGGGTACCCACTATAATACTTACATTTAAGGTTAACTATTTAACAATTATTGTTATAAGAGGTTACGCAGTACTAAAACCCATTGTAGGTTGTTAGTAGGTAGTAAAAACAACCCTTATACTATGGCCACACCTAGTATTAGGTAATATTTTTTTGTTAAGTCTAACATTATTAAAAATTAAGGTTTCATTTACTTGATAGTAATAAGCTATAAAGATGTTAACTTAACAACAAAAGTAGGGACACTTGTCCGCACCTAATGTTAGGTTAACAAAAAGTTTAGGTTTAAAAGTACTTAACATCATTTGTAATTACCTTGTGTGTAGACCTACATAGTTTGTAGATTACCTTTTCTATGATGCCATCATCATTTGTTGAACAGTTGCAAATTGACAACACAACACACATAGTTCTTGACCTTTTTCTCCTTTTTTCATATTCTTCATTTTATTGTTATTAATGATGTGTGACAACAAATGTTCTTGCACCAATCTTCTAGTTTGAAGCTTTTGTTGTTTTGGTGTATGCCTTTGCAACATTTCTTCAACTTTTTTCTTCAAGAGTTTTTGGAGTTTTATGCACTCTAGAACAATCATGCATTTTCGCTTTCTTTTTTAATCTTTTTGAAGTTTTGCATGTTTATGACAACAATTCTTCTTCAATTGTTTCTTCCATTTTTTTGTTGTTTTGTGTGATTTTTCTTTTGAAAGATTTTCCTATTTTTGTTTGTGGAATGTTTTTGTTTTCTTGAACCATCCTAATAATTTTCTTTTTTGTTGGTGTGTTGTTGTTCAAATTTGTGTGTATATCAGTGATCTTTACATCAATGGCTAATGAACAAGATGTTGTGACTACATGTACGTGTATTCATTTTCTTCATTTTGATATTGTAGAATTTCATTTACCCACTTGAATTGCTACCTTTGGTTGATGTTTTTTTTGTTGAATTTAATCATTGCAACAACCTCATATCAAATTATTGATGCAACCATTTACTTTCATCATCACCAACTAAATAATGCAATTTTGGGTCATTTTGTGTTGATCTTGGTCACTAGGTTAAACTAAGATCCACAAATATGATGATCAATGATGGCTACACATCTTTAGAATGAGGAAATGCATTTTGTTTAACATTGTTGAATAACTGAAACCTTTAATCCACACACAAAACACAAGATATTGACTTGTTATTTTGGTTGAGGTGTGATTAACTTGTGCATTATACAAATTAACGTAAGGTTGTAATCTTTTGGTATGTATTGAACTTTTGTTATAGGTCAATTGACTTGTCATCAAAGAGGTTGTTACAACCATCAATGTTGATTTCAAGAAGGTTATTGCTTGACCAATTAGTTCTAAGATGGAAACATGAATGCTTGGATTCAAATTAATTTGTGGTTTCCAATTATACATGGGGCCATTGACGATACACACTTTTTTATATCAAAACCTTCAAAGTGTATTTAATTTCACTAGTGGGTGCC
>Ga0116228_10001633_pt1 | contig 18757 bp, 12 predicted proteins | sample S1TSphfallax_2_FD_89694 | JGI IMG/M metagenome (GOLD analysis project Ga0116228, IMG submission 89694) | Host-associated microbial communities from peat moss isolated from Minnesota, USA - S1T2_Fc - Sphagnum fallax MG | ecosystem: Host-associated > Plants > Peat moss > Unclassified | place... | reverse complement strand
GCCTTGAGTAAAAGCCAACAACTTGAGCAACACGGATTTATGCATCTACATAAATATAAATAAGACTTTTGGTGAGAAACTACAATGAATTATTGTTGAAGATGTTTGTTGATTTCAAAGAAATGAATGTAATGATGATGTAGAAAGAAAGATGGAACTATTAAAATGATTATGAACATAAGCATATGGTATTGGAAACTAAGTTTTGAAAAAACAAAAGTTAGCTCCAATCGAATAATCCCTAAAATAACACCTTAAAAGTCATTGCCTACATGTACCAAATGCACTAAAAACATGGATAAATTTAAGGAAAACCAAAATAAAGACTGTAAAAGGCCACATGATAGACTAATAAGTTACAAGACAATTTTAAAACTAGGCCTCTTGAACCATCACATTTGCAACCTACACACATAATGAAGGCAACTACATTAGTAGTTATAAACATAAATGATTGGTACTTTTGTCTTCAAGCCACCAGGGCTCATATTAATGATATATGTAAATCATCTCGACCTTCAACAATGAAGGAGGACATGCCAAGGTCCAGCCCAACAAAGAGCATCAAGTTACTAATTGATCCCATATAGTAGCAAAAGCCATTGTGACGATTGATTAGCCATACCATGTTTTTCCCATTTCTAGACTATTGACCCACATGGTAGGTGGATCAATAGGTGTTGACTTAAATCTTATTTATCCCCTATTTTTAAAATCTAAATTTATTGGTAGATGATTCTTTATTGAGGTACTTAGAATTCAATAAATGATTTTTTTTGCTTTCTTCATAATCAAAAATTTCAAGATGTCATAATCCTCAAGGCACCAAATACCCACCATAAATAGATTTGGATCTTAAATAGAGGCTACAAAATATGCTAAAGCGGATCCAACCCCAAATGGTTAGAATAAAACAAAGGGAACAAGGTGCTCATGTATGAATGAACAATAATTTTGTTTTCAAGCCACCAAGGCTCATATTAACAAGATATATAAATCATCACAACACCAACAATGAAGGACATGCCATATTCTCAAATTTTCAAGATGTCCTAATCCTCAAATCACCAAATACCCATCATAAACAAACAACATACTATAACATAACAAGAGGCTATATTGAAGCACAACCACCAAATAAATTAGTTCACATTCTTATAAAAAACCTTGTTTGGCCTTTCTTACTCATGTTCCCAAAAAACCCATACCCATAGTGATGTAGAGAAATCCAAAGAACTATGCCTATTGCTTATAACATAAGGTTGACAATCCCTTATAAAACCACTAAAAGGACTTGAGCAAGGTTCACATGCACACACACACATGCACATGCATATATGATAGGCCCACGATTACAACTTCACTTTGAACATTTAGAGAGTTGAAAAAGGGAGATGTTCACTTGTCACAATCACTACACTTGAAATCATTTGATTTCTTCTTTGATGTTGGTGTGGAAGGGATTTTACCTTAGAAAATGGAACGATTTTTTTGTTTTTTTGAAGTTTATGAAGATTTTCTTACAATATAAACACATCAAAGGCACCAATGGGAAATCAACAAAAATGTTGATGACTAACAAAGATAGTGTGCTTAAACTTGGACATGAACTAGTTACAAAGAACAAGAAAGAAATCATCTATTTCATTTGTTGGTTTACCATTTCCATTCACACAATACCTTAATTTACTACCAACAACAATCAAGTTTTGCTAGTAGTATGCATCTGCCTTATTCCTTGCTACCTGCTTATCATTCTTAAGGTTTTAAGAATTATGCACATCAATTCACAAAACATCACAAAATCTTGCTTCATGTAAGCCTTAGTCCTCATAAGAACTCTTCATTCCCAGCAAAAGTAAGGCCTGCACATCATGGGATAGAGGTTACAAGATCCTTCTTAGGTGATGTAATACTTCATATGGACCAAAACTTACTAGATGCATTTAGTACAATGTTTATCCAGTGAAAAAACATTATGAATAAAATAAATTTAACATGATTTTAGACTACATCTAAGAACAATTTTCTTATCTTTCCAAGTCAAAAGATGGCATAAAAAACAGTCCAATAATCATACCTAGCTTTTTATCAACATCCATTTTTGTTTTTTTCTCTGAAGAAACAACCTTTAGAGAGTCTACTATAGGTCTCTTAATCTTCCTTGCTTGTAACCACAAGTCCAAGGTCCATAGAGTAAAGTTGATTTCAAGGAAACCTTGGACATTAATGACCTTGAAAAAAATCTCCTTGATATTGTTTATTCTTTAGAAGGTTTGTGATCTATTAGCTTGGATTGAGACTTAATTGTAAACATGTTGAATATTGTAGTAATTTTTAGGAAAAAATAAAGAAGCACGAGAGAAAAAAAAAACTTGCAATGTACATGATGCTATTGATTCCAAAAATCGCACATTTTGCTTCCACAACATCATCCTAAGAGAATGTAGTTGCTTAGAAATTAAGCAACATTAGATTCTCCATCAATATCTAATCAACTATCATAGTAGTCGTCATCGTTGGCTACTATTGCACCCATTGCCACTACTAAGTTTTACATGCTAAGCTCTTCCAAACTGTGTTGACAAAAACTTGTGAAAGTTGTGGCACTCAACCTATTCACTCTAAATGAAAAATCTTTGTTAATGTGCACATTACAAAACAATTGAAGAATTTAGTTTGAACACCACAACTAAATCAAAAGTTTGTCGATATGGAGAACACACAAGAATCACAAACATCCTGCTTCCCAAGTTCAAGCATGGGCAAAGCTTGGGAAAAAGTTGTCACCATACATGGCTTTTCAAAAAACCTTAATGTTAACTCAAGCAAAGTTGCGGGAACTTGACATCGCAAAACCAATAACTTAGATTACTTGGGTTTTGATTTGGATGGTTAAGATTTAGTTAAGTTTTTTTTTACATGATGATGGGTTTAAGAAACTACATTCATGAATAATATATACTCTAGGGATGTTGAAATCTTTGATTTGTGCATCACAATACCTAGGATTCATTTTTTTACTGAGTAGGCATTGGAAATATATAGTACTTGACAAGGCCTATAAGGAGCCATCAAAATTGGGCCAAAAAATGAAAAAAAATTGTTCCTTAATCTTGTGGCCCTTAGTTGACTACTTTTTTTGACATCAACTTTTGAACCAAATATTCTAGACACAATTTTTTATGTTGTTATTGAATTGTTTTCCTACACATATCTCATGGGCATTTTTTGCAATAAGAAATAAGATTAAATAAGGTTCCTAATGATTCCAAAATAGTTCTTATGACTTTCCTAAAAAATAGTGACTTTCTTGAAATATTCAACATAGGACATGTTTAGGAATATGAAAATATATCCAAATTTTAATTAATATGGGCCATCAAAATATCCACAATGTGTTTAATGTAGAAATACAAAAAATTGATGAAATATTTTATCACAAATTCACAAATTATTCCTGAAGGCAAAGTGGTCTTGGAAAATGACATTGTACATTCCTAGTAGGTCCACCCAATCATGCTTGCCCCATATATATATATATTACATAGAAGATGCTTTTGATGTTTTTCACCAAACAACTTTGATAGTCTAGAAGGAGTTATGCTAGGGTGAGAATCAACAAAATGGTGATTTAACTTGTCAAGTGGGAGTCCAAGGTCTATAAGTGGATAAAAAAAAGAAGTGGGCCTTCAATATTGTTGCTATTTTCATCTTTTATGGATTTTCAGTAAGTCCTTTGATCCTTGCTCGTGATGAAATTTGTTTGCATTTTACTTATTGGATATGAGATTGTGCATGTGAGATGTTTAGTTGGGTCAAGCTATTAAGTGTTTTGTTGCTTGTTTTAGGTGTGGGTTGATTGCATGACAATGAAATGACACCCAAATCCTTAAATGAACTTTGATGCATAGATGTTGTATATAAGCCATTTTTTTCATCTTTTTGGTGCATCTATAATGTGTAGTAAAACTATGTGAAAATGTTGAGAAGATGGAAATGTAATTCAATGTGTTATGAACACATTGTTATAAACATACATATTGAAGTCTCAAAATATAACAAGTTTAGAACCTTCTTGCAAATGAATTGATTAATTCAAACAATAGAAGAGACACAATGTATGCTACCAATTTGTAAACTCATATGATTGCATTACAAAGGGGTGCAAATATGTAGAAAGGAGCCAACAAAATTACTTTACAAAAGGACCGTGAGTCCTTTTTAATCCTTTTTCATTTTTTCATACGAAATTTATTTTGAATGAAATCTTTTGCAAATTTTTATTAAAAATACATATAGTTGCCCCAATAGATCACATATTTTGTGTTAATAATTGTTAAATAAATGTGAATTTTTTGAAGTGTGTAAATTTTTCCAAATTTTGCATTTCATTTGGAAAATTTATCATAATTTTGAATCATACAAAAATATGCTAACTACTTTAGGTTTTTTTTAAAAAATCATAAACTACAACTTTTTTTTATATGTCATGCACATTACACCCCATTTACATGTGGTAAAGGACTTTTGAAAATTTTAAAATTTGAAAAATACTTTGAATTTAATTTAAAAAAAAATTCCATATCTTTTAAATTGTGAGTGTTTTTTGAACTTGGGTAGTAGGTTGATGTCATCTAAATTTTTTTATCATCAAAATTATCTTATTACAATAGTATTTTACTTAGTCCTTTGTAAAATTAACCACATTTGAGACAACACCTATTCAAGTTCAAATGTCCTTTTAAAAACCAAAACCCAAAATTTAATTTAATGAAATTTTAATTTGAAATCCTCAACTTTCATATGAGTCATTGAATAAAACTTGGAATGATTAACATAACTTAAAAATGTCCAAAAAAAAACATATGTAAAAAAGTTCACAGTTTTCACCACTATCTGACATGGTTTTTGGTTCTTATCTTTGTACTTACACCCAAAGGAAAAATGTAGTTCCAGTTGGTACACATTCAATTCATAATGTGACTTAGGGCATTCTTTTATGATTCAATTTTGTTGCAAAGCTACAAGCAACAATCACACGGAAAAAAAAATTTGGGGGGAATGGTAGAGATAACCAACTATCATGTAACATATAGGGGTAAACCAAATCTCACTTGGAATTTGTTGGATATTTTTTTACTTTTGTGTGTGGAGTGAAAAGTCCCCATAATCTTTTACTCCTAATTGTGATTCCATATGCGAGGCTTTTGATTTAGTTTGGTTTTGTATAGGCATGGTTGAAGGTAGTGGCAACATCCACATGGAACTATTTGGCACTGAAGATGAAATTGGCACCTCATTAACCAACTAGGGTGTACTAGTATTAGCTCGGAGGTTACATCAAATCCAGATTATGGCACATGGAAAACATTGTTTCCCCAACTTCAACAAAATATGAAAGACTAGTTTACCAACAACATGAATGTTATATATTGGGCATTTTTTGTAATTAATGATGAAAGTAAGGTTAATTTGAATGTGGGACAAAAGATGTGTTGCATTGTGTGCCACACTAATGGCATTAACTTGTCTCATCATAGCTGAAGTGGGAAGGTTGGAATAAATCACCTATGACACATTTAATGGGATTACTTCATATATTAAAGAAGCATGTAAGCCACCATCACCTTCAAGAGTTGAAGAAGTGGATTGCTAATGTAACTTGGCAAACAAGAACCTTGAAAGTGTGCACCGAGCATGTAAGAAAAGGACATGCCCAAGCCCTTTTTCCATCACAATTTTTTTTGGTTTTGCAAAATCTTACCATAAGAATGACCGTTCTCAATGGGCATTCTTGGAAAATCTAACACTTTATATAGTAAAAAGTCATTGCCATGTTTCAATAGTTGGAAATGCATGGTTGAAGCAATTGGTGTTGAAGCAATGTGGGAAGGTTGTTTTCCATTTAAACACCAATTAATCATGAAATGTTGCTTGCTTTGGTTACCAAAACCATGGGAAATTTTGTGAACCTAGTACGTGCTGATTGGTAGCTTTTGACTTATGAATGTCATGAGGTGACAATGATACTTTTGCCCTTGTAATTTCTTTCACAAATCTATTGTGGTAGCCATGAATGTGACAATTGGGCTATTCATTGTTGAAAATACCGTGGGTACTGCAATGGTTGAACAAATGAAGGATTTGTTAGGTTCATTTGGGCTCCTAAACAAAGTGATTGCATTTGTGAAGGACAAAATAACTATTCTAAGAATAATAACTATAGCTTTGAAAAACAAATTGTCTTTTTTGACATGTTGGATCTTCCAACTCCATTTGTTGGAACTTGTTGGGGCCATGCTATGTCAAAAGTAACTTAGTATGCCACAAATGACAATAAAGTTTGTGGAGGTCTAGTAAGGGAAGCTAGCTTGAAATTGAGTCAATCAAAGCTATAAACAACAATCATGTGGACAAAAAAATTAGGCAAAGGTGGCAAAGAGTGGAGAGAGGCTTGCATGGATGTCTAGTTTTAACCTTGAAAATTGAAGACACTAGTGAAAACTATGTTTGCATTTCGGGTCATTCTATTTCAAAAAATTGTTGAATATATGAATGCAATGATTAATCTATGTTATGGCTGTCAAGTTGTAAGCACGTGTGCATGATGGCCAAACTTGGGCAATTGCTCATATAGTGACTGAAAGTTGTTGCTTATGGTAAATCAATGCATTTTGAACCCATCAAATGGTTTTTGGTTGTTGTCTAATGCATTGATCTCCATCTTGTAAAAAGAAGTCTGCACAATAGAGGCCCTTTTTCAACCTTTGGTTTGAGGTGATTTCAATTCAAAACTTAATATATGAAGCATGGCATGGCATGCTTCGTGATGATGCACCATTCCTAGCCTTTATAAAAACATACTCACTTTTAACATGATGGTAAATCAATGCATTTTGAACCAATCAAATGGTTTTTGGTTGTTGTCCAATGCATTGATCTCCAACTTGTAAAAAGAAGTCTGCACAATGGAGGCCCTTTTTCAACCTTTGGTTTGAGGTGATTTCAATTCAAAACTTAATATATGAAGCATGGCATGGCATGCTTGGTGATGATGCACCATTCCTAGCCTTTATAAAAACATACTCACTTTTAAGGCCCATAACATGATGGTAATCATCTTTGACCCACATCATAAGAACATGAAAATAATAAAAGAATATGTTGGTGATTTTTTTACTTTGAGAATTCTTGAAGAATATGACCGAAAAATGGTGTTGCCACAACTTTGTCAAGTTTACAAATTCTTGAACCCAACAAGTGTTGCTCCTCTTGACCTTACTATTTCCACATATGATGATGGGTGTAAGCATGGTAAAGTATGCCAATTGGTCATCCCTACTAAGAAGTAAAAATAGTTTTGGAATCTTTTACATTTTAGGCATTTTAATCATGCCATAAAATTTGGGAGGTACTTATCATATTAAATAAACCATATAATGACCATTTTCCACATGTTGCATTGTTCGCCCAACAAATCCTTGGGATGGTTGGGTTTCAAATTGAAAGTAAATGAATATTCAACTTAGCAAGGGTGATCACAAATTCTCAAGGGTCTAAGCTTGGCATTGATAATTTGCATAGATTAATTATGATAGGAAAAAATTGGCCTAATGATGTTTTTATGGGTTGTGAAAGAAGGAAGCCTTTATCTTTTAGTGAAATCATTAAGGTTCAAGACACCTTGTTGGAATATAATGAAAAGTTGATATTTGATGGTGGGATTTTTACATAAGATGAATAATAGTTTTGTCTGTATTTCAATTTCGAACATGATTAAATTTTGATTTTGTTGTAGGCGTTGTTTTCATTTTTCTTGCTTTTGATATAAATACATAGTTTAAAAAGACAAATAATTGTGCTTAACATTGTTGTTCTTGCCATGGCACTATCCTATTTGCAATAACTCTTGCCATGGCACTTTCCTATTTGCAATATGTAAGTATTATGGTAGGTTTCTTAGCCTTTTCTAATTGGAGAACACTCTTCATTTTAATCTCCCACTCTTGTATTTTTGCATGCAAACTTTCCCTAATGTTGTTCTGGACTATGTTAAGTAGTTTGTGGATAAAAGTGTGTGACTGAAAATATGTCAGGGTATTAATGCATTATGATCAAAACAATAGATGTTTGATTTATAGTATGTTTTATAGCCTTTTGATTTGAGATCAGTTTAATGAAAACCCTTTTTTTGTGGATGTATTTCTTGAAAATGTTGAACAATGCTTGTTGTATTTCAATTGCAAAATGTGGGGCATTGGATTGATTATGCCACTTTGGTTGTGACACATTTGCAAGGCTTTGATCATGCAAAGTCTTGTCTTTTATTGTGTCTATTTACATTGTAATGACGTTGTATGTTGCACCATGAACACCAATGGAAATTTTGGACATTTTATGAAAATCTAATTGGCTTGGCATGGTAGCCATGTTATGCCTTTTGGCATATCATGAAGCTAAAGTGAATGCTCGAATATCCATGTTGTTGATTATAAAGCTATTGTTGCCAACATGCTAAATTTTCCCAAGAAGTTTCCACAACACTAAAAGGAAATTTTAAGCCATATGTGAATATTATGGCTAGTATTAATGTGTTGTAACACATGTGTGTACATGCATTCCTACCTTTGTGAATTAGTTTATCAAGTTTAGCTCATCAAATTGTCTAACTAGGGAGTTGTTACACCAATGTGTCTGATTTAGGGAAGAGTGAGATGATAGAATTTCATTCTAGCTTATGGAAAGGACAAGGGGATCTCTTGCATTCTTTTTCTTTGTAGAGATTTCCAAATTGGTTTTAGCTTGTAGTGAGAGTGAGAGTTGTAATTTTTTTAACAATGTTTTCATTGTAATTCATGTCTCACACATATGGTTGTTACTTGCACCAAACAACCCATCTTGTGTGCATTGGTATTGATTTTGTAGTGAAGGCAAAAAAATAAATAAGTTGTTGTAATGAATTAGGTAGTGGTAATGGTGGAGTGATGTTGTTAAGTGCCAACATGGATGTTGTTTTTATTATTGGGCAATGAAAACATGAATTCTAGAATCATACAATCATTTCAATAATGTAAAAGATATAATTTGGACTATAAACATGAACCACGTATGAGGTGCTTCCTTAACTTTTTGCATTCAGACCCACTTCTGAATTAGACTCAGGGGTTTTGAAAAAATTAAAACTTGTTTAACTTGGAATTGTCATTCCCAAAAAAAGAATTTGGATCCAAAATCGATAGGTCATAATTTTAAAGCAAACCCCTTAGAATTGGAACTGATGATTTTGAAATTAAAAAAAAAAACTCTAAAATTGAACCCGACGATTCTACTAAAATCTAAGAACTTGCCAACACTAGTATACTCCCTTTGCTTCTTCTTTGCATTTTGTTCTTTTGACTAATTGTCTTCTTTTCTTAGTGTCTCCAAGGGATTTTAATTTAAACATGCATCAATGTTTGTGGAAAGCATGTACCTAGGCCAACAACAGAGTCAAAGAAATTGTTTGTTTTAAGATAGAGGGCATCCTTTCCAAGCCAAGGTTAGTATTACGCTAGGGCTTTATAGAATTTGTCATATTCACAAGTTATGTTCTCTCTCTGTGGGTTTTGCTCTTTTTGGCCTTTTGCCCATCAAGCTATGATAAGCAAATCTCATGTGCAAGAAGACAAAATTGTTGTTGTAGCTTAGCTATAGATACAAGTTCATAATTTTTTTGTGTCATATGAATTAATTTCATTTTTGCTCAAGAGCTTTAGGTAGTAACTACCCTAGTTGGGGTGTGACATGACAAACCAACCTTGTTGAAGTTGGAACCATAAACATAGATGTAGCACCAAATAACAAAGTTCCAACAAATGAGAGCATTATTGATATTGATCAGGGAAGGTGTGGAGGTCCAAGGTCCTTTGTTGTAATGTTATGTTGTGTTGTTATCAAGACATTCTACAAAAGAGGCTAATTTTTGCACATTAAAATTACTGAAGGTATCCACCCTTTAAATCATATGGGTGGTGGCACCCATGTGTTCAACTTCCTTCATATCTTCAACTCTATGAAATTCTTTTGTGTTCATATCTCAAAGGCAAGACATGCATATAGTCATGGTTATGCTAGAAGATTGATAATTTGTTTTGAGTGGGATGTAGCTTGTAAATTGAACAATCATTCAATTTTGACATTGCCATTGGATTATTTGATGTTAAACTCTTCGCTAATTTTCTTGAAATGTGATGCCAATGGTAAGCAACATCTTTCCAATGGTTTAATCATCTCCTTCCAGATGCTTCCATATGCTTCCTTGATTGGTTCACCAACACAACCTTAATGGGTGTACACAGTTGATGAGTACAATGGTTATGTATTTATGTACCTTACATTCATTGCATTGCAACATAAATATCAAGATGGCACAAGTTTGCCACGAAGAAGTATTTACATCATGGAGTAGGAGTTGGGGCAATGGTCTGGAGTTTGAAACATTTGGTTAAACTAGTGAAGAATGTTGTTAAGGAATTGAAGCACCAAAAGCTCAGTGCATCCTTGGAGGAGCATCTTGTGACAGAGCTGGTTGAACAATGTAGATGACTATGGCATAATTTGTTCTTGAGGCCAACCTTACACAAGCAAAGATGTCAAGGCAAATCAACTCTACACACTAGGAGATGGAATGAGAAGGCTTTGTTGACCAACTCTACCATCTAGGGTTTTGTGAATTCATGAACTCATGTCTGTAATTCTAGAGTAATCCAAGGTTTTCCACGTGAGATTGTAAAGACAACCTCACATTATAAGGAGCACTTGTGGCAATGATTCCAATATATGGGTTGTGAAATATGTGATACTGGCATTGTATGTGGTACTCGTATGCATATTGCCAAATCTAGTTTTTGTCCTAAGAAATTGTTAGTTGAGTATGGAGAACATAACATAGTTGCAACTAATGGCTTTCCTGACTACCAAGAAACAAGGACATGTCTGATATCACCTTGTATGTGTGTTGTAAGTGCTGAGAATTTATGAGATTATTAGCAAGTTTTGTGATAGACTTTGTCATTGAAGGTTGTAGCTGGCCTTGATGGGAAAAACATCATAGCACAAGGCACACTAAATGGGTTTTGACATCCTCCTACTTAGACTCAAGGGGAGCAAGATATTATGTTCAACTTCTTGTGTTCACCCCATGAGACAAGCATGCCATAGTGAATTGGGAGGTGGGTGAGAGTGTAGTTCTTGCAAAACAAACATTGCATAAGTCTGTAACAATACATGGACATTCATTTTTGCTTGTCAATTAGTGAGTTTTCATGTATATATATATATCCCCACATGTGTATCAAGTAGTCTTGAAATCAAATTTCTCCTAGATCACAGATCCACATTCCACATTGTGAGATGCATCAGCACAGAAGAAACATACTTGCTTCGTAGAGCAATAAAACTTTACAATCTTAAAATCTTCATGGAGCACTACAGCATGTAGCAAACACTCCAATTTAACACTTATGGATTCTAATCTGAGCCCTCATTTGTGTGGTGAAAACCAACAATAATTGTTACAATTTTCAAAGGATGAAGTCTCAGCTTCCAGAACATGTCAATCCATACCTTAAAAATTGAGATTCTAAGTCTCACATTGTGCCTGTGCATGGGCTAGTTGTGCATAAGTAATACATTCAACCTAAGGAATTAAAAAAAAAATCCTTAACTTATGAGTGAGTATTTGGAGATGCACCAAATTGGTACCAGTGCAAGTCTAAGAACTCTAGAATTTTGGTGTTTTATTTTCTGGATTTCATACTACGAAGTGCAATGTAGGCCAAGAAGCGAAAAACAACAACCATAAGAAATAAAGCACCCACTTCCACACCCCCACCTCCCAAGGATATACCACGGAATGCTGATGATGTAGCAATACTCTGGCATCCCGTGCTACTCCCACAGCCATACTGTGCATTGCGTGCATACTGCACTTTGATCAACAGTCTATATGAATAGTTGTTGATGGAGAGGTACTTCAACCAGTTTATCCAGACTGGTATACTCTGCAAAACCAATAAATTCCAAGACCCAATTTTTTTTAGTTGTGAGAAAATTGAACAAAATTATTTTTTGGGGTGTTGTATGTCAAGTAAATAAAACAGTGCCTGTATGCATAGCCTGATCAAATCTGACTGCAGGGGAAAAATGGGTGTGGTGGGTGCTTAATTAATTTCATCAAGAATGTGGTGGGTTAGTTTATGCTACATGCTGTACCTGAACAAAGAAGCCCCCTGTAAGCATGAAAGTCAGCATTATGATTGATGCCAATGTGCTTGCCTTCTTCACATCCATCATTGCCGCACCCAACAAAAACCCTAATCCCTGCAAAAGTAGACATATATATATATCAATGCCAATAACTCAAAAAAATGCAATGTCAGTGTCCATTTGGACTCCTGGAGTAGTACTTGTTGGACTAGACTAAATCATCACCCATGGTCTTTGCATCTCCTTGACACTAGCTAGTGAGTAAGAAAAGGTTATTTGATTAAGCACCCACTGGATGTTTAAACCCTGCCTGCAGTGTGGAGGGTTAACATGCCTAATTCTTAAACCCAAATGTGTAATTCTTAAACCCAAAGGTCTAATTCTTTGAACAATCCATTGAATTACAAGTAAAATGTTGACAAGGTGAAGTCTTTGATGATTTTTTTTGTTGAAGGAGGGAGGGGTCAGGGACAAAAGAACTAATCCAGTGCTGTACCTGTGAGGCAATGACAAAGAGGTAAACAGAAATGACACTGAGGAGGAATGCAGCAGCAGTCCTGCGAAGATTTGTCATGAAGTAGACAATGATGAGGAATATGGAAGGCAGGATCAAGTCCAAGGGCAAATCACCCAGTGTCCGTGCAAAAAAGTAAGCAGTTAAGCTATACAAGTCGGAGGCCCGCTCTTTCATCAGCATTGCTCTTTCCAAAGGGAAAGAGAAGATTGCTGTGAAAAGAGGATACATGCCCCAAAAGATGGCAATGAAAAACACCAATCCCAATTGGCCTGAAAGTTCAGTCTCTGTGTCAATCTTGGACTGCCACCAAAGTAAGCCCACAATAATCGATAATGTGACCACTTGCACAAATTTCAACCAGTTGAGGTAATCGTGTCGCCTTTCCTTCAATCCTCTGACCAACAGTACCATAAATTGTTGGACCCATGTTGCGCTGCGCTCCATCTTCTCTAGTGTTGCTATTCTCATTTCTTTTGTTATCTCCGAGTCGGCTTGTAATATTGCTTCCTCTTTAGGTGCAAGTTCTTGATGGTAAGAATCCACAAGGAACTGAAATTTAGCAACAAAAAATTTGTCAATTTATTGAACAACAAAATACCTCATGATTTGAGTTCCAGGATCACATAATATCACTACTTTTTTTGCCAAAACCAGTTCAGCCAACAAATTGTAAAATTTTTCCAAGATGGAAAGGATGCTTAAAAAGATGATATGATCCAAAGACTTTGCTGAAAAGAAAAGTGGACAAGAAGGGTGTGCCAGGACATCACCTCTTGAACGTCAAGTTTGGTGATTGTGGGTGGTTGCTTCTGAGTGGTAGTGGAGACAGCGCTCGATTGTCTCTTGATGGCGCTTTGGGTCAAGGATAAGGGTATTAACACATCATTCACATTGCCACTTGCCAAATCAAGAACAAAGTCAGCGGGATTCATGGGTATCTGGGGCACCAGACCCAATTTTGTTGAGAAGTAATCTGATGCAGCTCTGGCATTCCCAAAGTAGATTGTGTGTCCTTCTGACAGCAAAATCAGTTTATCAAACATGTGGAATAACCTGCTGGATGGCTGATGGATTGTTGTCAGCACTGTGCGCCCTGTCTGGTAAACAATTATACAAAAAAATCAGTATCCCGGTTTACACTTCTCTTAGACAATTTAATTCGTAATTTTCTTCTCTTGATTGATGGGTTCACATAAAAAAATTGTATGGAATCTGAAATCAGCTTGCTCCACCACATGATGCTCTTGGAGGACCTGATGATTATGATTTGGTAGATACAATAGGAAACAACAACAACAACGAATTGACACTAAAAGTGACAAATTTATGACCGAAATCATCCTGAAAAAGTCCCAAAGAAGCAAGTCATTATTCTAAGTTCACCTGAGCTATGGACTTTATAACTTGGATGATGCGCAGCGCAATCGTGGAGTCCAAGCCAGATGTAGGTTCATCCAAGTATAACAAGGAGGGATCCACTAGAATTTCATGACCAATGCACACCCGCTTTCGTTCACCACCTGAAATACCTCGCAAGAAGGGTCCCCCAATTATTGTGTTTTGGCACCTACACAGACAACACAGCACAATTCCATTCATAAAAATGTGTACACTTGAACTTTTTTGATGCAATGTTCTTAGATTTGGCTTATTTAACAGGGCCGCAGTGTACTTCAATTGATCCAAGAAGACTAAATCAATGAGACCTTAAATTCATTAGTTCAGTATAAGGAACCCATAAGCAAGTCTTGCAGAAGATTTCATTGAAGATCAACTTCCTTTCCTGAAGAGAATTTATGCTGATATAAGGAGAGGTATTAAGATGAAGAAAAGGATCTGAGACTGGTGATTAGAGGATCTACATCCAGCTCACCTTTCAAGACCAAGATCAACAATGCAATCTTGAGCTCGGGAGATTTTTTGAGAGCGGGTCAAACTGTTGGGTAATCGAAGCAGAGCAGCATACATCAGTGTCTCTCTCACTGTCAAGTTTGGGAATAGAACATCATCCTGTGTCACAAACCCCATTCTGAAAAACCCCCCATCCATGCACCCATATACCCGACCAAAGGTTAATGAGATTGGCACATGCTCCTTCTCATATTTGGGTTCAAGGAAAAACCAAAAGAAGCTTCACAAGTTTACTTGTAAAGAAGCAAGTTCAGCATGGGAGATTTCTCTAATCCAACACACAGACTGAATTCTTCATTTATTTGTACATCATCATTTTTTATGTAGTCAAATTTTTGCAGATTTTTGGCAACTTTGTCTTATATATCTCAAAGTCTGTGAAAGTAAATTCATTCATGTTTCCAAAATATTTACATCAAACTATGAAAAGGAGGTTTGGATACACATCCAATGGATTTCAGCATGTCGAATTTGATTTTTCACATGTGACAATACAATGGCACTGATCAATACATGAAGAATGGGCAGGAAGAAGTACAGAAAAAACAAAGTTTCTACTGCTTGCAAAGTTTCCATGCAGAAATGATAGATCTTCTCACATAGTATGGATTAATTATTATCCACAAGATTTTGCAGAATTAGGCAATAAATAAGAAGATGAATTCTTGTCAAGTGTACATAGTTTGGGACAGACTAGTAACCACATTTGCCTATCAACCAATAACAGTGTTGTTGCACAATTTCAACAGAAAAAATTGGTTTTCTTCTGCAGTTTGTTGCAACCTGTTTTCAATGTGTGGATTAAACTGCTGGCAAACAGCTAGCTTGTTTTTTATCTAAACTGAATTTTTGCAACTTGGTGACTCATGTTTGCAAGGATTTTTGTGAAAAAAATGCACCAAGACTCATCAGATTTCCAGGAATTTTTATTTTTATTTTTTGAATTTGTCATATTTAGACAATTATTAGGTTCCAGCCTAAAGGTCACAAAATTATAGCCAGTATATTTTCTACCTTCCTCTTTTCGGACCATTAGCCAAATTTGGCAAAAAATGTCCTTGTTGGTTGATCACCACTAGATAGTAGAGTGGTTAACATCACAAAATTGACCAAAGAAAAATTTACCTGGGGAAACTTTCTAAGAAAAAATTTAGCGCTGCAAAAACTCACATAAGAAAGTTCTTATGGGGAGCAAGATTTAGCAAATGGAAGTGTCTATTAAAGCCAAGAAATGCTGAAGTGAGAGAGGGAGAGATTAAGAAAAACCCAAAAACGCAGGAAAAGAAGAATATTAAGTTCAGAAGCAGACGAAGAAGAAACGACAAGGGCAAAAAAACAACAAAACAAAAGGGAAAAAAGAGAAAAACAAAAAATAAAGCAACATAACAACATGTCAATCAGTGATTGGAATCAGGGGTTTTTTTGCACCTCAATTTTTGGATATCAAATATTTGGCAAATTTTTTCCCCCAAAAAAAATAGAAAAATTTATTAGTCCAATTAAAACTAAGAATGGAAAATTTGTTTTTGGCTAAATTGGGAATTTAAAGTGGAATGAATGCCCCAATTGTAAAAAAAAATGGCAACAAAAATTGACCCAAAAAAACACTGATTGGAACACCAGCAGTCCACATGATCAAGCAAGAGGTGGCAAGAAAAAGGGATGATGAAGAAGGTGGCCGTGTGAACATAGATAGCAAAGGGGATTTGAGAGTTCCCAAAACAGATTCATGATCCAGGTACATGTCAAGTTGTCATTCTAAGAATGGTCCGAATTCCAAGGGATGGATGATTCTAGAAAGGCTTCACTCTTGAAAAGGAATCGAGGAGAAGTACTAGTGGACAAGGAGGTGAACTTTTGAGATTCAACGTATTTATAGCACAGGTGGACGATCGATCGATCCAAGCCAATTTCAACGACCAGCACCTAGTAGCCAGCAAGCATCCTCATCGTAAAGTTACAAGTAAATTGGGTTTCAAGATGAACTGGAAACTTGTTTGCTAATTAATTTCCAGAACCCAAATCAACTCATGTTTTTTTCATCATTTCATGCTCACTGGTGGTGTGCAGCAGGCAGACAGACACAGAGCGGACTCGCCCAAACCAACACTTGGGTTGGGTTTGATTCTGCTCAAGTCGGGAGGGGAGTCTGTTAGCTAACTCAACCCCGGCCTCCCCCAAGTTAGCATACCAATTATAATATAGATAACAAGCATGCTCATTAAATTACGGAAAGTCTTGAGATATGCACTAGTGCTTCAGATTCCTAATTCCTTCCTTCCTTGCCACAGAAATCAGGGAGGAATGTCCTGAGAAGAGGGGAAAACAATCTACATATATGCCTAAGCGAGAGATCTGGGATCATGTTCGGAGGAGAAGAAGAGAAGATTTGCACTTGGCCAGAAAGTTCCATTCTAGTGAAGATGATTCATCGAAGCTGGGTTAGGTAGGAAGACTATAGGGTCTCGTAGTATTTCGTGCCACCAAATTCCAGCCACGAATCTGTTTAGAGAGAGAGAGATTGGGTCTGGCAGCCAGTTCTGTAGCTTACCTTCGTTTGAGAGCTTTGTGATAAGGGAGATCATTGTAGGAGATGGTGCCAGAGACCCCAGCATGTAGACCTCTGGCTGCCAGAGCGTTGAGCAACGTGGTTTTGCCAGAGCCTGAAGGTCCCATGATTGCCAGCATCTCCCCTGGTTTCACCATCCCTGTCACACCATCCAAGATGGTCTTCTCCAACTTCTTACGCCCCACGGACGTTGCTGCTACTTGATGATTCTGCTGCATCTCCTGCAGCTTACTACTACTACAACTACTACTACTGGACTTCCTCTTACTCGGCCAACGTCTCCAACACATCATTGCAGTTGCAGCCTGATCTGCAATTGTCACCTTACTCCTTACATCCACAAACTGCTTCCCCCACACCCCCACACCCCCACACCCACTAAACCCAATGAAAAAAAAACAATATGATGCTCAAGCTATAAATTATTGCTGCTGTTCGTGTGCATGCCAGTGATCCGCGAATGTTCACTTTGTATAGATGAGATCAAGATGGTGTACTGTAACAAGTGCTTTTCCCCCAAACCCAATTGTTTAGAGTACTACCTTGAGGATGATGGGCACAGGTGGTTTGCGACCATGGGTAGGCATCACTAGTGTTACAACGTTTGACGATGGATTGCTGATGTTGATATTTTTCTCGGCGACTCCCATCTGCATAGACTTGCAGTTGTACAAGTCGCTGTACAAATTGCTTCTCTCTTTAGCACTCCAGTTGTCCACCGGCTCTTCTAGTACTGTATCATCCGGTATTGCAATAGCTACTTCATGATGCTTGGACATACTATTTGGCTCGGACGACATGTAACTAGGCCTCGCCATTTTGCTTTGCTCGGGTCTGATCACAAGCAAACTTATTATCGACACCAGCTTCACCAACACAACACGAAAGAAAAGTTTGCGTCCAGTTGAGTAACAATCGCATTCATGCATATGTTAGTTTAAACCAGCCTGTCTCTGTTTGTACTGAGAGAGGGTCTGAGGCAGCTGCTCAACAACAACATAATATAATTTTTGTATTCATGTTGAAAACAGCGCCCAAGAGCTCTGAGCCTTGATCAAACACATCAAAGAAGCTGATCCAGGGGCTGGCAAATTGCAATATACGTATATGTTTGTGTGTGTGTTGAAGTAAACAGAGCTTGCACTAGATTTACTGACACTGAATTCTTGAACAACAATCTAGTACCATACCTGCTCCTGCTGCTGTTCTTCAAAAGCTTGATGATCTGCTGCTGCTTGTGATACTTGTGATGTGGATGATCATATAACTGATGATGCTGCTGCTGCAAGGATGATTGATGATGAAGGAGGACAAGTAGTGGAGGAGGAGAAGCTGGAGCCTACAGGATGGATCACACAAACGAAATTGTTCATCCTCTGCCAAGCTTTTGTAGGAGCCTCATGAGAGTTTGTTTTGGGTGGAATTATTTTCTTTATTTAATTTTGCTGAGTTTTGAGAGTTTGTTTATGGTGGAGTTTTTTTTCTTTCTAAATTTTCTGAGTGTTTTTTTT
>Ga0116228_10001630_pt1 | contig 18767 bp, 18 predicted proteins | sample S1TSphfallax_2_FD_89694 | JGI IMG/M metagenome (GOLD analysis project Ga0116228, IMG submission 89694) | Host-associated microbial communities from peat moss isolated from Minnesota, USA - S1T2_Fc - Sphagnum fallax MG | ecosystem: Host-associated > Plants > Peat moss > Unclassified | place... | reverse complement strand
GCGTCGTCGAGCACGTGAATCACGTCGAGCGGGTACCCCGCGAGCTTTGCGGCCGCCACGCCCGCGCCACCGCCGGCGACGACCGCGTGCGCGGTGCCGCCCAGCTGATCGGCGACGGCACGCGCGGCGCACGCCGCTTCGAGCGACGAGCGGCGCGGCGTTCCGTGATGGTGCTCGATGAACGCGATGACGTTCTTCATGCTCGTTCCGTCCGGCCTACAGCAACTTGCGCTCGTGGAGAAACTCGACGATCGCAGCCGCGCCGGCAGCGGCGTCGGTCGCCGTCACCGTGCGTCCCCGCTCGCGCGCGGGCGGCGTGGCCAGCGCAAGAAGTTCGGTCCGCGCACCATCGCCGCCGACGGCTTTCGTGAGCCCGAGATCGGCGATGCTCAGCGTGCGGATCTCCTTTTTCTTGGCACCCATGATGCCTTTGAGCGAGGGATAGCGCGGCTCGTTGGCGCTCTTCGTCACGCTCACCAACGCCGGCAACTGTGCTCGCAACGTTTGGTAACCGGTTTCCGTTTCGCGTTTCACGCGAAGGGTCGTCCCGTCGATGTGTACCTCGCGAGCATAGGTGAGGGCCGGAACGCCGAGATACTCGGCGAGCATGCCCGGCAGATCGCCCGAGATCGCGTCGGTCGACTGCGTTCCGGTCACGACGAGATCGAAGCCGACGGTCCGGATCGCATGCGCGACGGCATAGGCGGTCGCCCACAGATCCGAACCTTCCAGGCCCGCATCGGAGAGCATCACGGCATCGTCGGCGCCCATGGCGAGCGCCTTACGCAGGATCTCCTTGCCGGACGCGGGCGTCATGGAAACGATCGTCACGGTCGAACCGTCGGCCAGCGCATCGCGGATCTGCAGCGCCGCTTCGATCGCATACTCGTCGAACGGATTGAGCACGGTCTCGACGCCGGTACGAACGAGGCGCTTCGACGATGCGTCGATGCGTTTATCCGCGTTGGTATCGGGTACGAGCTTGACGGTAACGAGAATCTTCACCGCGCGTGCCTCCTGACACACGAAACCCGGCCGTTACGCCGGGTCTCGGGGAACCTCTGAAGATTCACGACCGTACGAGCGCGTTCCTCGGCTCGTGGCTTGCTTACGTCTTCAGGCGTTGGTAGAACTGAATTTGCGGGCCGTGATAGGCCGGCGAGAGTCCGTTCGGTATCACCGGCGTGCCGTTGACCGAGAACAGTTGGTACTCCACGCCGTAGGCGGTGTTGGCGTTCGCGCGATATTGCAGGCCGGAGAAGAGCACGTCTTGGCTGAGGCTCGCGTTGATCACGCCGATCGTGTCGAACGAACCCTCGATGCCGTAACGCCCCGCTCCGATCCCGGCCAGCACGCGATTGAACGTGTGCGTGAGCGATAGCACGGCCGAGGGATAGTCGACGGCGATCGCATCTTGCGGCCGTCCGGCGGGCGGTGTGCGATGCGTGACGACGTCGCTCAGTTCGAGCGTCACGTCAGCGAGGCGCGAGTGATACGTGAACCAGCCGTCGGCGTGCGACTCCGTTCCGAGCACGCCCTGCGTGCCGGTGAGCTGCGGTGAGAAGTACGGTTCGACGAATCCGGGCTGCGTGCCGTTGGTGAGATCGTACGGCGAGACTTGCTCGTAATGGCCGTACGCGAGGCGCACTTCGACGCCCGCGATCAGGAACGTGGTCGAAGCGCGAACGCCCTGACGGTTCGCGCCGAATTCGCTCGTGTTCACGAACGAATAGTCACCGTTGAGCCAGGTGCTCGGCAGCGCGAACGGCGTCGTCCAGACGTTCTCGATCGTGCCGTACGAGAGCAGCGCGGGCGCGTACTCGGGCTCGTCGCGCACCAATTCGACGGCGAGGTCGAACTTCGAAAAACCCTGATGCAGCTTGGCGTAATAGTAGTTTCCTTGCGTGCACCCCGCGCTCGAGAACGCCGCGCCGTCGGCGGCGTAGCACGAGTGACCGTAGTCGAGCACGACATCGCCGGTCGCGACGGGGAACGCCGCGCCCAAGCCGTCGACGTCCATCTGTTGACCGCTCACCGTCGAGTACGCGACCGGGATGGCGCCATCGTACGTGATCGACGACGACCCGCCGAAGAGCACGCGCGCGCTGACCGGACCGGACTGCGTGAGGTGCGCGAGCTCGAGGCTGAATTGCACTTGCCCCGTTTTGTAGATGCCCGACAAGCTGCTCTCGTGCGCGCCGTTCCCCGCCGGCGCCGGCAGTTCGGCGGTGGTCGCCTCGAACGTGAACGCGCCCGACTTCGCCCACAGATCATAGCCGTGCAGCGGCAAGATCGCGGGGTTCGCATCGAACACGTCGACCGACGGCGTTCCGTCGCCGATGCTCTGCGGAATCTGCGGCGCAAGTTGAAACGGCGTGTTGGTCCACGGTGCTTGCGAGAACACGAACGGCACGGTCTGCTTGAGATCGAACCAGCCGCCGGTGAGTTCGCCCATGCCGTCATGCAACGCGATCGATCCGCTGAGCACGCTGAAGCGCGAGGCGTTGATCGAATCCTGGCCGTTGTGCGTGGTGAACTGCGGGGTCAGCGTCGCCGCTTGCGAGCCGAGGTGCGGGTTGATCGTGGGCATCAGGGCGTCGCCCCAATACGCGCCGACGTTCCCGCTTCCGCCGACGGATCCGTAGCCGCCGGTCACCGAAAAATCGAGATCGTTGATGCGATAGGTCGGCGTGATCAGCAAATCTTGGCTGATCGCCTCACCCGTCGTCGTCGGTGAGCCCGAGAAAAAATCGTATGGCACGGCCGGCGCGAGCGGGCCGCCGGAGGAGAAACTCGGGATTTCCGCCGCGCCGTCGACGCCCGGCCCGACGAACTGCTGGTTCGTTCCCGACGTGTAGCTCTCGATCGCAACGTGCAACCGGCTCACCTTTTTGGGCGGCGCGGGAGTGAGGCTCGGAGCGGGGCTCGGCGAGGGTGACGGCGAGGCAGCCGGGGCCGCCGTCTGCGCCAGGGCGCTGCCCTGGCTGAGCGGGCCAACAGACAGAGCCGCGACCGCAAAACCAAGCAGCGCTACCTTTGTAAGCACGGCGTACCGACTTCTCGCGCGGCCGCCGTTCTCCTCACCCGTCGAGGGAGCGCTCTGGGATGACCGAGGCTCGAACTCGGATGCCCTCGCGGGCGGCAGATTTTCGTACCACTTCGGCTTTCGCCGCCGCCACGGATCGCGTGCCGTTCGTGGTCTGGACTGTGCCTTGACCGTAGCCGTGAGGCCGTAGGCCGCGCCCGTCCAGTCTCTACACCTTCCGTCGCTGAACGACGGCTTGGCTCGGCGTTGTCAGGTGCCGAAGCACCGAAGAGTTCACCGAATTTGAGCGCATCCCGACCGCCGTTTCCGAACGGCCGGCTCATCATCTAAGTCTGCTGTGTCTGCCTATTCCACCATCATCCCGGACGGCGTCACACTCATTCGGCACGTTGGCGCGAACGCTTGCCGATGATGCCGTTAGCGGGCGGTGGCGGCGTAGTCCGGGGATGCGAGGTAGCCGGCGAGGAGATCGTCGGTGCTCACGACGGCGTGGTCGATCGCGAGGAGCGAGCACGCTTCGTCGATGATGAGCAGGCCGGCCGGGAGAATGTCGGCGCGCTGCGGGCGGATGTGCGGGATCGTCTTACGGTCGGCGAGATCGCGGGCGAGGAGGTCGTCGACGAGCGCGACGCGCTGAGCGTGCGACATCGTGACGCCGTCGCGCTCGTCGCTGCCCGCGATCATCGAAGCGGCCGTGAAGGCCGTTCCGCCGACCACGATCAGACGCGCCGGTCGCGGCGCCGCGGCATATGGGCCGAGCGTGGACGTGATGTCGTCGCGCGCTGCGGCGACGGCTTCCGCACGGGCGCTCGCGTCGAGCGCGCTCGCACCGAGCAACACCGGATGGCGTTCGGCGAGCCGCACGGCGCCGATCTCGATCGACATCGTGTAGCCGACGCGGCCGCGCTCGCGAGCGGTCGACGGCGCGTCGACGGCCAACTCCGAGCTGCCGCCGCCGACGTCGAGCACGCCGACGGCATCGCTCCCGCCGGCCGTCGCCGTTGCGCCGAGAAACGAGTACGTCGCCTCTTCATCGCCGCTGAGAATGCGCGGGGCGACGCCGACGCGCGCGGTGAGTTCGGCGGCGAACGCATCGCCGTCGCTCGCTCGGCGCATCGCACTCGTCGCGATGCACGCGACGCGGGCGCGCCGTTCGCGCACGATCGCAAGGTACTCGTCGACCACCGCGAGGGTGCGCGCACGCGCGGCCGGATCGAGCCGGCCCGCGTGCGCGAGTCCCGTGCCGAGTCGCGTTCCACGCGAATCGATCGCCACGACCTCACCGGCCTCGCTGCGCACGAGCAGCCGGGTCGAGTTCGTGCCGATCGAGATCAGCGCGTCCGTGTCAGTAGCGTTTGGCTTCGGTCGCTTCGCGCGTCTTGCCGATCGTTTCGAGCGAACGATCGTGGGCGCGCATCGCGACGCCGACGTAGAGCGTGTCGATGATCGTGAGCTGCGCGATGCGGCTGGAACTCGCGCTGCTGCGGAACGCGGTCTGCTTCGCCGCCGTGTAGAGGCGAATGTCGGAGACTTTGGTGATCGGCGAGGTCGAGCGATGCGTGATGCAGATCGTCGTCGCGCCGTTCTCTTTGGCGCGCGCGAGCGCGTCGGTCACGTCGCGGCTCGCACCGGTGTGCGAGATCCCGAGGGCGACGTCGCCCTTCTTCAACAGCGCTGAGGACATCGCCATCAGATCGCCGTCGGAGATCGCGACCGCGACCATGCCGAGCTTGAGGAATTTGTGGTACGCATCGATGGCCAGCGGATCGCTTCCGCCGACGCCGTAGATGTCGACCCGGCCGGCATCCGCCAGGGCCGCGACGGCCCGCTCGAGTTCACCGTCGTCGAGCACTTCGATCGTGTCGCGCAGCGCCTGGGCGTTGGCCTGGAAGACCTTGTTCTTGATGGTCTCGAGCGCGTCGCCCGACTCGACTTCGGCGTAGATGTCCGCGGTCGGCTCGACCAGATCGCGCGCCAGCACGATCTTGAACTCCTGATAGCCCTTGTAGCCGATCTTCTGGCACAGCCGGACGACGGTCGACTCCGAGGTGTTGGTTCGCTCGGCAAGCTCCGTGACCGTCAGGTAGATCAATTCGTCGGGATGCTTGAGAATGAAGTCCGCGACGCGCTGTTCGGCGGCTCGCAGAGTGGCGTAGGCGCCTTCGATGCGGACGAACGAACCGGGAACCTTGACGGGTTCAACGCGCGAAATGGTCATCACCGCTCCGACGTTCGCCTTAAGGCGCTCCCTCGCCTCGAAATTGCTTTGCGCGCTGGCGTTTCCGGAAGAGATGACGCTCGAACGGTTCCGGACGATCGGTTGGTGCCCAACTCTCAGTTTGCTTGAGATACGCCGCCATCTGCGCCTCGAATCCCGGATCCTCGAACGCGGCGTTGGAGGTCGACGATGGTACGAGCGGTTCGTCGACGCGCGTCGTGGCAAGCCGGACGACGCGTCCCTCGAGGTCGAAGGGCAGGGTCGTCTTCTGGCCCACCGCCCGGGTGTACGTCGCCCGGTTCTTGTTGACGTCGATCAGCGGCACCGCCACGAGCTTGCCGTTCTCGAGGCGCACGGTCGCGCCCATCGCGTGCACGTTGATCACGCTCCCGCGAACGCGTTCGCTCACTGCGGACTGCTCGCCGCGCCGGGACGCTTGAGGTAGATGATCTCTTCGTGATCGCCGACCATGTGCAGGCGATCGTGGATGTAGGGAATCGCTCCCTGCGGATCGCTGAGGCGCGCGATCTCGCGTTCCTGATCGATGCGCTTGCGCTCGAGCGCGGAGATGTCGTCCTGCACGCCGCGCAATTGCATCATGTAGCTGACGTTGCGATGGATGATGTGCGCGTATTGCGCCGCGATCATCAGCGCGACGACGCCGGCCACCGCGAGGACGCCGAACCGTGCGCCGAGGCGCACCGCCGCGTTCGGCCTCATGCCGGCGCGCCGATCCGGCGAAACTTGTCGTAGCGGCTCGCGCGCAACGCGTCGGGCGCGATGGTGGCGAGACGCGAGAGCGCCCCGTCGACCGCGTCGAACACGCGCGCGATCGTTCCCTCCGGATCGCGATGCGCGCCGCCGAGCGGTTCGGGGACGATCTGATCGATGATGCCGAAGCCGAGCAGATCGTCGCTGGTCAAGCGCAGGCGCGCCGCGGCTTCTTCCGCTTTGCTCGCTTCGCCCCACAGGATCGCGGCGCACCCTTCGGGCGAGGCGACCGAATAGACGGAGTGCTCGAGCATGATCACGTGATCGGCGAGCGCGAGTGCGAGCGCACCGCCGCTGCCGCCTTCGCCGATCACGGTCGCGACGATCGGCACGCCCGCTTCCGCGAACGCCACCAGCGACTGCGCGATCGCTTCGGACTGCGCGCGCTCCTCGGATACGATGCCGGGATCGGCGCCCGACGTGTCGACGAACGTCACGACCGGCAAGCGCAGATGCGCGGCGAGCCGCACCAGACGCTGGACTTTGCGATAGCCCTCGGGGCGCGGCATCCCGAAGTTGCGCACGATCTTTTCTTTGGTATCGCCGCCCTTGTCTTGCGCGATGACGACGATGCGACGGCCGCGCAGTTTTGCGAAGCCCCCGACCACGGCGCGGTCATCGGCGAGGTGACGGTCGCCGTGCAGTTCGTCGAAGGCATCGAGCGCGTCGAGATAGGCGGAGCCGAGCGGGCGCTTCGGATGACGCGCCATGTTGACGCGCTGCCACGGCGTGAGCGTGCCGAACATCTCACGCTGGATCTCGACGTATTTCGCTTCGAGCGCGGCGATCTCGTTCGAGAGATCGACGGGCTGATCCGCAGCGTGCAGCTTGAGATCGGCGATGCGCTCCTCGAGTTCGAGCAGCCCGCGCTCGCGTTCGACGATCGCGTTCACGCCGTCGCCTTCGCGGGCCGCAAGCCATTCAGATCGGGGATCGCCGGTGCGGCGGGCGCGGACGCCGGGGCGCCGACGCCGTAATCGAGCAGCCGCACGAGCGTGTCGCGCAAGGCGTGGCGATCGACGACGAGATCGATCGCGCCGTGTTCGAGCAAGAACTCCGCGGTCTGGAAGTTGTCGGGAAGCTTCTGGCGGATCGTCTGCTCGATCACGCGCCGGCCGGCGAAACCGATCGCCGCGCGCGACTCGGCGACGATCACGTCGGTCTGGAACGCGAACGACGCCGACACGCCGCCGGTCGTCGGGTCGGTCAACACGGTGATCGCGTAGCCGCCCTCGGAGCGGAAGCGCTCGAGCGCGAGCGTGGTCTTCGCCATCTGCATCAGCGCCAGCATGCCCTCTTCCATGCGCGCGCCGCCCGAGGCGGTGCAGAGGATGCACGGCACCTTGCGATCGCGCGCGTCTTCGAGCAGTCGCGCGATGCGCTCGCCGACGACGGTGCCCATCGTGCCGCCGCGGAAGTTGAAATCCATCACGCCGAGCGCCACCTGGAATTCGCCGATCGAGGCGAAGCCGCAGACGACGCCTTCGGTCAGCTTCGACTTCTCGCGATCGCGCTCGAGCTTTTGCGGATAGGGGACCTTATCGGTCCAGCCGAGCGGATCGCCGGGCATCACGTCGGCACCGATCTCGACGAAGTCGCCGTCGACCAGCATCGCCACGCGATCGAAGGCGTGCATGCGAAAATGGTGCTGGCAGACGTTGCATACGTAGAGATTCTTCGCGAGGTCGGGACGATAGAGCATCGACGAGCATTTCGGACACTTGGTCCATTGCGCGGCTTCTTCCGCGCTTTGCTGCGGACTGCGGCGAATGCGCAGCCACTCCGGGACCGCCACGCCCTTACGACCGTCCAAGAAGCCGGCCGCGATAGATGCGCCCGAGCTGGCGGAGGTAGTTGAAGATCTCGTTCTGATTGAGCTTCGACGTGCCGGCGACGCGATCGACGAACACGTAGGGCACCTCGAGCGCGCGGCCGTAGTGCGCTTTCGCGATCACTTCCAAGCCGATCTTGAACCCGATCGGATCGAGCACGACGCCGTCGAGCGCGCTGCGCCGAACGAGAAAGAAGCCCGACGTTATATCGAGCACGGGCGTGAGCGGTTTGGCGAGCGCGATCGCCACCAGCGAGGTGACCTTGCGCCGCATCGGCCAGTTCTCGATTCCGCCGCCGGGCACGTAGCGCGAACCGATGGCCAGGCCGTACTCACCGCTCGCGAGCGCGGCGACCATCAACGGGATCGCGTTCGCATCGTGTGAGAAATCGCCGTCCATCGCACCGACCGCGAGCGACTCCGGCCGCGCGAATTTCCAGCCGTCGATCACGCCCGACGAGAGCCCCATCTTCCCCGGGCGGTGCAGACAGCGCACCGGGTAGGTCTCCGAGAGTTTGTCGACGATCGCGCCGGTGCCGTCGGGCGAGTTGTCGTCGACGACGATGATCTCGCCGTCGAGACCGTTGCTGCGAAACACCGCGGCGAGCGTCGTGACGAGCTTCTCGATGCCGCCCGCTTCGTTGTACGTGGGGACCACGATCGAGAACGGGATCGTCGTCGCACTGCCGGCGAGCGTCGAGGCAGCGACGGTCATGCGAGCTTGTGCACCGTGGGGAAGCGCGCCTCGTCGAAATCGATCAGGTCGTCGTAAAATCTGACCTCATCGTGCATCAAGACGACGCCTTGATCGCCGACGTCTTCCACTTCGGTCGCAGGAACCGCCAGGTCCCCGCGTCGATCCCATGACACGACGACCCACTCCACCGACTTCGCGTGTCCCTCCGCATACAAACCGCTAACGGTCCCCACGCGCGTCTCGCCGCAAAATACCGGTGTGCCGAGGTCGAGTGTCTCTAAGGTACGTGCCATTCAGCGCGCGTTCTTCGACGAGAGCGGCAGCGCAACCCGTCCGGTTGCCGGCGCACCGAAACGGTCGCGCTCGTCGGCCACGGCCGCCGCATTGCCGGGCCCGCAGCTCAGAGTTCGCCGCGCGCGTAGAGCAAGGCGGAGAGGACGACGAGCGCGACCGTTTCGGTGCGCAAGATGCGCGTGCCGAGCGAGATCGTGCGCGCGCCGGCCGCTTCCGCGCGCGCGACTTCGGCGGCGGAAAATCCCCCCTCCGGGCCGATCAGCACGAGCACGTTCCCGCTCGCGATATCCGCATCGAAGACCTCGCGCAGCGGACGCACGTCGGCCAGCTCCCACGGCAGATAGACGCGATCGTACTCGCCGAAGCGCGCGATGAGCGCGTCCCACTCCGCGATCGGCTCGACGGCCGGCACGCTCGTGCGTCCGCATTGCTGCGCCGCGGTCTTGGCGAGCCGCTCCCAGCGCTCGCGCTTCGCGTCGCCCGTACGTTCCCCGACGACGCGCTCCGAGCGCAGCGGCACGATCGCGGCGACGCCGAGTTCGGTCGCCTTCTCCACGATCAGATCCATCTTCTGACCCTTGGGAATGCCCTGCGCGATCGTCACGCGCAGCGTCGCTTCGCGCGAGCCGCGTTCGATGCGCTCTTCGAGCGAGGCGCGCACCGTCGTGCCCGTGACGTCGATCGCCGCCGCAAACGCCGCACCCGACGAATCGACGACGTGCACGCGTTCGCCGCTGCGCCCGCGCAGCACCGTCGCGATCTTGCGACCGTCGTCGGCGGCGAACGTCACGCGATCGCCGACGGCATGCACGCCCTCCACGAAGAAGCGATCGCGCAACGATGCCATGGGTCTATTCCGCCTTGAACGCCTCTTTGACGCGATCGAAGAACGAGCGGTCGGCATCGGGATCGTTGCCGGCGCGCGCGAACTCTTCGAGGATCTCTTTTTCGCGCTTGGAGAGTTTGGTCGGCACCGCGACGTGCACGTTCACGAGCTGATCGCCGCGCACGCCGCCGCGCACGGCCGGCATGCCGCGGCCGCGGATGCGGTACACCGCACCCGTCTGCGTGCCCGGCGCAATGGTCAATTCGACCTCGCCGTCGAGCGCCGGCACCGTGATGTCGCCGCCGAGCGCCGCGGTGGGAAACGAGATCGGCATGTTGACGTAGACGTCGAGCCCATCGCGCGTGAAGATGGGGTGCTTGCGCACGCTCAAGTACACGTAGAGATCGCCGTCGGCGCCGCCGCGCATCCCCGCTTCGCCGCTGCCGCTCAAGCGGATGCGGCTGCCGTCGTCGACGCCGGCGGGCACTTTGACCGTCAGCGTCTTGTCCTGTTCGATGCGGCCGCGACCACGGCACGTGTGGCATGGCGTCTGCACGATCTGGCCGTCGCCCTGGCACTTGCCGCAGGTCGTCTGCGTGACGAATTGTCCGAGCGGCGTCTGACGCACCTGACGCGCGATGCCGGTGCCGTTGCACCGGTCGCACGGCACCACGAGCGTGCCGGGTTCCGCGCCGCTGCCCTTGCAGGTGGTGCACCCCGCGAGATGGCGGAACGAGATCTCGCGCTGCGTGCCGGTGAACGCTTCCTCGAGCGAGATCTCCGCGTCGTAGCGCAAGTCGCTGCCGCGCTGCGGACCGTTCGCGCGACCGGCCTGCTGGCCGCCGCGCGTCTGTCCGAAGAACATGTCGAAGATGTCGCCGAAACCCTCGGCCGCAAAGCCGCCACCGAAGCCGCCGTTCTGCGCGCCCGCATGACCGAAGCGATCGTAGTTCGCGCGCTTCTGCGGATCGGAGAGCACTTCGTAGGCTTCGTTGATCTCCTTGAAGTGGTTCTCCGCCGCGACCTTGTCTTCGGCGACGTCGGGATGGTACTTGCGCGCGAGTTGACGGTACGCGGTCTTGATCTCACCTTCGGCCGCGCTCCGCGCGACGCCGAGGACCTCGTAGTAATCGGCCGGCATCAGCGGATCTCGACGTCGTCGAGGTACTCACCGAGCGAACGCGCCGTTCCGCTCGCGAGCGACATCAACCGCCCGTACGGCATGCGTCGCGGCCCGAGGATCGCGAGCAGCCCGACGCCGCGATCGCCGAAGCGATACGGCACCGTCACGACGCTGCACTCGGCCATCTCATCGGCGCCCAACTCGGCACCGATGTGGACGTTCGGCGTCCCGGCCGATTGCGCGAGGTCGTCGGCCATCAAATCGTAGAGCACTTTCTGTTCTTCGACGATGCGCAGGATCGAACGGAGCTTGCGCAAGTCGTGGAACTCGGGTTGATCGAGTAAATTTTGCGCGCCGGCCGCCTCGATGTGCGGATCGCTGCGCCGCGCGTTGCGGAAGGCGGTGAGCACCGCGCGCCGGATTTCCGGTGACGCGGCGAGCGCATCGCAGACGCGTTCGATGGAGGCGGGGTCGACGTCTTCCATGATCCGGCCGCCGAGCGTCGCGTTGAGCGCGTTGGAGAGCCGGGTCAGTTCGTCGGCTTCGACGTCGACCGACCACTCGGCGAGTTCTTGCGCCGCGACGCCCATCGAGGTGACGATCACGACGAGCCCCGTCCGCGCGGAGAGCCAGAGGAGTTGGACGTGCTTGAACGCGTGCGTGTCGCGCGAGGGCGCAATGGCGATCGCGAGGTTGCGCGAGAGGCCGGAGAGCAGCCGCGTGGCCTGCTCGATCACGCCGTCGAGCTCGCGGCTCGCTTCCCGGAACTGATCGCGGATCCGGCGCGCGTCGTCGGCACCGAGCGGCTCGGGCGTCATGAGCCGGTCGACGTACGTACGGTACCCGGAGTCGGAGGGGATGCGACCGGCCGAGGTATGGGGCTGAACCAAATAGCCGCCGGCCTCGAGTTCGGCCATCTCGTTACGGATGGTCGCCGAGCTCACGCCGAGGTTGTACTTCTGGGTGAGCGTGACCGAGCCGACCGGCTCGGCCGTGTTGATGTACTCGTACACCACGGTCGCCAGGATAAAGGCCTTGCGTTTATCGAGTTCCGGCTTCTCGTTCATCCCATTGCTTAGCAGACAGCACGCAAGAGTGCTAAATCAACCCTGAGCGTACCATCCACGGGCGATTGGGTCAAGCCATGGCGGCGATGGCACGCCGGTGGGCGATCGTGATGTACTCCGAGAGAATCATCCCGTGGAAGATGACGTTGCCCACCACCGCTTCCCAGGCGGGCGTGTAACTGATCACGTGCAGGATCGGAACGGTGACGTCCTCGGCGATGAAGTACATGAAGAATCCGTAGGTGATCCCGCACAGGACCGAGGTCGGCGCCGACCACATCGGCTTGAAGTGCTCGGCGATCGCCGCGTAGAGAATACCGAAGATCGCTGCCGCCAAGAAGTGCAAGAACAGGCCGAAAAGCACCAGGATCACGCCGAGGTGCTCGGCGCGCTCGCCGAAGATCGCGACCGCGTAGCGCGCGAAGTAATCGCCGGCCGGTCCGTGGTCGATCACGGTCCCGGCAATGAAGAAAAACAACGCCGAAACGAGACCAGCGATAAGGCCGCCGAAGAGACCGTCCGACCAGCGCACCATCGCGCATCGGCTTCGCGGTGCGAGAGGGCATCGCCTCGGCGAAACAAAGTTCACGCGCATGACGACGCCCACGAACACTGATGCCATCGAGGCACTCCAGCACGAGACGCGGCGCTTTCCCCCGTCGCCGGCGTTCGCAGCGCAGGCCAACGCGCAGCCCGGCGTCTACGACGAAGCCGTCGATTACGAAACGTGGTGGGCGAACTGGGCGCGCCGGTTGGAATGGAGCAAACCGTTCACGTCGGTGCTCGAATGGAACGAGCCGTTCGCGCAGTGGTTTGCCGACGGCGAACTCAACGCATCGGTGAACGCGCTCGACCGTCACGTGCGCAACGGGCTCGCGTCGCGCGTCGCCTATTACTACGAAGGCGAACCCGGCGATCGTTGGAGCGTGACCTACGGCGAACTGCTCGACATGGTCTGCCAGTTCGCGAACGGATTGCGCGCGCTCGGCATCACCAAGGGCGATCGCGTCGCGATCTACATGCCGATGATCGTCGAACTCCCGGTCGCGATGCTCGCGTGCGCGCGCATCGGCGCGGCGCACTCGGTGATCTTCGGCGGCTTCGCGCCCGATGCCATCGTCGACCGCGTGAACGATTCGGGTTGCGTCGCGTTGATCACCGCCGATCAAGGCTGGCGCCGCGGCAAGAAGGTGCCGCTCAAGGCCAACTGCGACGAAGCGATTGCCAAAGGGATGCCCTCACTCCAACACGTGATCGTCGCGCAACGCGTCGGCGATCCGGTGCCGATGGTCGCCGGCCGCGATCACTGGTGGAACGACGTCATCGCGGGGCAGCCGTCGACGTGCGAACCCGCCGCGATGAAAGCCGAAGATCTGCTCTTCTTGCTCTACACGTCGGGCACGACCGCGAAACCGAAGGGCATCAAGCATACGACGGGCGGCTACCTCACCGGCGTCACGGCGACGCACCAGCTCGTCTTCGATCTCAAGCCCGAGACCGACGTGTACTGGTGCGCGGCCGACATCGGCTGGGTGACCGGTCACTCCTACATCGTCTACGGTCCGCTCTGCAACGGCGCGACGAGCGTGATCTACGAAGGCACGCCCGACTTCCCCGACAAGGACCGCCTGTGGGAGATCGTCGAGCGTTACGGCGTCACGATCCTCTACACCGCACCGACCGCGATCCGCACGTTCATGAAGTGGGGCACGGAGTACGTCGAGCGGCATGACCTCTCGTCGCTGCGGCTCCTGGGTTCCGTCGGCGAACCGATCAATCCCGAAGCGTGGATGTGGTATCACACGCACATCGGCGGCGGCCGCGCGCCGATCGTCGACACGTGGTGGCAGACGGAGACCGGCGCCATCATGATCACGCCGTTGCCGGGCGTCACGACGCTCAAGCCCGGCTCGGCGACGAAGCCGTTCCCCGGCGTCGGCGTCGACATCGTGGACGAGGCCGGCAACAGCGTGCCGCTCGGCGGGGGCGGCTACATCGTGCTCACGCGCCCGTGGCCCTCGATGCTGCGCGGCATCTACGGCGACGACGCGCGCTACGCCGACACGTACTGGTCGCGCTTCGCGCATCGCTATCTCGCGGGCGACGGCTGCAATCGCGACGTCGACGGCGACTACTGGTTCATGGGCCGCATCGACGACGTGATGAACATCAGCGGGCACCGCATCTCGACGACCGAGGTGGAGTCGGCGCTGGTCGATCATCCCGACGTTGCCGAAGCGGCGGTGGTGGGGAAGAACGACGACATCACGGGTCAAGCGATCTGCGCGTTCGTCACGCTCAAGTCCACCGCGACCGGCACGCCGCAGCTCGCCGACGGCCTGCGCGCGCACGTGTCGGAGAAACTCGGCAAGTTCGTCTATCCGAAGTACCTCACGTTCACGCAAGAGCTGCCGAAAACGCGCAGCGGCAAGATCATGCGCCGCCTGCTGCGCGACATCGCCGAAGGCCGCATGCTCGGCGATACGACGACGCTGGCCGATTCGAGCGTGGTCGCCGAGTTGCAATCCCGCGCGGTGAGCGAAGCGCACAAAGAAGAGTAGCCGATCCGAACGCGATCGCGACCGGACGGGGTGCTGGTCGCGTACTTTGGTTCGTTCCTCACCGGCGAGTGCGCCGCGCAGATCCAGTCGGTCGCCGTTGCGTGGACCGTCTATCAGATCGCGCACCGCCCGCTCGACCTCGGTCTCGTCGGTCTCGCGCTCTTCATCCCCTCGCTCTTGCTGGTCCCGGTCACCGGCATCGTGGCCGATCGCTTCGACCGGCGTGCGATCGTGTTGCTGGCGGCCGGCGTGGAAGTCGTCGCACGCATCGCGCTCTTCTGGCTCGTGCTGCGCGGGCATGTCCGGCTCGAACTCGTGCTCGGCATCCTGCTGGTCACCGGCACCGCGAGCGCGTTCGGGGCGACGGCCGAACGCACGATCCTCATCAATCTCGTCGACGAAGAGCGCTACATGCGGATGACGGCGCTGTATAGCGCGATGCGCGAGCTGGTCGTGATCGGCGGGCCGGCCGTGGGCGGCGTGCTCGTCGCGATCTCACCGGCGATTGCGCTCGCGACGGCGGCCGGCATGCTCGGCCTCTCGATGTGCGCGTTCGCCTTCGTGCGGTTGCGGCGCGCCATCTCCGGCGAGGGCAGCGCCACGTGGCAATCGGCGCTCGAGGGCTTCCGTTTCGTGCGCGCGCAGCCGGCGTTGCTCGGCGCCATCTCGCTCGATCTCTTCGCCGTGCTCTTCGGCGGATCGCTCGCGCTCTTGCCGGTGTATGCGAGCGACATTCTTCACGTCGGTGCGACCGGCTTCGGTATCCTGCGAAGTTCGGTCGCGGTGGGCGCATTGGCCGCGGGAATTCTGCTGCACCGGTATCCGCCGGTACGCCACATCGGCACGCTCTTGCTCGCCACCGTTGCCGGCTTCGGGCTGGCAACGATCGTTTTCGCGTTTTCGCGCACCCTCTGGTTCTCGATCGTGGCGCTCGCCGTGGCCGGTGCGTTCGACATGATCAGCGTCGTGATCCGCAACGGCCTCGTGCAGCTGAACACGCCCAACGACATGCTCGGCCGGGTCAGCGCGATCGAGATGGTCTTCATCGGCGCATCGAACGAACTCGGCGACTTCGAGTCGGGCGCGCTGGCGCAGGCGATCGGTGCGGTCGGCTCCGTAGCAGCGGGCGGCATCGCGACCGTGCTGATCGTCGCGCTCTGGGCCATCGCGTTCCCGACGATCGCCCGCACCGACCGCCTCACCGGCGAAGCATAGGGATGCTAGTTGTTCGCGGCCGGTAGCGGCGGATAGGCGTCGCCGCTCTCCACGTCGTGCGCCGAGACGGCGGGATAGCCCACCTTCGCGTTGCTCGAGGCGATCCACGCCTCCACGATCGCATCGCGGAACATCTGCGCGCCTGCGGCGAGACGATCGAGCGTGAAGCCGATCGACTCGGGCGTCGCCGCCGCAAACGCACCGGCATCGGTGAGCCGGTAGACGGTGGGAACGCCGGCATTCGTGGCCTTGAGATACGCTTCGACCTGCGCCGGGAAGGGCACCGCCGACGCAGCGAACGGCGCGATACGGGGTTGCACCAGATCGGCCGACGCGTGCGCGTTCACGAACGTCGTCTCGAAGTCGGCGTGCGTGGTCTTCGATTCGGTGTAGTTGTTCGGGTTCGGATAGGGGCCCCAGCCGTTGTAGTGGACGCTCACGTGCAGCGGCTGCGAACCGTCGGCGATGAAGTGCCCCCAGTAGCCGATGTCGCGCAGCGTCAGCGTCTCGCGCAACTTGCGGTCGGCGTCGAACGCGGCACGCGTCGGCGCATCGCTCGCATGCGTTGCGCCGTACGAGTCGACGCGCCACCACGCGAAATCTTGCACGACTTGCTCGTAATCTTCGATGATCGAGTAGGGCAGGTAGCCGACGCGCCACTGATCCGGCGCGTGGCCTTCGATCGGGTGCCCCTTGCGCACGGCCGTATCGTACGCCGCACGCGTCGGCGGCAGATCCGCGAGCGGCACGACGCCCGCGATGGTGCCGTCGTCGTCGAGATCGAGGTAGTGCCCCGGATCGAATTCGCTATCCCACATCACGCCGGCGCCCTTGAGCCGGTCGGCTTCGGGTCCGAGCGCGGTGATCTCCGCGATCGCTTCGGGCGTGCGCACGAACGCCGGTACCGAGGTGGGCAGCGCGCGCGCCGCATCTTCGTTGATGATGCGGTGGCCCTTCGCGCCCCACGCGCGGGCACCGGAAGTGGTCACGATCGTGAGACAAGCGAGCAGAGCCAAAGCCGTGAAGAGTCGCATGCGACCCCTCTTCGCGATGCGGTTACACGCCCTTGCCGAGCGCCTCGACGACGATCTCGCTCATCGAGCGCACGTTCTGATACGCGCCGCACTCGCATTCCATCCAGTCTTCGATCACCGCGGTATACGGCTGATCACCGCGGTAGATGTAGCGCGCCGCGTGCACGGCGATATCGCGATCGATCGTACGCGAACAATGCCAACACACCACATCCGGGATCGCGCCGATCGGGCGCATGAGAATACGTTCCATCGCGCCGCGTTACACCCACAAATCGTCGAGGAGATCGAGCGAGTCGATCCGGGTTGCGGGCGGTAGGGCATCGACGATGGACGCGCCATACCGCATTCCTAGCGCACGGCCGTCTAACAATGCAATGAGACCTCGATCGCTTTTTGAGCGAATCAACCGTCCGAATCCTTGTTTGAGACGAACGATCGCACTCGGAATCATGTAGGCCTCGAAGCCGGAACGGCCGCGTGCTTCCAGTGCCGCAATGCGTGCGGCCACGAGCGGATCCGCGGGTGAGGGAAACGGGAGCCGGTCGATGATGACGCACGAGAGTTGATCGCCGACGACGTCGATGCCCTCCCAGAACGTTCCGGTTCCGAAGAGCACGGCGTTCTTCGTCGCGCGAAACCACTCAAGCAATGCGGAACGCGGCAAATCGCCTTGCAGTCGCGTCGGAAACGCGAGCCGATCGGCCAGAAGCGCATGCACTTCGCGCAATCGTGCATACGACGTGAAGAGGACGAAGGCGCGTCCCGAGGTTCGATCGAGGCACTCTTCGATGATCGGCGCAGCGCGACGCGCAAACGAGGCGTCCTTCGGATTGAGCGAGGCAGGCGCAATGTACAATCGCGCCTGGCGCGGATAGTCGAAGGGCGAGGGCGCGATCAGCTCTTGCGCGTCCTCGATCCCGAGCGTCTGGCGCAGAAACGCGAAGGAGCGGCCCTCGGCGAGCGTCGCACTGGTGAGCACGACGCTCGGCACGCGGCGAAAGAGCATCGTCTGCAAGAACGGCGCGACGTCGAAGGGCGCGGCGTTGATCTCGTAGCGCGCGTCGCGGTCGCCGCGTTCCACCCACGCGATCGCATCGCGTTCGTCGGCCGGCACGCCGCCCATCGAGGCCTGTTGCGTGGCGTGCTCGATCCGATCGACGGTCGCGATGTGCGCGGCGATCGGCCGCAGCGCGAGATCGCGACGGCGTTCGCTCTCGGCTTCGTTGTCGCTCGGGCGGCGAAGTGCATCGAGCCAGTGCGCGTGCACCCAATTCTCGAGGCGATAGAGCGACTCACGAATCGACGGCAGCAACTCGAGCACGCCGTCGTTCGCGGCCACCGGATATTTCTCGCCCGGGACGCGCGCGAGCGTCATCTGCAGCCGCCGCATCGCCTCGTCGATTTCGGCGTCGTACGACGCCGGCAGCGTGTAGGTGCGGTGCAGCTTGCGCATCATGCGCGCGATGCCGCCGACCGAGAGCGACGCGGTCAACGCGCCGGTCGCGTACTTCTCGCATTGGTGCGCTTCATCGAGGATGGCGATATCGTAGGCGGGCAAGAGTCCGCCGCCGGTCGCGAGGTCGAGAAAAAAGAGCGCGTGGTTGACGACCACGATGTCGGCGAAGCGCGCGGCATCGCGCCGCTTGAAGAACCAGCAGTCGGCGAAGCGCGGACAGAATTCGCCGACGCAATCGTCGGCATCGGCATCGAGCGCTTCCCAATCCTCGGAGCGCGGCGTGAAGGGCAGTTCGGCGCGATCGCCCGTCTCCGTGCGTTCGGCCCACGACCACAACTTCTCCATGCCGACGCTCGGCGCGACGAGCCGCTCGGCACTCATCGTCTCGTGCTTCTGGCGGCAGAGGTAGTGGTTGCGGCCCTTGAGCAGCTCGACGCGCGCCGTGAGGCCGAGCGCCCGCATCACGAGCGGAATGTCTTTGCGCACGAGTTGCTCTTGCAATGCGATCGTGCCGGTCGAGATGACGACCTTCTTCCCCGCACGCAACGCGGGCGCGAGGTACGCGAGCGATTTGCCGACGCCGGTTCCTGCTTCGACGATCGTGTGCACGCCTTCGAGGAAGCCG
>Ga0116228_10001629_pt1 | contig 18773 bp, 13 predicted proteins | sample S1TSphfallax_2_FD_89694 | JGI IMG/M metagenome (GOLD analysis project Ga0116228, IMG submission 89694) | Host-associated microbial communities from peat moss isolated from Minnesota, USA - S1T2_Fc - Sphagnum fallax MG | ecosystem: Host-associated > Plants > Peat moss > Unclassified | place... | reverse complement strand
ATGAAATTTTAAATGATTAAAATTTACTATATTAATGTATTAAAAACATTGTTACATCTAAACACAACACACATTTTCAACATTGATATAATTGATTATACCTAAGCAAACATGTCAAATAAACAATAATTATGATAACATTAGCTCATTATTATCATGCTTAGACTCAACCCATGTCACATAAGTTCTTTGGTGTCCCTTGGGATTTTGTTGGAGAAATATATATTTAGTAGTAGATCTTCAAACATGTTGATATTAATGTTTGATTTTGTTAGGTAAAGAAATTATCATTTCAATAAAAGGATACCCAATTAACCTAGTTGAAGAAATCAAAATAAAATAGTTAAATTGCATAGATAGTTGACTGAAACCAGTGAAATTTTGTAAGAAGTTTATCAAACATTATTATATGTTTCAGTTCGCTATCATGAAATAACATATTGTGGACTTTCGAAGATTGTTTTAGATCAGCAATAAAAGGTAGTTATACCCACTATATCTTCATTAGAGGGGTAGAAACATAGGTAAATGAAGGAAAGGAGATTACTATGCCACAATGTGAGGAGGATAGGGAGGTGACTCATGTTGTCCACTTTTGTGAATACATTATTTTTAATGAACAAATTTGATGGAAGATAAAATAGTTTGAAATGCATGTGCATACATGTAAGATGAATTAATAAGCAAAAATGATGTCAATTGGTATAATGTTATCATTCCAAAAAGGAAAGATTAAGGGGATAATTGTATCTTAATAAAAATAAAAGATTAAATAGGGAGGGAGGATGTAGTTATGAGTAATTATAATATAATTTCTAAGAAGATAAGATTTAAAGATCTCCTCCAACATGATTAATTTGCCTTGATTTGATTATTTGGGCACATGGTGTTGGAGATAAAGGAATGGACAATAGTTTAATACAATGATAATTGAGTATGAAAAATTTATTAGGTTGTAAATCGTATTGCCAATAGTTTTGTTGTATGAATTATGAGAGAAGTTAATTGGGTAAATTTAGTCACCAACAAAAGAAATATGTTGATAACTATGAAACACAAGTTTATCAAATGGGGTTCAAAGGGATGAAGAGCATAAATCAACACTTACTTTGAGATTAAACATTTGAATCAACATCAATAATATGTTAAGAAGTCAACAATTGCAAATGGATATTCCCATTTGGTTTATTTTTTCAGAAAAAATAAGAGCATAACAACACACACCTAAAATCAACATATAAAAATCTTTGCTTTGGGAACCCATCTTCTTCCCTCACCTTGACACAAGTCCATGCCAATGTTGAAAATGTTGAAAATTCAAGCTAAATTGATTAGTTTTTATTAGTAACTTGAGTAGGAAAAAATAATTAGGTTATTTTCATGGGGATTACTTTATTTATTTAATTTATTTGGTTGTGTTTTGGCTTTGACTTCCTATTAAATTTCATGGTGATGGTGTTTTAGAGCTCTTCGTTCATTATTGCAAATTTGTATCTTTTGTGTGTTTCTAATTTTCTTTCAATAAATATATTTGTGTTTTGCAATTGGCTCACATTTGTTAATAACAAATTGGATTAAAAGAATATTGTTTATCAAAAGGCTTTTAAAACAATGTTTTACAATTGGTTCAAATAATTGGGCTTTTAACCACCAAAATAATGCAGACATACAAAATTTAAGCTCTCCATGGTTAAAAAAAAAATATTTTGAATTTTCAAATATAAAATTTGATTTTTATTCTAATTGTTATCATTGTTGCATTAAGAATTAGGATTTAAAAAAAATTGGAACTCATGTACTACATTAGTTGGTAAGGAGGACATAATCAGAAGCATTGAAAATATAAAATGAAGAGTTGTGTTCTAATGACTTTATGTTGCTCAAGTGCCAAATTTTTCGATGAGAATGAAAAATGCATAATATTGAAGGAAGTTTACATAGGTTTCGCATTGAAAAGGCTAATAAATGTGCTTGTTCAGAGTGTCCAAAAAACTAAATGCCCTTGGTGAAATTTGTGCATTCTAAGCTTGTTAGAGATCTTTTATTTATTTATGGTCAATTGCATGCAATTTAATGTGATAAACCAAACCCCCAAAATGAAATGCTTCCATTGCTTGTGCTGTTGGAAGTTTCTTAAAAACTAACTTAAATTGTCCCCATAGTCACGCATTGCTTTTGGTCGTGTTTTGTAAATTTGTGAAAATTAGTCCAAGGTCTAAACCATCCCCCCTAAGCCCAAACATTGCATTTGTTAAAACCACTCCAATTTTTTTGATAAACTATCCTAAATCACACCCCTAACTAAACAAAATTGTTATTTATTTTCAATTCTATGTTATAGAATGTGTCCATACACATCCCATCACCAAACACAATGACACATAAGGATACTAAGATTTTTCTTTGATTGGTTTCTACCCGCACCCGGAATTGCGCACTAGAGCGACCTTTTGTTTGGACGGTGCAAAGATTTCCAACCTGACCTTTGGTTATAGAAACTTTTTAGGACGTCGGAGTGGACAAGTACAACCATTTACCGGCCTTGGCCTGCACTAGGTTGATGTTCGGTCACCGACCTGTGCTAGGTGGAGGGCATGTTTACCCTTGATAAATACCCCTACTTTCCCTTGGTGTGAATCTAGCTCAAGGTCGCGTAGTTTTGAGCAAGGCGTTGTGTAAGTGGTTACGTGTTCGTTGACCAGAATGGGGCTCGAATAAACAGTACGGGCCCTTCGGTTTCGAACACATTGCAGAGGCGTCCGCCCATTTCGTCATCACTCTCTCGGTTGGTCCCTCCATTCCGTTGGGGTTCAGAACGAAATCCTCCCGATTGGAAAGTGAGGGCGGGGAGCTTTTCAAGTACCACGTCTTCAGATTTACAATATGAGGAATATGCACGGGGTTTAGTGTGTTCAGTGTTTAGTCCTCCAATGGTTTGCGTGCTTTGCGTTTTCATTCTGGAAAGAGAAGGAAGACGCTTTGTTTTCTTGCTAGGCCGTCCTTTTTCCTCGGAGGAAAGTAAGGGAACGCTCGCGGAGGTTTTTGCTACTAGCAGTCAGATCAGGAACACGCCGTTTCACCATTGGAAGAGTATTCAAAAGGTTCACAAATCGTTTGGAACTGGAACGAGCTGCGTATTGTGTACAAAGTATTCTAGGAAACTTGCTCTACGGAAATCAGGGTTCGCTCTTCAGATTGCACTTAGGTTAGAGGTAGTGTGATACAGCTGAAAGTGTAGCCTTGGTTCACAGAGCTTGCATGAGATAATCTAGTTGGGCTTAATAGAACAGGAGTGGAGAAGTTATTCGCCTTGGGCAGAAACTGAACTTTGAAGACTCCAGAGTGGAGATCTCCAGAAACATGTCGAAACAAAAGGAGGTACAGCTGACGGATATAGGCAAGAGGCTTGCCAAGCCCTCACAACCAAAGGATGCACTCCTCAAGCTCCTGCGGGTATGTTTTCCTTTGTCTTAATTTTTTTCGAACGATATTTTCATTCACGTGTTTTAGAGCAGTTTGTAATTTTCCTCGCAAACTCGGATAGCCCTCTAGAAGTTCGTCGAAACGTCTCTTGTTTTACTTCTTTTCTGTCTTGAAGGGTGCTTCCATCCCCCTGTCAGCAATGCCACTACCTGTTGCCTGTAACATCAGACGAAGCTCATAATCGTCCCTCAACTTTTGCCAGTACTTCGACAGTCTTCTGCGTCTTTCCGCTTCTGGCTCCTTTGCCTCGTTTCAAGCACGTTATGTAGGATGATGCGAGTATTTATTTCAGTCAATCTGTACCATATGTTGCCTCTCTAACTGGGACAAGCCTTTTTGGCCCTCAAAGCTCATCCGCCTCTTAAGATTTCTAATTTGTAGTTATGGCTATTAATGGCTTATATCCTACGATTTTTAGTTAGTTTACTGACTGCTTACATCTTATAGGGAAAACCCTAACAATGGCTTCCCTGTTTCTCAGTAATTAAATCCAGAGCCCCCCAAGGTGCAACATTTGCTAGCAATGAGTTTTGCTCCTGACCTTCTGGTTTTTGTTTCGTTTGTGCACAGCAAGCAGCAAGTTTGCTAGCTGAGGTCGAGCAGTCACCACAACCAAGCACTGTAACTGCATTGAAGGGGTGTTCAGAGTCACTGGTGCTTGTGAATTTGTTGAGACATAAAGACAAGGATGTTAAGCTGCTTGTAGCTCTCTGCATCAGTGAAATCATGAGAATTTTGGCACCAGACGCACCATACAGTGATGAGTGTTTGAAGGTGATATCCTTCTTCTAGTTGTTGAGCAGTATCATTCCTTTCCAGGTAGTTCTCTGTATGTTCCAATGAGATGTAAGAGAGGCATAAGCATTTCATTTGCTTCTGTCCCTAGATTCTCTGAAGATATCGGGGGAGATTAAATGTTCCTGATTTAAAGTGAAGCTTCTTTCTTTGGCCTTCTCTTCTTATGTCAAGGATCACACCTATCTTTGATTCTTGAAGTCTGTCTTTGTCTCACAGGAGATCTTTCACTTAATTGTGAGCATGTTCCGAGGCCTGAATGATATCAACAGTCCTTCATTTGCAAGAAGGGTGAATATTCTGGAGACAGTTGCTAAGGTCCGCTCTTGTGTTGTCATGCTGGACCTCGAATGTGATGAGCTGATTTTGGAGATGTTTCACACTTTCTTTGACACTGCTAGGTATCTGATCTTCTGACCCAATACACCATGTGCAGTTGTAAGTAGGTGTGGCTTCCTTCCATCATTTGTAGTGTGTGACTATTATGGGTTTCCTACTATGTTAACAACCATTGCATATTGTGATTTCACCAATATGTCAAAGTGAAATGTTGATTGTGGCCCTGCAGTGATGAGCATCCTCAAAATGTATTCCTGGCAATGAGGAGTGTCTTAACCTTGGTCTTGGAGGAGAGCGAGGAGATTCCACCAGCAATTTTGGAGGTTATTCTCAAGAACCTTCTGAAAAAGGTACAGTGCCGACCTTGTAATACATGCAGCTGTTGCACCTTGCCTGCAAATTTACCAGTATCCTTGTCAGTAGGTCTGGCCAGTGTGCACATTCAATGTCAAACATTCTAAGCACATCATCTAAAATCTAGCTAGGCACATCATCTGCCACATTTTATTTTTTTCACTTGCATCTGTTTTTCTTCACTTGCATTATGCTGTCAAAGGTCATGGAACAAGTGTGCAACTGTCCCTATTGTTCAAACTGCTCCTCATGTTTTTCTGTGTTTTTTTGTGTTGGGGTCTCCTCTTTTCTATGTTCACTGATATATTATTGCATCTGAATCTCTACAATCTTATAACAATGTACCAGTATCCTTGTCAGCAGGACTGGCCAGTGTGCACTTTCAATGCCAAGCATTCTAAGCACATCATCTAAACCCTAGCTAGGCACACCATCTGCCATATTGTTTTTTTTTCACTTGCATCTTTTTTTTTCACTCACATTATGCTGTCAAAGGTCACAGAACAAGTGTGCAACTGTCCCTATTGTTCAAACTGCTCCTCACGTTTCTGTGCTTTTTTGTGTTCACTGATATATTGTTGGATCTGAATTTCTACAATCTTATAATCAGACTCATCTCTCAAATCCATTCATTTTGAATTAAATCTAAAGTCTGGAGAAGTTCTTAATACTTTTGAAGATAAGTTTTACAAGTGCATTACCCTGCATCTGAGCTATTGCATATACATGTCTAACATGTTTAAGAGAGTTAGTGCATTTCATTTGTTGTTTGGGAGGATTCATCTCTTTTCTCATGTCTAAGTATCCATGATTGGCTTTTCATTGTGCCTCTTGAGTGTTGGTCAACATCATGACTGAGTCTTCCCATCACTTCCAAAACTGGAAGAGAAACTGAGGATGTAGAACTTTTATATAATTGTTTCCTTGAAGTTTTAAGCATATCGTCACATACTTGTCTATATGCAACATTGGGGGCTGATGAAGTCACTGGGGAGTAATAGCAGCTAGTCACTGCCATTCATGATGAAGGTGATGGTCATAACCTTTTGAATGTCAATCACAAAGTATCAGACCACACCCTTTCTAATCCCTTTGTTTTAGTTTGTCCAGAACTGACATCCCAGTTAATTTTCTCTGCTTTCTCATAGTTATGATTGGTTGTTCCTCTCTGTCAACCTGGTATTTGCAGATACTCTTCAAGCAATTTTCTATCACGTACAAATGTGTTGAAGTGTTTTCTGTGATAGCAGGTTGATGTTAAAACCCTTCTGAGGCCTTCTTTGTTTTTTGTTTCAGCCGATAAGGTTGGAGTTCTCCTGGAAATGTAGGGTTGTCCCCAATGTTCCAAGAGTTTTAGTGTCTGGGCTCTGTGTCTCATTTGAAATGTTGGTTAGAATGTACTCGAGTTCCTTTCCTTCTGTTTTCACAAGAGCCCTGGTGTTTATTGCAGGAGGTATCAACAGCAGCCCACAAGCTGGCTGTCTCTGTTGTAGAGAAATGTGTAGACAAGCTGGAGCCTTATGTGCAACGCTTTTTGACATCAGTGATGTTGGAGGGGAAAAGCCTTAAAAGTGGCCTTCACTGTGATTGCCATGAAATTATCTATGAGATCTATTGCTGTGCTCCTCAGATGCTTCTGGCAGTCATTCCCAACCTCACACAAGAACTTCTGGTAATCACTCCCTTTGTGTTGCAGATGTCACTTTGTAGTTGCTGTGTGTATGGCTTTCTGCAATATACGTGTACTCCACCTGATTTGAGAATGTTTTGGGCTCTTGTTTTGGTATGGCTCTGCAGACAGATCAGGTAGATGTGCGACTGAAGGCTGTCCAGCTCTTGGGCCGGTTGTTTGCATTACCTGGTCGGCATGTGGCACAAGAATACCGGTTGCTCTTCTCAGAGTTTTTGAAGAGGTTTGGTGACAAAGCTGTGGAGGTTCGCATTGCTGTTGTGAGATGTGCCAAAGTGTGTCTGGAGGCAAACCCATCTGGCCTGGAGGCATCAGAAATTCTAGGTGTTTTTGCTTATCTTACAACCTTCCATTCCTCTTGGTTTACTTAAAAAGAGTAGAAGTGCATTGTCAGGTCTGGAGCACATCCTTTGGCCATAGCTTGTGCAGTTTGCAGAGTACAGATCAATTCAGTCTGATGACCAATAGCCATGACTGTTATTTGTTGTAACTAGTGGTTTGTTGGAATGGGTTGGGTAGCCTCTCTTGAAGACCGGCTGCTGGACTTTGATGACAAAGTGCGCATGACAGTTGTGAAGGCTGTGTGTGATCTTGTAAATTTGAACCTTAAGTGGGTACCCACTCACATCTTAAGAAAAGTTGCTGATCGTCTTCGTGACAAAAAGGTCAGATCTCTTGATGTTGAACCTTCTCATTTGCATCTTCCAAAATACCACTTACAGTTTGTCATTTGGTGATTTTGAGGGGGGATGTTACATCTTGGGACTGAACAGCTTTTCCACATGAAACATTGGATCAGTAATGTGTTCTCTTTATTTGGTTATATTGGGTGCCTGCTGTTTGTTTGTTGTTGGCTTGATTTGATCTTCTGGAACATGGTCTCTTCCCATGACTGCAGCAGTCTCAAAATTTCTTCTGAGTAGTGCTTTTGGATTTGCAGGTTTTTGTAAGAAAGGATACCTTGCAAAAGTTGACAGAAGTGTATAAAACTTACTGCACCAAATGCATTGATGGTTCTGTGACTCTTGATAAGCAGTTTGAGTGGATACCTAGTAAGATTGTACGTTGCTGCTACGACAAAGACTGCAAGGATTTTAAGTATGTTGTACATACCTCTTGTAAATGCCCACACATATTTTGTCTTAATTCTTAAGTGGTCGATTAAGAGATTGTGTTCTAATCTTAATTTACTTTGCAGACCGCAAGGCATGGAAATTGTTTTCACAGAGGAGCTATTTGAAGCAGACCTTTCAGTTGAGGAGCGAGCAAAACACTGGATTGCTCTCTTCTCAAATTTTGATGAGAATGATAGGAAAGCACTACAGTACATTTTGTTGCAGAAACAGAGGTGACTTGCAGATGTTGGACAGTCTCTCTCCAGCTTTTTGTATTTATATATTTATGGATGATTTAGCATATTGCTCAGTAGGATGGTCTTGCACGTTTGGTCCTTGCCCCATTTTCCAGGTCTGATACCTTGGAGTTTGATTTGATGTATGCAAATAGAGAAAGGTGAGTAAGATGAGATTATGTATTCTACACTTATCCATGGACACTTTCTTTAAAGGGTCTGGTGAAGTAATGCTATTGGTGGATTTTCACTTTTGAGGGCTTCCACAGATTACAGCAGGAGATGCAGGTCTTCTTGTCTACTCGTCAGAAGGCCAAGGTACTGTTGCACTTGTATGCAAGTCTTCTAGCGTTATTCTAGTATTTTCAAATGAGATCATCAATAATTCTTTGGAACTCCTCAGGGTGTACCAGTGAGTGAATCAATCCAGCATGGAATTCAAGAATATGATGATTTGCTGTAATTTTGCAGGAGGAAGATACTCCAGAGCTGCAGAAGAAGATTCAGAGCAGCTTGAAGATAGTTGCCAACCAATTTGTGGATCCTGTGAAAGCTGAAGATTTTCTGCACAAGCTTTATCAGATGAAGGACAACAGTATCTTTAAATCCCTTGCTGTTTTGCTAAATTATAGTACTACCACATCCCAGGCAGTCACTGCTCGGGTATATTTGGCCATTGACCTTTTCTTTAATCTCTGAGTTTGTCTATTTGTCCATTGTGATTATTTGAATTTTGGCTTCTTCAAAGTTAATCTAATTTTTCTTAGGTGCCCTGTCAATGAAATACAGGGACAGCTCCTTACTGAAACATCTGTTTTATTCAAACTCTTTATTTGTCCATCTCAGGCAACATGTTGAGCTTATTTTCAGTTAAGTTTGAGTGTTTGATGGAATGCAGGAGGAACTGTTGAAGCGTATAGGGGAAAAGCATCCGCAGTATGAGTTCATGATGGTTCTGGCTACGAAATGCTCTTACCTTTTATTTGGCAGAGAGCATGTACGTGCTATCCTGAAGGAGATTTCTGCTTTTAAGTCATCAGAAAGCAAGGACCTTGCAGCAACGAGCCTTGATCTGCTAGTGGTTAGTACACATTACAATTCCTTTCATATTTTGTACCCCTGTTTTGCCAGTTTGAGTGTGTTAGACGTCTATGATTGAGAGAGCTCTATCTTATCTAAGATCTGGAGCTTCTCTTTGCACCTTTAAGAATGAGTTTGAGTATGCTAGTTCAAAATGCCCTGTATTTCCTCTGCATAATTGCATCTTTAGATCTTCCAAAGTGTAACATTGTGCAACTTAAGGTACTAAAGTAATCATAAAATCGTGTTTGCATTTTCCTTCTTGGAAGTTTTGAACTTACCTTGTGATATTTAATTACATAATGACTCTGGCTGGTTCTTAGTTGTTTATCCTTCTATTTGCCTGGTTTAGCTCTTCTCTAAGAATAAGTTATGTGATTTCTAGGGGTCTTAACATTGAGTTTGGAGTATGCATCCACATTTCAACCGTAACAGATTATGCTCTAACTTGTGATTTGAATGAATTCAGGATGTTGCAACATATTGCCCAGGCTTGATGGAAGATACTGAGGGTGACTTGATGCTTTTGTTGAAGGATACTGATGAATCTATCAAAGAGGGTGTTGTACACATTATCTCTAAAGCTGGGGCATCTTTCAGGGAACAAGCTGATGATTCCATCCTAAGCAGGTATCTTATGAGATACATTAATAAATACTCCACTTTGTTCTCTAGAGTTCTCTTGAATTTAAATTGCTCCTTCATCTTTCTGTTTTTTCTTCTATTTAATCTTTGTTTTGGGGTTTTCCATTTCTGATCTTTCCCCCTTTTTATGTGGCTCTTTGTTCTTGGGGTTTTTGGTTTTCTTTTTCTCTTTAAGGTTTTGTTTGAGCTAGCCAGCATCATGAGTTTTCTTGTGAGTGTTGGTCTTGTGACCCAAACTCAGTACTTTTGTTAACATTAACCTCAACCTTTTGCCAGGAACTGATGATGTCTGTAGGGTTGTTGTGGTAGGTGGTCACTGCCATACATGTTCTGTTGAAGGCTCATCAACCTGTGTATGATTGTTGCTGTCATTCCAACCTCTTCTCAATTCTGTTTTGTGTTTTGGTTTTCTCTTTCCTTTATGTCAGAGTTTCGTCTTTTTCATACTTTCTGATTGTTGCTGGTTTGTTCTCAGATCTGAAATGTTGATAACCTTATTTTAGGGTGAGCTCTCAATTTTTTCTCTAGTTCAGTTAAATTGTATGCATTGAGAAATTCTCACTACTTATGAAATGTATGGATTGGTGGTTGGTTTCTTTAGAAAGTGCATCTGCATGCTTTTTCTTCACATTTCTTGGGATTTAGATATCTCCAGTCTTTCATTGTCTTGTACATATCAGTGGGCAGCTTCAGACAACCATACCATGAAATGGAGAACCAAATCAACTGTCAAAGTGTGTGGTAGGCAGATGAATTCAATTCATGAAAGCCTTATGTAGCCATGAAACGTTAGAGCGTGCATGCTTGTACTTGATATGCCCTGGAGTTTCAAATTGAAACATTCATACTTGGTAGTAACTGAGAATCTTGCTTTTCTTTTATGGTTTTGCAGCAATGTGAACTTAACTCTGGAACAGCTCTGCATGGAAGGCAACCGCAAGCAAGCAAAGTATGCAGTTTCTGCAATTGCAACCCTGACAGCTGACTCAGGACTCAAGGCGTTGTCTGTTTTGTATGGGGTAGAGCTCACTGTCTCTGTGGTTCCATCTTCATTTTTCTCATTTCAAGAAAGCCAATGTCTTTCTTCTTTTATTTTCTCTTCTGTTTGGATGTCTTTGTTGCAATACCAGAGGGAAGTATTATTCCTGTTCTGGAGAGTGCTCCTCTGTGGCTGAGCTTTCCTCTTGCAGTCAAGAGGGTTGATGAGCTTACATTAAATTTATTGTATCTGGAACAAGAAATAAGAGAATTCTATTTACAAAGACGATACAAAGTCTCTAGAATTGTCACATGCTTTTATGACAGTTGTGTGCAAATGTGGCAGCGGCTTGTAGATCAGCTGGAAGACAGTGCACATCTTCCTACTGTTTTGCAATCACTGGGCTGTATTGCCCAGAATGCAAATCCTATTTTTGAGACACGTGAAGAAGAGGTGATCAAGTTTGTTGTCCGGAATGTTCTTAGACGGTCAATTGAGCAGGTATATGCAATTTCATGGGACTCTCTTTGTTGATCTGGGAACATATGGTCCTTTGTTGTTGAGCATCTGTCTCTCTTCAGGGTAGAGAGGGTGACCATGGGACAATCCAGTTGCTACTGATATGGATCTTGCAATCTCTGGTGTGTTGTTGCCTATCTTAGATTGAAAGTCATTTTTTCAAGTGTCTCTGTCTGTATTAGGTGTCTTTTACAGAAACAAGGAAGATCTGTTTTGGGAACTGAGTGTAGTTGGCTTGTTACAGGAGCAAGCAATGGACTCAAAGCCTGGCTGGGAAAATCCAAGTGACATCGTTCTATTGAAGGTTAGGGAACGGCAATCTTGCTGATGTTTTGTTAACACTTAGGGGTGAAAGTTACTGTTCAAAGTACTCAGTTTTGTTTTTGGTTGTGTTTTCTCTTTACTTATGGTCAGGCTTCCTCTGTTTTGTGCTTGCTGTTTGGTTGCTATTATATTCAAATAGCCTTATTATCAAGTCATCTCTCAATTATTTTCCAGGCTAAATTAAATTGTAATTATGGAAAAAATTTCAGTACTTATGAAGGTATTTTCTTTCCTAATGTTTTGTTTCTAATTGAGGCCTCCTGGTCTGATTGTCATAAACTGAACGATCTTTGGTCAGGGTTTCCTTGTGTTCCTCTTTTGCTAAATGCAAGACCATTCTGCACCCCCATGACTATCTTCTCATAAGGTTCACATTTTAGTGACCTATTTTGCTCTAAGGTGGTCCAGCTGTATTTGTAAGATATTTGTGAAAGTTGGACATGAAATTGTGGTTAAGAGAGTAACTGATTGATCTGAGAATACTGATAGGATTTGACAATTGTATTCACTGAACCTTCCAGGAATATGCCATTAAAGCACTGGTGAAGAGTTTTTTACCGAAGGGGAATTCATATCAGAGGAATCGGCTGCCAGGGCTGCTGAAAGTCCTGGTTAAAATACTCAATGTGGGGGAAATCTCAGAAGACATAAAATCCAGGTGTTTTTCAGCAATACCTTGTAGTATATGTTGAGCTTGCCCACAGAGGATGATGTGTTTGCATTAGATTGTAGTGGTGTCCAGTTTGGTGCTGCCTTCTAGGTATTGGTCCAATTGATCTGTTTCTGTGCAGTGAAGTCGACAAAGCTCATCTGCGCCTTGCAGCTGCAAAGGGAATTTTGCGTTTGGCCCGCCGTTGGGATACACAGATACCTGTGGATATCTTTCAGATGGTTCTTCTGGTACTGCAGGTGTGCCTTAGTGAAAATCTGTTTGCTGCCTGAAGTTCAGTAGTCTTTCAGACAGCACTTTCTTATTGTAAGAGTAATTTCTTGCAAACCTGACATACTAAATTATTCTTATTCGAGACATGTGGATCTTGTGCAACTTTTTGGAAGATTTTGCTTCTCCTGGGACAATGCTAGGCTATGTGGTGTAGTAATGGTTATGCCAGTTGATTCCTTTGTGTTCAATCAAAGTTCTTACCAAATTTTCTTCTAATTTTCTGTTGCCTGCAGGATCCTGTTGTGCATGTTCGACAGCTGCTTTTGTTGAAGCTACATCAATATTTAAAGGACCGAAGTCTTCCCTTGAAGTTTGCCAGTGGGTTTGCACTCTGTGCAGTTGATCCAGTGAGAGAGAACATCCAAGAAGTATGAGCACCCTGTTCACCTGAAACCTTCTTGTTTTGTATAGCCCAAAAAACTTTGTAGTGGTATAAAGCTTTTATTTTTTCTTCTTTCTTAAGGGCCACCTTTGGTGTAAAAGCGGAGGGACCTGAGATTATGATAACTTATCCCTCAGTTAAGCAGCAGTCTCCTGGTTGAGGTTCTTGAAGCAGTTCCCACTAGGACTATCAGGGGTGGGCTGACTGCAACCAGCAACTTGAATTTGACTGTCTGCTGCAGGGTAGGAAGTCCTCACATATTTATTTTGAATGACCTCACAATGCTGCAAAACTTCTAAAACTGCAACCAAATGTATAAGGAACTTCTGTAGGAGTTGATTCTTGAAAGGTGCAGGGTTTGTTCATATTTACACTCTGTCTAACTAACATAATTAACCCTAATCTCCAAACTTCATATCAAGGTGCAAGGGGCTATGTGGTAGTCCTTCTTCAGAAAGAGAACACTAGACTGATGAGACAGGATCCCAGAAAATATATATACATTGGAGTGCATGAACTGGATTAGTAGCAGCTTTTTCCAAATTGAGAATATTCTAGTTTCTTGCATCAATCCCCTTATGTTGAGTGCTGTTCGCTCAGATTCTTGTGCCATTGGCATGTGAGCGGCAGTAGGGAAGTTCACCACAGAACTTTCAGATTGAGGGAGGGAGATGGATTAGTATTGCTAAAGAGAAGAGTGATTATCTTGAGCATTGTTCAGGCAATGACCATTGAGTGTATGGGCAATACAAGAACAGGCTTCACACCACTGCCAGGTTTGAGAGCCTGTCTTGTGGCCAAAGTAGCTTGGCCAAAAGTGTTATGCAATTTGCTTTGACGTGGGCATGCTGCTTGGGTAGTCTGTAGTTGGTTGTCATGGTTGGAGTTCTGAAGATTTCTGCTCTGGTCTGCTGGCTCTTTGGACTGTCAATGGTCTTTCCATCTATGGACTCTGTTTTACTTGTCAACTGCAAGTTTGTCGGTTTCCATTTCTGTAGTCAGTCCATTACAGTCACTTTTTATTTGCTGGAACTGACTCCTTTTGTTTCTGTGTCCATGTCATGATCTGAAATTGTTTGATGGCAGGCTCGGCGCTGTTTGGGTGATTACATTGATGTTCACCGCAAAGAAGCCAGGAAGTCAGTTACTACTCAGATGGAGGGGACATCAATCACCTTGCATCCTGAATATCTACTCACATACCTTGTGCATGTTTTGGCCCATCATCCAGGGTTCCCAGTAACCAGTTCAGAGCATGCTCACCCATTGGCAGATGACTATTTCTTCAGGTTAGTCTTTCTCCTCTGAGAATGTGACAATTGAGATATATTTTGTGGTTTTCCGAATGGTTACTGCTTAATTTTAATGCTGGTTGTTCATGTGCCCATGAGATTGGTAGATGAGCAGATAGAGAACTTGTGTATGGCAGGGAATTGCTCTTTATCATCTGGGCCCTTGTTCATCAAGAAGAGGGGAGAGCTGAGGGGGGGAAAAAAGAGGATTTGGATAACTTGCCAGCAATCTTGGCAATTCTACGTAGCATAAAAAATGCTGAAGATTTGGTGGACAACTCCAAAACTGATGTATGCTGTATTTCCTATGATCTAAATCATTATTTTTCCATCTGAAAATAAGCATATGAATGCCCTGAACTCTGCAGAATTTTTGTTGTGATTAGCCAATGTCTATTAGGTCCACTTCACTTAATAAGTCTGTGGGAACAGTGACTGTAAAGCATTGCATCCTCTATTTCTGGAGAGAAGGTCAGCTTTTTAACCTTTCCAGATTGGTTGTGTCCAGAGACTTTATGCTATCTGCGACATTGCAATTATGATTGCAAAAGAGGTTGGTCGAAAAAAAATGTTTTCTGGTGATTACACCAGGGATATCCCATTGCCAGCCACCCTCTACAAGGTCCCTGCAGCAGTTGGAGGAAATGCAACTTCTGTCAAGGTGGGACTTCCTACCTCTTAAGTGGTATTTTTGGTGGTTCTTCTGTTGTCTTTTGTCTCTGGTGGGGAGGGAGCATGTGGAGAATGGTATTTGCTTGAGGTCTGGAATAGTACTGTCTGGCAAGGGTAGACTAGATTAGTAATGTCAGCTGTTGAAGGTTTCTGAACATGGATATGACTGTTACTGTGCTCTCCTTTTTCCTCCTTTCTTTAGGGTTGGGTTTTTACCTTTTCATGCTTGTCCATTGGTTGCTTCTATATCATCAGATCTGAAATAACCATAACTCTATAGTAGGATCGTCTCTCAATTCTTTTCAGTTTGACTTAAAATTGTGAATATTGAGAAATTTTCTGAGCACTTGTGAAGATATTGTAATGTCAGCTGAAAGCTGGTGGGCCTTCTCATTGCAATTTTTAATATGGTTCATGTTAGTGCTAACTCCAGTCCTGATTGGACAAGAGATAGTCAAAGTGTTGCTGACTTTGAAAATCTTTTTTGTGTTTATCTACAGGTTGATGGAAGTCATTTGCCCCCTTGCTTTGGGGACAAGGATGTGCTGACACGGTTGAAAATAGGGATTTCTTTTCGATCTTGCCAGGTGTTTTTTCATGGTTCTCTTCGTGATGATACTGATATCATCTTATGTTGCAATTCTATCTCATCTAGTTTTCTTTCCCTCAGCATTGTATGTGTGCTTATATGTTCAGAGCAAATTTAAAATATCCTTGGTTTTTTCTTCAACAAATTCCTCTGTGATTGCTCATGCTATCTGTCAGCCAACAAGTCCTCAAGGCCAAAAGCGAGGAAAGCGTACTAGTGATGGAGAAAGTGTGTCTGAAGATGAAGAGGCCATAGAAGATGGTGAACCTAACAGCAAGAGAGGCAAGCATGAGGATGAAAAATTGACTAAGGGTACAATTGGTGGTACACGAGGGAGGAGAAGGTCAATTGACAAGAATGGCTCTGTTAAAAAACCTGGCAAGAAGCCTAGAATATCAGACAGTGAGGATGATTCATCTAAGGACCAAGAGGTGAACCTCTCTCTCAAGCAGAAACAAGGCTCTCCAGTGAACATGGGAACACCTAGCAGACAAGAACTGGCAGCTCCCTCCATATCAACTACAACAGTGAAGAATAGGAAGACAGCTGAACAATCAACACAAGAGTTTGTCCAAAAGAGAAGTGTGCATGAGGCCAAGGCCAAGCAAGTGGAAAAAAATGAGCAAGATGGACAGGATGGAGTGAGTCTTTGTTTCCCCACTTGCATGTCACTCATTTTATTACTCTTTATACAGCTTTTGTTTGGTTGGCTGCCAGGACAAACATAGAACTGAAGATATTACTGATGATAATCCAGTTAGTGGGTTTTCTATTGGGTCAATTGGAGTAGATAATACAGTGACATAACTATATGTATTCTGATGTAGTATGAGTACAGGCATGCTGCATGGTTTCTCAGTTGCTACATGAAGTGCATTATCCAGTTTTCCTATTGGGCCAAACAGAGTAGATCATTCAGTGATATAACTTTATGTATTCTGGTGTAGTTTGAGTACAGGCACAATAGACTGGATGGCTTCTCAGTTGCTACCTAAGTGCATAATACTGTTGTGTCGGCTGCAGGGACTTGTGGAAGCTGGCCAGAGACTTGTTGGCACTCAAAGATCTGCTAAGAAAAGCACCCTGGTGGTAGAAAAGGTAATGTTCAGGAAAGTCTGATCTTAAGCTTTGCAGGATATATATATATATATATCTAAAGAAGAATTCTTCACGTTGTTTGATGGAGTCTAATGAGGATATGTTTCAAGACATGCTCATTGCTGCAAACCAGGGCAACTCATCCTGATATGGAGTCCTTCTTCATACTAGAACTTAGTTGGAAATGTTTTGTACTGCCTCAGGAGCAATAGACTCTTTTGTTGATGTATTTTTCTAAGCATTTTTGGGAGCTTCTTTGGCACCTTGACAGCGGCAGAGCCCAACTTGGAAGGAGCAACAAAGAGATGGAGATGAAAATCTTGTTGGATGTGGTATCAAAATCTGGTGGCCACTTGATCGACGGTCAGTATCTCCATGTTGGTCACTGCTAGACTTCTTTGCTCCCTGTAGTAGACCATCTACCTGACTGCAATATGCATTCACCTTCATCACCACATGACGATGCAGTGGCTAAAGAGAGTACAATATGAGTGAATTCCCACCCATCTAAAGCAACTCAAATTATGAAGCCCCAATCCAAATGTGTCTCAACATACTCTGTACTGCAGGTTTCAGCTCAGAAGCCCCATGCATGGATGGATTTCTGAGAGGTTGCTCCTAACAAGAAACTCATTTGACTTCCTATAGCTGATGGCTTTAAAGCTTACAAGAGCTTTAGAGACCTCAATTTAAGAATAACACTTCTCAAAGTGGAGAATTATATTTCATCCCTGAGAATGCCACCCCTATCACTGTATGTGGGAGCCAGCATTAGTGCTTACATTTTAATGGAGCAGAATAAGGTATTCCCATTCAGTTCATTCATATTCAGTAGGTTTTTATTTCCTGTGGACTGGTTTGCTTGGTCAGGTTCTATAAAGGAGAAGTTGTTTCTTATGATTCCAAAAAGAAGCGTCACAGGGTGAGATGCTGCTTATCAATTACCTGTGCATTTTCCACATGCACCATTCAGTGCCTGTGGATGCATGCTTGATTGCTAAATTGCTCAATTCCTTCTTCCTTGCCAATTCTTACAAGGAAATAAGGAACCAAAGAAAGGCACTGAACTGGTCCCATTGCATATCCCTCTAGGTACTGTATGACGATGGAGAACAAGAAGTCCTTAATCTGCTGAAGGAGCGTTGGGAACTCACTGGCGAGAGGAAGGGACTGAAAGTGAGGCTTTGAAACTCTGGGCAGCTCAATCCACAATTATGCTCCAGGGATTTCTCTGTTTTATCCACTGCACCTTTATTCTAACCCAGGCAAACACAGATCTCTGAAGTAATGCTGCTGCTTTCTATCTAAATAATTGCAAATAGGGCTTACTATATTTTCTCATGTTGCAGGCATCGGTAGACCCAACTTCAACACCCACAGGGACTACAGAAAACCAGTAACATCTCTCAGCATTGGCCTAGTTTTCCTCAATGATGTCTGCATATTTAGTGCTTGTGATCTATGCCATGTCAATTGACTTATTTTCAATTATTTATCTTTACTTGCAGAAGAAGCTGCTTCTTTCCATTTTGATTCTGCTGTGGACCATAGTAAACATTGTATTCTTGCCAGACAGGGAAAGAAGAAGGCAATGGCAGGCAGCAAGGCAGCTGCACAGCAAGATCGCATCTCAGGACCACCTCAGCAAGTGTATGTACCTGTCCCTTGCTCAGATGTACATACAAGTGTGGATATGCCTGTTCCACATGGGCTTCAACCTTTGTCAAACATGTTCATTTCCTGACAAACCTGTGCTATTTTTTTCTAAGATTTCCTGTCATTTCATCATGGCAATCTGGCAGGAACCTCATGCTTTTAAGCTCCATTGTGGTCTTTTTGTTCAGTATCTTGAGCTTCAGTATGCAATTTCCTATGAGGTTCATAAGAGGAAGTGGAGTACATGGGGCCAAGCTCTTCTTTCAGGACCTTGGATTCTATTTCAATTTGAGCCTTTACAAGACAGCCATTCAGGCTTATTTACTCTTTTTTTGGGATCATGTCTCTAGGAAGGGAAAACCATCAGCAAAAGCAAATAAAGACAGTGATCCTCAGAAGGCTGGAAAAGGAACTTGGGAGATCAAATCTGCTGATTCCAAGAGCTCACCTTGGAAACTTCTGAGTGAACATGAATTTGAGAATGATGGTGATGATGTCATAGGTGACAAGGATGCTGCAAAGCAATTGCAAAAAGGTCATCTGTCATCCTAGACTTATGCATAATAGTTGTCCTTTTGCCTT
>Ga0116228_10001628_pt1 | contig 18787 bp, 11 predicted proteins | sample S1TSphfallax_2_FD_89694 | JGI IMG/M metagenome (GOLD analysis project Ga0116228, IMG submission 89694) | Host-associated microbial communities from peat moss isolated from Minnesota, USA - S1T2_Fc - Sphagnum fallax MG | ecosystem: Host-associated > Plants > Peat moss > Unclassified | place... | reverse complement strand
TTTTTGTGTTTGTTCTAAAATAATACATTTATTCTTTTACAAGATAATTTTAATTTGAAGTTTTGGTTTGACAATGAAAAATGCATTCATTAAAACAAATTCAATATAATGTTGTGGATATTGAGCCATGAGTTGTTGGCTCTGCCCTACAAAAGCATTGTGGGAACACCTTCTAAGTTGGTTGAATGGATAAGGTTATAAGTTTGCATGTAAGTTTTAAAAAAAAGTTGGGTAGGGGTGCGGTGGGATTTATAGGTGAAAATTTAGGAAAGCAACAAGGTTAAGGTTTTTTTTTTGTTTTTTTTAAAATTTTAATCTCATGAGTTTGTTTTTTATTGTGGGGTTTCAATGGGTATAAGGAGTGGATAATTCAATAAGATTGGAAAAATTACAAGTTGTAAATGGAGCTTTAAGTAAAGGGGATGAGGGGTTAGGAATTTTTTTTTCTTTTATAAAAGGGTTTCTTTGAGTGAGGAGGGGAGGATAGGGTAATTCCACCCCTTTTCAAAGGAGTTTTTCTTGGGTGGGATTGGGAGAGGTGATTTTCTCTTGGGATGGGAATTAATTCAAGGGGAATTTATTAAGGGGTTGTTTCTTGGGTGGCATGGGAAGGAGAAGTTTGGTTGTTTTTCAAAGTACGAAGGTGGGGGGTTCTTTTTTTTTCAAAGAATTATTTTTTTGGCAGTGTAGGATGGGGTGGTTGGAGAAAAGGGGTGGGTGTATCCCCCCCTCCCTTTTTTTTTGCAATATGATGACTTAATGAAGATTTTTTCTCAAGAAGATATTTTATAAAAAATAGTATCACTTTTTTGGGCATGGAAAAATTTCAACTCAAAAATTTAATTTTGAAAATCTAACAAAAAGAACAAATAATATCTTGTTTCAAACCAGACACTTAATACATCCAACCAAAAAAGGATAAAAAAATCAATTTTGATTTTTTTGTGTCTCTAAATTTTTCTATGTACATGATAATTTTTTTTGATGTTTAACATATATATATTTGAGTGAAAATGAAAATAATGGTTAAATAGTGGAATTCTAAAAATGGTCTATGTGTTATCTTTCAAATTTGGGTTGAAATATTTAAGGTTTGGGTGTAAGCATGAGGTGCATAATTAAAATTCATAAGATGCTAAAGATATTGATGTCTTGTTCATTATTAGACCATAATTAACCGCCAAGCCATGGATATGATCTTTTATTATTAAGTTGACAAAATTATTGGAAAAAAAAAATTAAAATTCATAAGATGTCAAGGGTATTGATGTATTGTTCATTCTTAAACCATAATTTAACCACCAAGCCATGGATATGATCTTTTATTGTTAAGTTCAAATCTACCATAGTCAAAATTATTTGAAATCAATATAAAGTTGAAAAAGGTTTAGGGTTAGGTTTAGGGTTTAAGTTAGGTCTTTTATCCCATATAAATATAACATTGTATGTTTATTGTCTTTCTTTTTTCACAATAGGAACAATGCGCTTGGTTTAAGTTTTTACCATTTGTTGATTTTCTTTTAGCTTCTTTTGAAAATGTGTTTTTATTAAGTGTATGTTTTGCCAAATGTGTATTTTTGCAACTGTTGATTTTGCCAAGTGCTACTTCATTTGTTTATCAAGTCAAATTCATTGTTATATATATATAGGGGCACAATGGTTGTTGTTCTAGTGAAAGAAGTTATATTAGTTATTGCAATGGATCATTTGGATTTTGGAATTAATGATGTTGCATTTGAAACAAAGGTGTTCATTAGGCATGGCACCTTTGATTGAATTGCAAATAGGAACCTAGAAGATCCAAGCTATGCATATTGCGTTGTGATTTGTTGGATAGGGCAGCTTTAACCACAATCACTTTGTAGGTGAAATTACCTCATATAAATATCTATGAACAACATTTGTAGAAAGGCATATTTGTGAGGGTGGAAAATTTTGGCATTAAATCAAAGTGCAAAAGGGGTTTTGAGAAAGGTGACATGCATGTTGTGTCATTACAATTGAGTCAACAATCATTTTGTCATCATTTTTAACATTCCAACCTGAATTAGTTCCTATGTTTTTCCAAATGGATTCCATTAGAGAATTCAAAAGTTCTATTCATAATTGGAGGTCTACTACCATTGTTGTCATCATCATTGGTGTAAGAGGAGTAGGGGATAACAAAGGTGAAAAATAATTATTGATTGTAGATCTAGAGAAAGTGAATTTGACCAAAATGTTTTTATTCTTGGTAACAATTTTAGAATAGAATATGAACAACATCTTGAGGTATACAATGGAGGCTAATGTGTTATGGTATTAATAAAAAATGTGACACCAACATCAAAAGGAGATTGATATTTGAAGGATAACATTATATAATTTTAACAAAGGTTGTTAATGAAGTTATTCAAACTCATTGTTTTCAATTACATAACAATTTATCAAGTATTCAACTTACATTGAAAGAGGTAAAATCCATTCCAATCCTTTGCATAATTCCATGTTTTTTAAAAATTTGCACAAAAAATTCAAACATAACCAAATGTTCATGTCATGATCAACTATATTAAAAAAGATAATGTGAAATACAAAAATATTATAATTAAAATAATTTTTCAAAGTTTTGTTTCAAAGCACCAAGGAAAATAAGGTGGTTGCCTAAATTTTCTTTCTTAAGGAAAATTGGGCAGGACCGCCCGATATTCCTTTTCTTAAAAGGACTTGAGAATTGGGCGGTCATTCAATTCTCTTTTACAAAAAAAAATTTCAAGTTTTTTTTTTTGCTTGGGCAATCAGGAGAATCAAATGGTCATTTTGATTACCCTATTCTTAAAAGGACTTAATAATCAAGCGACAATTCGATTCTCCTCTACAATTATTTTTTTCAAGTTTTGTTTTGTTTTGCCTGGGTAGTCAAAAGAATTGGGTGGCCTCTCCAAAAAGAAATTCAAGTTTTTTTAAAAAGGGAAATCAGGTGGTCGTTTGATTTTCCTATATATATATATATATATATCTCAAAATTTTAATTATCTATTTATTTCCTTGGACGTTAAGGAGAATTAGGTGGCTCTTTCTTAAAGAAAAGTCTCATTTCTTTCAAAAGAGGACAATCAAATGGCCACCCAATTCTAATGCAAAAGAAAAAACACAAGCAATCATTTGATTATTCTCTCTTTGAAAATAGGTTATTAGTAGAAAACCCCCCTTTTTCAACCACAATATTTTCAACTACATCTCAACTACAAATTTATTATTGTTTAATTAAATAATTCGGTACTGCCAAGCAAGTTGAAATGCCAACTCTTTTGGTAGATAGTTGAACCCAAATCTCAACTTGAAGGATAATCACCAAATATTCTTAGTATCCATAAGTGCTATAATTGAGTTATAATTGAGGTTTTGATTAAGAGAATGATGACATCCCAAGTTGTGTTCCTCAAGGCACTGTGTCAAGTTCACAAGTCTCGCATCTAACTACTTTGGTTAGTCACAAACATAGGCAAGGATGATAAATGCCAATTGGATGGATGAAATGCAATTTCAGATTCATGTTTTAGTTGCAATTTTGCTTATGACTATCTTTCAATTATATTACATGCATTTACATTTACATTCACATGTCAACCTTGCAAAAAATGCAAGTTTGACCCTCTTAATATTTTAAGACTTCATGTAGATTATTTGCTAAAATTAAAAATCCAATGTAGAAGCAAGGTGTCAACTCCACACTTTGCATAGATGTTTCATTCTGATGCATCATCCAACCTTGCTTACTTTACACATAAAGATTGCTTGAAGTAGAGAGATTACCTTACACCATAGGTCTAAGTCTTGCTTAAAGTCAAATATAACTAGGTAGATCAATAAAGATACCCTTACAAACATCATTCTTATCAAGTTTTTGAATGTGAGGACTTAAAAACAAAGATCCAATGTAGACACAAGGTGTTGAACTACATAGTGGCATAGATGTTTCAAATGTCATGTGATGGAATTCACATTTCAGAAGTCTCACTAACATATTAATGAATAGATCCAGCAAGGTTGCCCACTACTTTCAACCAAGGAGTCTTCTATGAAAGGCGGAATAAAAATCTTAATTGGAATTTTTGGTTAGTTTCAATAATTTATTGTCCCACATTATTTTTGACATTCTAACAATATATTAGCAAAATTAAGTGGAGCTACACCCATAGCAAGATAGATGAATTTGTCCTCAAACTAGGTAGGGCTTCTCACATTAGGTAATTTGACATTGGTGAAGCATTTTCCACATTCTTTTGCTAAGATACTTGGTCATTTATCACCCCATCCGACCTTTTATTTCGTTAGGCAATTAATGCCATGACTACATGCATCTACATGGTGAATATGGAATAAATTGCTTACATTGTGGAATTGAATAAAAAACTTTTGCTAGGTTTTATGTTTATGAAAAGGACTTCAAAATCAAAGATCCAATTTAGAAGCAATGTGAATTTCACCAAAAGGAAGCATGACATAATGAATTACCTCATGGTGAATGAAAATATTTTCACCATGGCCTTTAATGATGGGTAGTGAAGTTCATGAATATCCACTGAACACACTTTTATTTTGATAACAACTTCCATTATGCATGCAAGACACATGCCCCATCTATCACCTATCACCCCATTCAACTATTTATTTGTTTAAGCCATGACTATGCATCTATATGTTGAATATGGAGCCAAAGTAAACAATGTTAAAATTTAGAAGAAAAGGATTTGCAATTAGGTAGCAAATAGGAATGGACCAATGCCAATAGAGGGAGGGATTTATCAATAAAAATTATCTTAGTGTAGGCACCTCACACACCATAGCAAGAAGAAAACTTATAAAATTTTAAGAGGCAATTTCTATCCATTTACAATGAAGTTGATACTTATATTGACTCTGATAGCATCATCACCAACGTCTTGTTTAGCACCATTTTCATGACTTCATCACCTAGTGACATGTTTTCATGTTGTTTTTTATTAAATTGGGTAGCTAAGTTCACCATCATTAGAATCAAGTTTGCCATCTTTGGAGGTAGTTGTATGTTTATGGGCATTGTTCCACCAAACCCAAGTATCCCACGTTGTTGCAACAATAGTCAAAATGTGTTAAAAAGAATAAACTACACAATACAAGGATAAGAGACTCAAGCAACTTATATGCCTTTTTTTCTCCAAAGAACTTTGGGATTTGAATCTTTCATCTTTTCCTTTCCCCCAATTAATCTACATACCTAACCAAATAGATTTTGACCATGTTGCTAATATGATCAATCCCTTTGCTACTTTGCAAGTTTTTGTTGAGCTATGTAGGTGTTCAAGCACATAAGAAATTCAAGAGGCAAGTTCATACATAATCATGAGGGCAAATAAAAATCAATCAAGGATAATAACTATAGATAGACATTATGACGCACACTTAGTTTGACATGGTGGCACCACGTTTGTATTATCACTTATCACCATGATCCTAAAGAATAAAAGTAGTACCATGTCAATTTCTCCTTTCAAGTTACATTATTTGGATCAAGATTTAGTGTTACAGCCCATAATCTATTTACCACAACCTTAGTTAGCTAAACACACAAAATTGACATTGATTGTCAATTTTTTGAACTCAAATTTTCACCATGTTTGTAGAACATTGTGGTAGCTTGTGTGTTAAAATAAATAAAATAGAAGATTCCATAGTTTATAACTAACATTTTTGAAATTGCTTTTCTATTATTTCTTGGAAATGGCCTTAAGCATGGTAGACCCAGCCTAGGTGGATATAGGCTTTGTTGTACTTGGGGTTAATTTGGATAACATTTTCACATCAACTATTGCTTTTGCAAACTTGATAACCTTTGCTTGTGTTGTTACCTTTCAACCGTATAAGCTACCAAATGGTCAAAACTTCTTCCATTTAGGTTTTTTATTGTTTTGCAATACAAGCATCAGAAGTCCACAATGAAATGCAATTAAAGGTTTTGAACATTTTTATCCCACTTGTTTGCAAAGGAGATTGCATTGTCATTACATAATGAAATTGTTAGTGTGTACAACTTCATGGCTTCAATAAACCAGTACTATCCTATATATAAAAGCAACAATGGTGGTGTCTGTCTATTTGTCTATGTGGGTAGTGCCTGGAAGATTCTTCCAGTCACTGCCCGTTCCCTGTGGAGCTTCCCTAGATGTAACTTCCCCAGATGTAACTAACTCCAGAGAAAAAAGAAATCAGGGGCAGTTTGATTTTTTGAGGCAAAAGATTTGGTAGACCAAAAACAAAATATTTAGGCCTTGGACAGCCCAGAATCATTTTTTTTTTTTATATTGACCAAGACTACCTTTTTTTTATCTTTTAGCTAATGTCCGTCCCGATTAAGGGGATGGATGAAATGTCCGTCCGGCTTGATGACGGGCGGATTTAGGGGAAGACCAGAAAAAAAAATATTTAGGCCTTGGATAGCTCAGAATCAATTTTTATTTTTTTTGTACTGACCAAGACTACCTTTTTTTTTCTTTTAGCTACTGTCCATCCCAATTAAGGGGATGGATGAAATGTCCGTTCGGCTTGATGATGGGACGGATTTTGGGGAAGTTTTTTTTCTTTTAGCTATTGTCCGTCCCGATTAAGGGGATGGATGAAACCAAGTTTAAAGAAACCGGGGGACTTCACAGTGGCCGAAGGTCACGGGCACCCACTAGTTTCATTAATGTGTTCCCTACCATTAGAACATATGGAAAGATTCTTTGTAGTGTTGATGGAGCTTTTGTATTGAGGTGAAGATTACCATTTTTTTGGTACAATGGTAATTTGAGCTTGGACACAAGAAAAAGATAATAATTAAAAAAAGGGAGTTTTTCTTGCTCTTGAACATGACTATTTCTAGGAGCACAATTTTTATAATTGCACACCCAATGAATGGTTGTGACCAAAAACACATATTTAATTAATTTTGGACTTTGAAAAAGTTCAAAAATTAGAAAAATGAAATTTGAAAGTTTGAAGATAAATAAAATAACATCTTCAACCAGGTGGGCACTAAACAAAATGTTGAAACGACAAATTTGCATAAGAATCTTTTTTCACCACGAGGATAATTAACATTCATGACAATAGATAAACTTGGTGGCCATTAGATATTAAGAATTAGAAAACCATAAAAAGAGGGGTGCAAAACTAAAACATTGCATAACATCATCAAGTAACAACAATTTATTAGCAAAATCAAAAAGCCAAATTTGAAATATCTATTAAGTTTTATGTCATTGAATTGTGCAAAGTATCAACAAAAGATTTTAGGTATTATGTTTCATAAACTGTTGGTGGACCATTGAACATAAAAGCTTGTAAGGCACTATTAAATAATTGAAAAAAATTATTTATTATAAAAGAAAATCATTTGGTGGCCACCAATGGGTATCGTAGTCCTAGTTGGAAACATATTAAAACATATACATTCAACATGTAACCTTGAATAGGAAGACTTTGCTTATTATGAAATATGAAATATGAATTCCACCCACAGGAATAGATAACAAAAGTAAACTTCAAGTGCATGAATTTTTTTAAAATTAATTTATTGATTTCATAAAAATACATTGAGTATTAAAAACTATCTCACCATCCATATAGGAATTCAAAAAATGTGCTATTGAAACTAAAATTCCACTTTATAAGCAACTGCAAATTAAGGAATCATTTAACCTTTTAGACCAAGAGTCAAATATGCAACATCCTTCCCCTTTCTAAAAAGAGAACCTAATCAACAACATGATTTTCTTTTAGTTAGAACTACAAATGCCTTCACATGGTTTGCAAACAAAGATTGAAATCCATTGCAAACAATAATGAATAATTGAAATTTTGCCAAAATTATAAACATCAAACAAAATATAAAATGAAAAAAAAAAAACAAAACGAAAGTGAAATGAAAGATGTGGGAAACATAACTAAAACAAGAATAGGTTTAGGGTGTACTTAGGACATCACCTAAAGGAAATTGCGATATTGCTAGATCCTTGTTCAAACTTCCTTTAAATTGCTTGAACTAAGATTAAGACGGATATCGAGAACTGCATAATGATTGCAAAATGGGCGTAAACCATCTTTGCAAGGGGCAAACCCTTCAACACTGACCACAACCGAGATGTAAGGTCTAACTAGTGCACCTTGTTTTTGAATAACTCACATCCTTTGAATGGCTCAAAGAAAAGACAGTTCCATTTTGGATTTTGAAGGGCCTTGTTAGGCTCATCATTAATGAACATTATTTGATCCTTGTCACTATAAGGCAAACCTCTGCGAGCAAGGTAAATTTGATCCAAGTCTTTCAAGTAGTAATAAATTGAGCATGTAAGTTGACCCGTTGTTGTAATGCATTACTCACATCCCCAAACAAACACAAATTGATCAATGAAAGTTTTGGGCATCAACACGTAAAATTTCAAGGACATCTTCTAACAACATACACGATGAAATAATAATGTAAAATTGTTCAAATTCTCGAGATAGGAAACCTTATACTCTAGCACAAATTTCCAACTTGGAAACATCTAAGTTTTTCCTAGTATTTTGTTGATCCCCTTAAAGAAGGGTACATTTTGGAAGGTAACAAAGGACATTGTTAACATTGAGAATGAAGAATGTTTTAGTTGTGCTAGATTGAGGTCGAAAAATCCAAATTCGTGTTTTTGCATTAGAAAAAAAAACATCACGCACATACCAAAAAGAAGAAAAATTAGAGCAAAGAGAAATTCAAGAATGAGTAGAGACCTCCATCCTTGTCGTAGGAGATGTTAATCCAACACAAAATATACAAGAATGAAATTAATATTTAGAACATGGAACGATAATTTTGTTAGGGAATTTGATAAGAACATGGACTGAAACACACATATCACAACCTAATGGTCACCAAGTAGATGAAGGAGAACACCTAGCGGCCATTAGGTCAATAAGGAAAACAACTAGTGGCAACCAAGTTGATGTTGGAGAACACTTGGTGGCCACTAGGTTGATGTTGAGAAACACTTGGTGGCCACTAGATGGTTGAAAGAGTGTGAGGTTCAACCAAAGGCCCACTAGGGCAAAAGCAGATGCATTAAAGGTAAAGTGTACAAGCAAGATTCAAGTAATAGAACAAATTTTTAAAAATAAATTTTACCAAAGGAAATATTTAAAATATTTAAACAAGAAAAAATCGAGGATGAACAATAAATAAGGTACTTTTTGTTTCAATTTCAATTTTGCACTTTTATAAAAAGTGGGTTAGTAGGTCCGACTGCATTTAAAAATAACATTTAAAAATTCTTAGATTATCTCAAACAATACATCTAATCCTACCAAAGGGATTGTGTTCAACAAAGGTGGGAACATCGTATCCGAATGAATGAAGGTTTTCCAAGTAAGGGAAAGTAGTCCCCAACAAATATTAATCCTCCCCACAATGGACGTCAAAGGACTCCAAAAAAATGGCATTACACGAGCAATTGAACATGCTTTTGTATGGCATATCATCTATGAACAACATGTTGATAGCAAGAGTATAAGGATAAAATGTCAAGGTTCTTGTGAAAATTTGGCTTGAGGTGAAAGCACATTAAGGTGGAGTACTTTTTGGCATATGTGGAGTCCATACTAGTGTTAAAATAAAAGTCCATTTTACATTGTAGCAAAAAAATTATATTTGCACAAGTCATATCGCAAGGCTAAACAATTTTTTTTTATAAACTTTTAAACTTTATCACTTATAGATAATTGTATCAAAAATTTATATTTAAAAGATTAAAAGTTGAAATATTAATTCAAATGATCAAAAGACTTTATTAAAAAAATCATATTTCACTATATATCCCAATTTGTGGTTTTCAAAATCTTTCAAAATTGTCTTCCTTTGTATTAATGGGATCACATTATCTTCTATGTAAAAAAATCATTTGACTACACATTTTAGTAAATATAATGAGTCCATAATCATATGATATGAATAGTGATGCTGGGTTTTTGGCATTTCAAGGGTCCAATATGTTATGGTAACTCAAAATCTATTCACGAAATTCATACAATGTGAGCAAACCGCATATAATATTATTTTTTTGAGTCCTTTTCACATATTATTCATTTATATTTTGTTCCATGGCCCATGATTGATAGTCCAACAAACTATGACAAGATTATGTACTCAACCTTAGTGTGTTTTCACCCCTTGTTAAGTTTATCTAACAGGAAATGAGAATCTTGCATACAAAACTCCTAATCAAACACTTTAGAAACATTGTATAAACATTTCTATTTTGTGCCAGATGTGATCCAAGTAATAAAATATATTGTGTTGCACAAGATTGGGAGTTGCACAAGACATTTTTCCAAGAATTCCTTCAATCCAAGACATAGAATGACGATGGGAAAACCTTTATTGAAGCATGTGGTAATCAGAACTTTGTTTAAATTAAAGATCACATGAAATGGACTCATTTTTGTTGTAGGTGAACAAGGACTTCGAAGTCAACATTCAAAGTTGAAAGAATTTCATTTAAGTTGAATGCAATAACTGCGCATGAATTTGGTGATTCCACATCTTTTGCTTGAGGCATTTGAGAATCGAAATTTGAAGTCAAGGGAATTTCATCCAAACTAGCTTCAACAACCATGCATGAATTTGGCGATTCCCTATCTTCCTCCTTATTTTTCGCCTCCTCAAGATAAGGTGCACTGATAATCTGAAAAAAATAGATAAATAGTAGTTGTGAAAGTGCAAAAATAGATTGGCCATAAAAATCAATGAGATTAGAAATCCAAAACAACATTGGAAGAAAGGAACAAAACAAAATATTTGGACTACTTATTACGGATGTCAAACGATTTTATAGAATTTGGCGAAACAGGCCATGGTGCATTTTTTGAACAACATCCCAAATCTAACATTGTCTTCTTTGACACTTTTCATGGCGTTGAAAGGATAGAGCTCCACAAAGGTGGGAACATTAAAGCCCAAAGTAATGAAGGAACTCTAAGTATGAAAGAAGATTAATCATTAAATAATTATCCTCTTTTGGCACATACTCATAGGATTCAACAAAGATGGCATTAAGGGGCAGATTTAGATCGGTTTTTATAAGGCATATTGTCTATTAACAATGTATTCCCAAGATGAATATTAGGATATTTAAAGAAGAAATCAGAAAGGTTCTTATGATAAATTAATTTATCATGAATGAAACAATCGACATGACAACGATTGGTTTGATGGGAAACTGTAAAAAATGTTTGTTAATTTTGCACAAATTTTAACCCATAATCCTTTGTGGGTTGACTTCAATACATGTCTCTTCTGCTATTTTTTTCAAGTAGGCATTCATTTTAGTAAGTGGAGTAAATGTTCATATATAGATGGTAAACTACTTCAAACACCTAAGGAGGAATTCCTTTATAGTTGGCTTGGGTACAATGCTTTTGCCAAGGTAGGACTTCAAGCCAAGTTAAATGGTGGAAGTAGGAGGTGATTAATTCTAAAATAGTCCTTCCCAACAATGACCCCATTCAAATCAAAAATCATGTGCAAAGGATTCACCTCCGCATGTTCTGCGTCCACACGAAGAGGAGATCCAAAACCTCCAAAAGCGAATTATTTCCCCTTATCTTCTTTGGCAATTTCATGGAAAATTCCACGAAGTGCATCATCTTCGACCATGTGAGGAATTTTTGCACACCCTTCCACATGAAAATATGCACTCACAAAATTCATTTGGGGGTTGAGCTATTATGTTGTTATATTTTAACAAATTAAGGTGGTTCAATATAATGTAGTGAAATTCATTAAAAAATCTAATGTGTTGTGTCCATTTGGAGGATACCAAAACATTTTGAAAGAATAAAAACTCACCATGATGAAAGGTGAAAAAACATTGTGTTGATCTTTAATCAATGTTCACACTTGATAGTTGACCCCCTTCGTTCCATTCTTCATGAATCATAATATCTTTATATAATCTCCTAATCTAGCATGCATAGGGTTGCTAGAAAGCTAATTTTTAAGGAAATAATGCCACAAAATCTTATAAGTTTTTAGTTCTAAAACTAAAAGTTATTTTGACCAAATTTGAGAAAAAAAGATAGCTTCAACCCCTTCTACTTTCGGCAAGTGTAGCTCCTTTGCAATAGCCTCGATGATAATGAAATTTTGAGGGAACATTCTACACCACGTAATATTTTTTTTTTTGAAGATTAAGATAAATCCAATGGTGTATATAAGAGGAACAACTATTTTAGTAAATAATCCAAAAGCTTGTTCATGGAAATCATTCCATGAACTCCATTACAACCTACACATAACTTCCTTCCGTGCTCTTTTGTTTGCACACATTTGCTTCCATGAACAACACTTTTTCACACATAACAACTAGTTCTCCTTTCACACATTCATTCTTCTCCTCTTCCAAAGAATACACAAGATAAAAAAACTCCTCTCATTCAAACTTTCCATGACACTTCGTTAAACTTGTTCTCCTTGTCCAATGGAAGTTGTGGAAATCTTTCCTTCCAATCAATGACCTCATCATCCTTATGAACCAATGAAAATCGAGAATGATTTGACCTTCCAATGGAGTTTAGGATGAAAATTTTTGTGCCCAATGAAACACTAAGAGGGTTCCATCCTTCAATCAAATAGGATGATAATCCTCATGACCAATGGAATTGGAGAACTCATCTTTTTCCTTATCTTGGACATCTCGATGGGGTTCTTGAACTCCATCATTATCAATTTTGTCTATTTGATTTCAACATCCTACTTCTTCATCCTAATTATTTCAAGTAACTAGTTATTAGGATAATTTGTTGGTAGTAATAAATATACATCCTTGAGTTTCCATTTGACTAAATCAACTCAATGGTATTATTAACATTTCCATGTACCATTTATTTTTTTAATGTTTTTTATTTTTTTTACCATGCACTAATTAATTGTGTAGTACATAGTAAATTGGAACTAAAATTCCATTACAAGAATTCCCGTGTACTTTTAGAATGCATTGTCGAAATTAGGGTTTCAAAAATCCATTAGAATTAGGATGTTAGGGTTTTCATGAAGTTCCATTATCACTACTACACATTATGCCTACCTTAATTTTTAAAATAAAGGCATCGACCCCCTTCGAATGTAAATAACAAATTATTCTAGCTATCCTTTTGGTTTTCATTGATGCAAATGAAGATTCAATCATGGTGAATGATGTTGTTATGCCCTTGAATCCTCCAATTGTGCCAATAGAAAAAGAAAAGCTTGAAAAAACATTATTTGACATGAATATCTCCCAATGGTCGTGTAAAGAAGAACCGTTTAAAAGAGTGGTGCGCACTCGAATTGATCATTCAGCATGGGATTATCAATTGTTTCTTAACCCACATGCCTTAACAATTTACTTAAAATTTGTTCCTGCTTGTGGAGCTACACCATAAAGGTTTGAAGAATGTCAATGTGGAGATGATAATGTTCATTTTCACTATTGAACTTGGATTCCTGGTGATGGCCATTATCGTTGTTTTTGAGGCCCAATCAACCCCCTTTCCATGGAGCATCAAGCTAAGTACCTAGCTTGCACCATTCATCACATTTAAAATTTTTTGTAGTTGTGATTTATCCCCTCTAAGTGATTTATTAAGTCGTAATCACTTGAGGTTACTCAAGTGGAAATGCTAACATTTAAATTTGATCTCAATTCTATTTAGGAGCCTAATAGAAATGAAGATTGAATAAGAATGTATTAGGAGTACATTCTAGAAATCTAACAAATACGTCATTACTATTTCGAGATTATTCCACAAAACTAATTTAATATTGTCATGGCAAAATGTTAATGGTAATTATGGGCTTGTATTCCCAATATATCAATAAAACCACATCTAATTCTACATCCCTTTTCACCTATTTACAACATAAAAAGGATAATTCACTTTGGAAGGTCTACTAGGTTTTTAAATTAATTAATCGCTACATCAATTTAAATAAGAAAGTTCTCTACACTTGCAACATATCCAAAGCCTAATTCAATTATTAATAATTACTACTCGGAAGTTTATAAGGATTCAAATCATTATTACTAAGGAAAATTATGGAATTAAAACTCAACAAGTTGCTGAACATTAATCAATGGCTCATAGACCCCATCGAATCTTGTAAGGGGCGAATGTGGCCGTGACGGGACCGATCGCCTAAGAGATGGGAGAGATGGAAATGGGGACATAAAACCTTGATTAAATGAAGGTTGGATTGGAGGTGGCATTAGTCTCTTCCATCTTTTTCACCTTTTTGCATGCCTTTTCCAATGTAATTTAATCCCGTCAAGTTGTCCAAGTAACTAAACAATTATCCTTTGAATTCCACCAAAGCCAAAAAAGACCTAGGCTTGTCGTAATCATCCAAGTCCTTAGATGTGTATTCGTTAAAGTCATTGAACAAAAATTCATATTCACTTGCAAATAGAATGTAAAAAAGGGTCAAAATTTAACCTAACATGAAAAATGCAAAATAAACAAATTAAGTAGTAAAAAAAACTTTGAAAAAAAAAATAGTAAGGATGGAATTAGAAGCCAAATATTAGAAAGGATAAATCTTGAAATAAATATATGTAGGCACAACAAAAGGACTTGATTTTTATCCTGCACAATATAATTTTTTAATTCTTCAACATCATGTTAGTTTTGTGGCCACCAGATAGGATGATTTGGTGGCCACTAGATTGTGGTGTCTAAAGGCCACCAAATATGATGATCTAGTGGCCACCAGATCACAATGTTTGGAGTCCACTAGTTGGTTGATCTAGTGGCCCATGAATCGACCTATTTGGTGATTGTATCTTAAGGCCACCAAATGGTTGTATCTGGTGGCCACCAAGTACACCTATCTATTGGCCATTATGTAAACATAGATGTGGGCCACCAAATGTAGAATATTTGGCAACCGAAGTAATAAATTTTTAATAAATAAATAAATAAATAAAAAATATATATAACTACTTGGTGGCCATCCAATGCATACTACATTTTATAGTAAAATTATGAAATATCCTATGTAAATGTTTTCATAACTTAAAAGAATTGTATAATGCTTAATGAGGAAAGTTGTTAGTCGTAATTTAATTTAGTTCTAGGTGTGTTCAATTCTTCTAGAGGAAGTTGTTTGTTCATCTTTGTACCAATATCATCATCATTGACATCTTGACATTGTCCTCCCTAGCATAGTGGCCATTTGCAATGGTTTCACAGAGCAAATGTTAAGTTGTGCTAATATATCAATGAATGGTATCTCATTGTCTGTCATTTTTTCCTTTCCAGCTACACAAGATTGAGAACTCTTCAAGATTGACAAATTACCACTACATGTTCTCATGCTCACCTTTTTAATAACAACCTTGTAAACATCCTTCTTCCTATTTTTCTTCTTTCTTACAAGAATGGATGTATCCATTTCTTACAATTCTTCTTCCGCATTTAACTTTTATTGTTCGAAATTTGCAGCTAGGGTCAGAGCACAAATTATAAGGGGTGCTGGATTTGTATTATACAAAATCAGTAGACTAATCATTGCAATTTCTTGAACCTTGTTGAGCAAATCCATTGGAACAAGCTTAAGAACCCAAAGTTTTTTCTCATGTAAATTGCATTAATATTGTTTTAGAATCCTAAATGGACAACAAACCTTGAAACATACACATAGATTTAAGACTCATGGGAACATACCATGCATAAATTTGCTAACACTCCATTGCCAAAAATATTGAGACACACCATTCCACCACGCAAAAGTGGTTCCAAATTGAGTCAAATGGTGTTGGGGTTGCGTTTGAACTTATACAACTTCTGCTTGTTTAGAAATGGAAAATCGTAGATGGGGACCCATGTTGGAAGATGCCTTGATGCCAAAATCTCCTATTGTGCAAACTTTCCTTCTTGTAAAGGAAAATGTAAGCGTATAACAAAAAAGGCAAGTTCATCAATGAACCCAATGACTTTGATAGAGGAACTTCTTGCTTGGAAACCATGTAAAATACATATTCCATAAAGATGTCATCCACAAAGTCTTCTTCTTGAAGTGTTATGACCAAATTGTTAAAATACTTTTGGTCACAAATACATATAATTGCTATAAAGGCAACCTTCATGGATAACAAGCTTGAGAGTACATTCTTCCAATATGTTTGAGAATAGATGTCTGGGTCCTTACTTAAAGAATTCGTAGTTGAGAAAACAACAAATATCCTCCCAAACTTATTATTCAAGAACTCAACATTCCTTGAAGAACCGTCCACAACATCTTTAAGGGATGTTGAGTTCCAAGAGCGGATCAACCTTATAATGCAATTTGAGGCACATAGGGCCAATATGTGGGCTTCCATTAGTTGACCTTGAAATCCACTACTTGAAAACCTTGATAAATTCATCAAAGGCAGGACCCTTGGATGGATTCATACAAATCTTCCCCTTGAAATCATCGCTTAACGTCCTTTCTAGCGATGTAAACAACACCTTGTTGTAGTTATGTTGCAATTTCATTTTTTCTACATTTCCCTAGTGTAAGGTTGTGCATTTTACATTGTTGGTTGAAAATGTTTATGGAATACCATGATTTCATTTCTTAACGTTGTAATAAAACTTTGCCATTGTCAGGAGGTGTAGGTTGCTTCTTGTCGTAGGTTGATCTCACGAATAAATTTCACGCGCCTTCAAACCATGTACAAGGTTCACCATGCAAAACTCCTTTAGTCCCACAAGGAAATTGAATGCCAACTTTCCCACAACATGTGGTTTTGAAGGCAGTTTGTCGTACTCATCCAAAATCTTTCCCTCCTCCCATAGTAACAAAATTTCCTTCCATTCTTAATAGAGTAGGTTCGAAAGCAACATGATTGAGATACATTTGTTCCCCGATCAAACTACAAACACAATTGTTAAAAAAGCCTTGAAACTTTGCGCAAAACTAGTAAAACACGTTAGATCATTTCCAACAATAAACATTCAACATGGATTTCTTACGAAAAATATTTTTTGAAAATCCATAACTTGTAAGTTTGTGTTTTCTTATATCTTGTTTGAGTTCTGCGCTTGGTCGACCAAACTCAATCCATATTTTTTGTGCGTGTTGAAGATTCTCCCTATATGAAAGGATTGAATTCTTCAACGTATTTGGATTATTTCTCCCTATAAAGCTTTACAAAGTTAGCATTTTAGATGACAACAATACTAAAAGCCTAAAATTGCTTGCGTATGTTGTCGTTGACATCATCCATTGCAATTATCTTTCAAAAAAATAAATCAACAAATTAGTTCGGAAAAATTCAACAAGACGATTATAATAATGGGCAAGAAATTGAAACAAAACACTATAGTATGGAAATTACCTTCACAACCTAGATTGTATCAATACTAAAAATTCTGGGTTTTGTAACTATCATTTGCAACTAAAATTCAGTTGCATGTGACACATGCAACTGCAAATTTGTGTAATTGCATAAGACAAGTTGCACATGACATTTAGTTGCATGCGACATTACGTATGTAACATGTATATAGTATATACGGTGCTAATATACACGCTCATCCATACATACTAATCCAAATGTAGTTGCACCTTATGTGCAACTTTCCTTGCAACTACAATGCAATTAATAAAAATATGACACATGTTTTAAAATTAGACAACTAGTTTGTGGACATGTGTCACTAATTTAATTTTTTTTTTCAAAATAAAAAATTCATTGGATTAATCTCAATCATTAAAATTTATGACATTAAGATGATGATACGTGGCACACCATGGAATGTTCATTGACCAATTGACACGTGTCCATTTTAAAACACTAATTATATGGTGACATGTGGAAATTAAAGCCCACCTATTTTTTAATATTGAATAATAATATCTAAATTGTCCAATTTATGGCTAATAAGATGTTGACATGTGTTGCCTAGTTAGGTAGGTTATTATTAAACCTTATTAAGTAAATAGGTTTACTTAGGTATGTACGTAGGTTGAACATAGCTAGGTTTAGGCTATATAAGTAAGATTAGAATAATCCGATTTTATTTTTAAGATTAACCATTTCATAAAGGGTAAGCTTTTTCAATTCACTCATCCCCAATGGCATTTTATGTTTCGTTACAACATAGTTATTGCTCCTAGTTATATATTGAGCCAAATAGAATTGGAAGCCAAAGGATATGGGATAAAAAATTTCATTGCAAACCTCATGAACCAACTTAGTTGCACATCAAATGCAACTAATGTATTAGAGTATAGCAGTTAGGGGAGGGTTCTGTTGATTCTGGTGTCCAAACAAAACTCAAAGACCTCCTCTTAGCGCATCTAACACAATAAGAATTGTCGAAAATGGATTAGACACGAGAAAGTTATGATCCCCCAAAGTAAAGGGGGTCAGAAATTCAAAAAAACCATTGAACACTACAAAAGCCGATTCTTAAACACCCAAAAATTTCCTTTAATATTGACTTTTTTGCTATTAAAATAACAATATGATTTTTAGAACTTCATTTGGCGCTCTTATAGCACTTTAAATCGTTTTAAATGAATAAGAAATAAGAAAGTTATGAGGTTTGAAAGTAAGAGGGGTCCAAAAAAAAGAAAAAAAAACACGTTTTGTAACTAAAAAAAAGGTTATTTTTCTTATTTTTCATGTTTTTCTTCTTGTTAATTTTTCATTACTCCTTGTCTTTTGCACTTCAAAGATGATTGTAGGATATTTTTAATAATTATAATTACTTAATGAAAATATGATTT
>Ga0116228_10001627_pt1 | contig 18788 bp, 17 predicted proteins | sample S1TSphfallax_2_FD_89694 | JGI IMG/M metagenome (GOLD analysis project Ga0116228, IMG submission 89694) | Host-associated microbial communities from peat moss isolated from Minnesota, USA - S1T2_Fc - Sphagnum fallax MG | ecosystem: Host-associated > Plants > Peat moss > Unclassified | place... | reverse complement strand
CAGGTTCATCACGGCATCGCGCTGACTGCCCAGCGCCATCCGCTGCGCGTCGATCCACGGCTCGACCGCATCGGCGGGGATCTGATCGATGAGGGTGACCCCGCTCTGGCCGCCGCCGACGAGATAGTAGCGATTGGCGATCTTCACGACGTGCAAGGTCAGGTGTTGGGCGAGGAACGTCGATTCGACCACGGTGAGGAGTTTGCGTTCGGTCGAGAGGACGAGCCGTCCGCGGGCGAGCCCGCGCACGGCGTAATACAGTCCCAGCAGCAAGAGCGCGACGAGCGCAAATGCCCAGACGACCCGCAGAACGAGGGGGAAATCCAGCTTAGACCTTGTCCACTTCCGGGTTGAGTTCGCTGATCTTCACGGCGAACTTATCATCGACGACGACGACTTCGCCGCGCGCGATGAGAATGTTGTTGACGTAGAGATCGATCGGGTCGGTGGAGAGCTTGTCGAGCTCGAACACGCTGCCCGATTGAAGCGCCACGACATCGCGCAGCGAGAGGGCCGTCTTCCCGAGCACGGCCGAAATCTGCAGCGGGATATCGTGAACCAGATCGAGGTTCGCTTGGCCCGGTGCCGCGACGCGTAGCGGGGTCGGCGCCATCGCGGTGAAGCTGGCGGGCTGCGCTTGCGGCGGCGGCGGCGCCGGCCGCGAGCTACGGACGGGTTCGGGCGCGGGCTCGATCGGCGTCGGGGCCGCAGGCTTCGCCTCTTTCGGTTCGATCTTGCTCTGGGCCACGCCGTCGAAGTCGATCGTCAGACGCGCGTTGAACTCGCTGCCGACGTCAAGGGCCGCGACGAACGTCGCGAACGGCGGCGCGGGGAACGCGCTGCTGTCGGTGACGACTTCGGAATGGATGCCGTCGGCGGCGGTCTTGATGTCCTGCGTGAGCCGCTCGGCCATCGCGCTTGCGATCTGGGCGACCGTCTCGGCGACGATCGAGAGCTGCATCGCATCCATGTCGCCGCCGGCCGACGCGGTGCCGAGCATCAGCTCGACGACCCGGCCGAGATCGTCTTTCTCAAAGCGGGTGACGAACGAGAAACTCGCCGAGGGGATCTGGGTGAGGCAGGCCACCACGTCCGACTCGACGCGAATCGAGGAGTCGGAGCTTCCATCGGCGCTCGGGCCAGCCGTTACGGTACGGTCGACCAGCGTCGAGAGCACGCCGGCTGCCGATGCAAACATGGCATCGGCGATTCGCTTGTCCACGGTTTCCTATTCCTCGCTTTCGATCACTTCGGCTACTTGTACGGCGAACTTGTCCCGGTTGATGCCGGGGAAGACGCGAAATTTCTCGCGCTCGTTCACCAGGGCCGAGAGCGGCTCGGTCGTCAACTTCTCGAAGAGCACCACGTCGCCGAGCTGGAGCGAGATCAGGTCGCGCAGCGAGACGATCGTGCGGCCGAGTTCGACCGAGAGATCGACTTCCGCGCGCTCGACGTTTTTTACGAGTTGCGCGATGTCTTCTTCCGTCATGCCGCGACCGGCGACGACCGACGGCGACCATTGGAAATCCGAGAGTTGCGGGCCGATCGACTGCAAGACCAGATACGGCAGGCAAAAATTCATCACGCCCGCCATGTCGCCGATTTTGAGTTCGCACGAGACGAACGCGACGATCTGGTCGAGCGGGATGATGCGCGGGATGAACTGCGGATTCGAATCGAGCGCTTCGATCTTGAGCGAGAGCGTCAGCAGGTAGTTCCACGACTCGCGATAGCTGTTGAGCATGCGGGCCATGAAGCGCTGCATGAGGGTGCGCTCGATGTCGGTGAGGTCGCGCAGCTTCTGCGGGTACCAGCCCGGGCCGCCGAGCAAGCGGTCGATGATCGAGAACACCAGGTTGAGATCGACCTGAACGATGCCCGAGCCCGGCAACGGATCCATCGAGAAGATCGAGAGGATCGACGGGATGCCGATCGAGGCGATGAAATCGCCGTAGCTGATCTGCTCGATCGTGACGATCGTTGCCTCGACGCGCGTGCGCAAATAGACCGAGAGCGAGTTGTTCAGCAGGCGGGTGAAGTTGTCGTGCAGGGTGCGTAGCGTCTGGAGCTGGTTGGTCGAGAATTTGTCGAGCCGCTTGTTGAAGCGGAAGTCGAACGACTTGACCTTCTTGCCCTCGAGAGCCGCGTTGTCGTTCTCGGGCGCGGCCAGGTTTTTGACCAGCGCGTCGATTTCTTCTTGGGAGAGCATGCTCATGGCTGGACAGATTGCTCCGCGGCGGTGCTTTCGGCGTTGAGGATCACGATGTCGACTCGCCGGTTGAGTTGCCGGTTCGCTTCGGTGTCGTTCGGGTGGGCGGGGCGATATTCCGCGTAGCCCGCGAGCGAGATGCGGGTCGGCGGAATTCTGTCGTTATCGATGAGGTAACGCGTCACCCCGGTCGCGCGCGCCGCCGAGAGATCCCAGTTACTGGCAAATTCGCCGTTGGCGATCGGGACGTTGTCCGTGTTGCCCTCGACGCGGATATCGTTGCGCGTCTTTGCGAGCGGTGCCTTGAGCTGATCGAGCACCGGCAACAGGAAGGGCTTGATATCGGCGCTGCCGCTATCGTACTGCGCCTTGTCGGAGAGGATCGTGATCACCAGACCCCGGCGATCGATGCGCGTCTGGACGTTCTGCTCGAGGTGCTTCTGTTTGACGTAGGCCGCGATCTTCTGTTGGATCTTCTGCAAGTTGGCATCGCCCGACTGGCCCGTCTTCTCGCCGGTTTGGCCGCCGTTCGGCGGATTGTTGATCGCATATTCGCTGTTGAAGCCGCCCGAGACGTCGTGGACCAGCGCCTGATATTTGACCTTATTGATCGTCGAGATCGAGAACAAGATGATGAAGAGGGCGAGCAAGAGCGTGATCATGTCGGCATACGTGAGCAGCCACCGCATCATGCCGGCAGACTCGAGCTTTTCGGCACCCTTCTTGTGCAGGCGCGATTCACCACGCCCGCCGCCGCCTGCTACCGCCAAGCGCTATGCACCCGCCAGAGCGCCGGCACCGACGCCGCCGCCCTCTTCGACTTCGGTGTCGCGATCGGCCGGATCGAGGAACGCGTTGAGTTTCTCTTCGAGCAGACGCGGGTTGTCGCCGGCCTGGATCGAGAGGATGCCTTCGATCATGATCTCGCGCACGAGCAAGAGCTGCGTGTTGCGTTCCTTGATCTTCGAGCCGATCGGAAGCCACAGTAAGTTGGCGAGCAGAATCCCGAAGAAGGTCGCGACGAACGCCTGCGCGGTCGCGGTACCGATCGAACCGGTCACGTTGCCGCCGCTGCTGGCGCCCGCCAGGCCCTTGAGCATCGCGATGAGCCCGAGGACGGTGCCGATGATGCCGAGCGTCGGCGAGTAGCCGCCGAGCGTCATGTAGACGAGCTCCGCCTTGGAGTTCCGTTCTTGGACGAACGAGACTTCCGTTTCGAGAATCTTCCGGATGATGTCGGTATCGCGGCCGTCGATCACGAGCTGGATGCCCTTGCGCATGAACTCGTCTTCGAGCGCGGCGGCCTCGTTCTCGAGGGCCAAGAGGCCCTCGCGGCGTGCCTTCTCGGCGAACGATACGAGCGTCTGGATCGTCGAGCGCTCGTGGTAGACGGGCTCGGTAAACACCGTTTGCAAGCCGCCGACGAAGCCGCGGATGAAGGTGCGTAGCGGGAACGAGATGAGCGTCGCGCCGAGCGTGCCGCCGAACACCAGAATGAACGCCTCATAGCGCTCGTAAAGAATACGTAAATCGACCCCGCCGATGAAAGCTGAGACGATTACGGCCCCAAACGCGAGGACGATACCGATGACCGTCGCGAAATCCAAATTACAAGCCCTCGAAAACGAACGCGCGCTACGCTTTATCCTATCGGCGTTCCGGTCGCCGGACCTTACACCGGCCAAGTGGCCGGGCGGCCCGACCCCTCTTGGTCGACTACGTTTGCGTCAGCGGCGCGTGAATCTTGCGTTTGTAGTCGATGATCTTGCCCTGAATCTCTTCGAGCCGGTCGCGGACGATCAATTTATTTCCGGACGTGAGCGTAACGACGGTGTCCGGGGTCGCCTCGAGCGATTCGATGAGGTCCGCGTTCACCATTATAGCCTGGCCGTTGAGCCGCCGTAGAGCAATCATGTCGTTGGTACGTATGCGATTCGTAGACCGGTCGCCCCCGTCGCGGGCCCGGACGGCCCGAGGAATCTTAACAGACCCGGCTCCCCCAGCCGGCCGGCCAGCGCCGTGACGATCGCCGTACCTTCGGCCGGCGTCGGCGGCGCCGCAAGGGCACGTTCGATGTACGCCGCGGCCGCCGGCTCATCGCCCGCCCGCAGCCGAACCGCGGCTGCCGCGCCGAGGAACGTGCAGCGGTACGCGTAGCCGAGCGCCGGAAGTGCGGCCTCGATCGCCGCCAAGGCCACGGCTTCGGGCCGGGCCCTCAGGCAGAAATTCACCCACTCGATGGCGCTGGGCTCATCCTCACCGCAGCGCGCGGCCTCGGCGTAGCACGCCTCGGCCGCATCGAGCTCGCCCAGCGCTTCGTGACATTTCGCCCGGTTCGAGAGGAGCGCCACCGCCCGTGGCCGGTTCTGCCCCGCCCGCTCGAACCACGGCAGCGCCTCGCGATGACGCCCCTCGGCCATCAGCGTCGCGCCGATCTCGTTGGCCGCCTTCCAGATCGCGATCTCGTCGTCGACGACGAACTGCTCGTGGTCGTGCTTGCCCGCCCGAATGGCGTCGCCGAACGCGGCGCGTGCCGCATCCCGGTCGCCCCGCAGCGTCAGAATGCGCCCATGCGTGAAGTGCGCGTTGCTGTAGGTCGGAGCGATCGCAAGCGCGGCATCGATCGTGGCCTGCGCCAAGCCGAGATCGCCGCGGTGCTGGGCGTAGAGGTCGGCGAGCGCGACGAGCGCGTTCACGCGGAACGCACGCGGCGCCGTCCGCGTCAGTTCGTGGCTGCGCTCGAGCGCCGCGATGGCATCGTCCTTGCGGCCGTCGAGCAAGAGCGACATCCCCAGGTTGTAGTGCGCGAACGCATCATCCGGCGCGCTTTCGACGGCGGCCTCCGCCATGCGCAGATTGCGCTCCGCCTTGCCGCGCTCGCGGACGATCTCCGAGAGATAGCCCAAGTGCACGATCTCGATCGGCGCAAGATCGCTCGGCAGCCCGGACTCCAGGCCGTCGCGCGTCACGTATTCGTGAATCGCGTTACGATAGCGAATCTGCGGATCGTTCGGAAAGAGCCGCACGATGGCGTTCGTCATCGCGCCGCTGCCCTTGAAATCATCGGAGAGGTTCCGGCAGGCGATCCAGCAGCCGCGCCCGCGCGCGGGCGAGACGCCGATCGCGCGCAGCGCATCGCGGGATTCCGGCGCCAGCCGTTCGTCGGCGTCCAGCACGAAAATCCAGCGCCGCGTCGCAAGCGCCAGCGCCGCGTTGCGCGCGACCGAAAAATCATCCCGCCAGGCAATCTGCTCGACCCGCGCGCCGAATTCGCGCGCGATCGCGAGCGTGCCGTCGGTGGAGCCGGTGTCGACGATACAGATCTCGTCGACCACCCCCGCAACGCTGCGCAACGCATCGGCGAGAAAGCGTTCCTCGTCCTTGACGATCATGCACAGCGAAACGCCTGCGGGATACTTCATGATGTGAGTTCCCGGTGGCGGGGTCTCGCGCTAGGCGCGGGACCCCGCCCCTGGCTTAGCCGCCCTGGATGAGGTTGACGGCGGTTTGGAGATCCTGGTCCGCTACGTTGATGCTCTTGGAGTTCGCCGTGTAGGCGTTCTGCGCGAAGATCATCTTCGTGAACTCGCCGGAGATCGAGACGTTCGATTGTTCGAGCGAACCCGACGTGATCGTCCCGAGTGCGCCCGTGCCGGCGGTGCCGAGTTGCGCGAGGCCGGAGTTCGCCGATTGCTCGTATTGACTCGAGCCGATCTGGGTGAGTCCGTCCTCGTTCTGGAACCGCGCGACCACGACTTGGCCGAGTACTTGCTGTTCGCCGTTCGAGAACGCGCCGGTGATCACGCCACTCGCACCGATGGTGATGTTGGAGAGCGTGCCGGTGGTATACCCGTTCTGCGAAACGGTGTTGGCCGTCGACGTACCGGCAAGCGACGTCATATCGGAGAAGTCGAGACCGATCGGACCCGTCGGCGCGGGCGCCGGCGTGGTCGTCGAATTGTCGCCGGCATTTCCCCATTGAGCGATCGTGAGCTGATCGCCCGATGCAGCCGACGGCTGATTCCCCGCTTGGTGGGTGGTCGCGGTCGTCGGACCGTTCGCACTGCTCGAGGTGTTGATGAACTGACCGTTCTGGTTGAAGAACACGTATTGCGGCGTGGTCGACGAGCTGGTGGTTCCGGCCCCGTCATTGAAGAGCGTGCCGTCGGTCGAGGTGATCGTGTAACTCCACTCGGTCGCGGCCGTGACGGCCGAACCGGCGGTGTTGGTGACGACCGCGGGGAGCGACATGCCGTTGTATGGAGCGGCAGTGCCGCCGGCAGCCGAGATCTGCGGCTGGAACGTGATGTCCACGAGATGCGCGTTGCCGAGCGAATCGTAGATGGTCGTCGAGATCGTCGTGATCTGACCCGACGTCACGGCGCCGTTCGAGACGGCCGTGGCATAGTTGGTCTGATTGAGATTGCCGCCGTACGAGACGTCGAACACGGAGTCGCCGGTCGGGCCGGTCTTCGTGCCGGAGCCGGTGGCGACGGCCTGCGAGGTCAGGCCGAGCGGGATCTGGATCGAGCCGGGCGTGCCCGAGGCGGTGATGACACCCGCCGCATTCGCGGTGTACCCCATCACGGAGAGGCCGCTCGAGGGATCGTAGAGCGTGCCCTGCGAGTTGAGCTGGAAGTCGCCGTTGCGGGTGTAGGTCGGCGAGCCGGTGCCCGTGTTGTTGTTGAGCACGAAGAACCCGTCGCCGTTGAGCGCGAGGTTCGTGTTGACGCCGGTCGTCTCGAGGGTACCTTCGGTGAAGTTGGTATCGATCGAACCGACCTTGACGCCCAGACCCACGTTCTGCCCGTCGACGCCGCCGTTGGTTGTCGTCGGCGCGCTCGCAAACGACTGCTGTTGATAGAGGAGATCCTCGAAGTTGACGTTCTGGCTCTTGAAGCCAGTCGTGCCAACGTTCGCGAGGTTGTTCGAGATGACGTCGATTTGGTTCTGGAACGCATCCAGACCGCTGACGCCGATGAACAACGAATCGAAAGCCATTGGGTGACCTTTCGTTTATCGTCCGCCGCACGTCTTTCGATCGGCGCGGCGTCCGAAGCCCCTCACCTGAGGTCCGCTTCGGTTTTGGGTGATTTAGGTTCTCGCCACGATTACTTGATAATCGCCGCCGAGTCGATGTTCGTGAAGACGTTTTCTTTCATGGAGTCGGCGTCGACCGCGGTGATGACGGTCCGATTTTTGATCGAGACGACCATCGCGACGTCGTTCATCATGAAGAGCGACTGCTTTGCACCTTTGGCGGCCGCTTTGTCGGCCATCGCGTTCATCCGGTTCACGTCGTCTTGCGTGAGCGTGATGTTGCGGGAGGCCAAGCGTTGCATCGCATGCGCGGAGAACTTCAGACCGCCTACGGAGCCGGTCGAAGTAGCGCTGGTCGTTGACTGGAGAACGTCACGGAAGCCCGCCCCGGTGGGCGGAATCTGAACCGGAACGCCCGCCGGCCGGACGGTCGAAACCGTCGGTGGAAGGGTCACGGGCGCGATCTTGGGATCGTCGGCCATGATCGACTATCCGCCGATCGCGGTGATGTCGGCGGTGGTGTAGGTGATCGGGTTGCCGTGTTGATCGACGACTTGCGCACCGCTATTGGTCAGCGTGAACGACGGCTGGCCGTTGACGACCTGGATCGATTGGATCGTTCCGGTCGCGGTCGAGACGCCGGCGCTGGTTTCGGTGCCGGAGGTGACGGAGACGGTCTGACCGATGAGCGAGGCCGACTGCAGAACCGAGAAGTTCGATTGGAAGTTCGCAAACGAGGTCTGCAGTTGCTGTTCGGACTGCACCGAGGTGAACTGGGCGAGTTGCGCCAGCGACTGGGTGTCGTCCATCGGGTTGAGCGGATCTTGGTTTTGAAGCTCCGTCGTCAAGAGCGTCAGGAAGTCGGTCGAGTTCAACTCGGTATTGTTGGTTGTACTCGATGACGACGTCGCTGCCGTTGACGCCCCCGTATTGATGAGGGAACTAATTGAGCTGGACATGGGTGCTCCTGATTAAGCCAGGTAGTTGTAAGCGCCGAGCGTGCGCGTCGCCACGATGGGCGGACCGAACGTCGGAACTGCGAGCAAGTCGGATTCATCGCCGCTCGGAGCGTCGGCCGAAAGGCCGGCGATCGGTGCGCGCCGTCCGGAGGACTGCTGCTGCGAGGACTGCTGTTGCCCGTTTGCATTCCCGCCGAGCCCGCTGTTGCTGACGTCGACCGAGTAGCTCGTGAGCTTCAAGCCGGCATCTGCAAGCGAACGCGTGAGTTGCGATTGACCTTGGGTGAGGGCTTGGCCGGCTTCGGCGGTCTGTGCCGTCACATGAGCGGTAACGTTGCCGGATGTGTCGACATTGAGCTTGACCGAAACGTCGCCGAGGTGTTCGGGAACGAGCGACAGACGGATCGTGGACGAGGTCCCGTTCGTCTGCAGAAACGCGCCGCGCAACACTTGCTCGACGATGGCGCTCGTGTCGACGGCCGCTTGGGACGTCGAATTTGGCGCCGCGGTATTCGAGTTCGCCGAACTCGCTTGGTCGATCGAAAAACCGGGGACGCTCGGCACGAAGCTCGAGACGCTCTCGGTGGACGATGAACCGGGGACGAGCAGGCTCGTCGCTGAGGTGGCGGATTTGCCGTTCGCGCCGAGCGTCGCCGTCGCCGCCGCCGCGCTCGTCGAAGACGAGAGCGCCGAGGTGAAGGCTTGCAAGAACGCGGTAACGGTTGCGGCTGGGGTAGCTACGGGCGCGGCGGCCGCCGGAGCGGGAGCCGAGATTTCGCTAGCGGCGGCGGAGCCGTACGATTGACCCGCCGCGGACTGGCCGAGCAGTGCGTCGACGACGTCTTGAGCGGCCGAATTCACGCTCGCGGCGCTCGCTGCGGCCGCGGTCGTGGTGGAGGCAGCCGGCGACGTTGCCGGCGTGCTGTTTGCAGCCGAAGCTGCGAGAGATGCGCGCGAGAGAATGCGGCCGAGCAGCGTCGTGCCGCCGGTCGATTCTGCCGCGACGCCCTCCGGAAGCGCGACGCTGCGTCCGTCGCCTTGCGGCGATTCGGAGGCAACCGGCGAACTGACCGGAGCGGTGAGCTTGGCGAGCGCGGCGATATCCGCGTTTGCAGCGGCTGAACCGGAGACAACCTGCGCGTTCTGCGCGGTTGCCACGGGAGTGGCGGGGGTGATGGTTGTCGGGGCTGGGTTCGCTTTCGCCTGATCGGCGTCCAAGTCGGTTCCCACGATTCGATTCAGCTGCCCTGACTCACCGGTTGCCACCCCCGTCGCGACGCTTGCGGTTTGCAAGAACGTTTGCGCGAGGGCGAGCGCTTGTTGGGCCGTGGTGAGCGGTGGCCCGGTACCGGCCGTCGTGCCGGGTGGACTGAGTGCCGCGGTGAAGGCCGCTTCGAGTTTCTTGCGCGCATCCTCCGTGCTCACGCCGAGTTTCGCCGCAACCTTGGCTGCGAGGGCACTGGCGAGTTGCGCGGTAACGCTCGCGAGACTTTGACCGGCATTCAGCTGGGCCGCGATCTGCGTTTGCAGCGCGGTCAGCGCCGTCGACGTATCGACGGGTGCGGACGGCGTCGGCTCGGCGGATGCGGCTGGAGCAGCGGCGGCTTTTTTCGGCGTCGCCTGAGCGATCGACGTTGCGAGCTGCGCGCTGAACTGGTCGGCGTCCGCGGATGTCGCGCCGGGCGCAACGGACGTGGACGTGACCGGAGTGGACGATTTCCCAACGGATGGGACGAGATTTGGTAGGGCAGATGGAGTCATTGTTCACCTCCTTTCGCGTTGGAGTGGGGCCGGCGGGATGCGCAAACAAACGCTGCCGCGCTCGGCACCTCTCCTTTTCTTCGGCCCCCGGCCGTAGAACCTGAGCTCGCCGCCCTATTTGGCGTCTTTGGCGCTCGCGGCGAGCCGGGCGGCGACGGTCGCGGGGAGGGCGTTCATGATATCGGCCACGCTGTCGGGCGACATCTGGGCGAAGACGCGGTTGACGTAGTCGTCGGGGAGTTTTTGAGCGATCGCAGCGGCCTTGTCGGCGTCCATCGACGACCAATACGCGGCCGTGCGGCGAATATCGTCAGGGACGGCGGCGGCACCGCCGAGGCCGAGGTCAGCCGACGCGGCCGTCGGTTTGGCGACCGGGGCCGGGAGCGGGGTTGCCTTCGCGCTGCTCTGGAGTTCGACGACTTGCGTGCGCAGGGCGGCGATCTGACGATCCTTGGCTTCTTTATCCTTGCGGTCGGCTTCGCGCAGCGCGGCGTCGTCGCGCAGTTTGCGGTTCTGGTCGGCGATCTGCTGCTGTTGCGCGGCGAACGTGAGCGGCTTGCCGGCCTGATTGCCGACGGCGCCGAGGACGCCCCAAACGGGTTTGAGCGGACCGTTGACGATCACGTTGTGCGAGGGCGGCCAGTAGAGCGCGCCGGCGAGCGCGAGGAGCGCGAGCACCGGCAAGACGATCTTGCCGTAATTGCGGCGTTTAGGACGGCGACGCGTGACGATCATTGGGGTGCGGTTCCTTTGGCGTGCGAGCGCGCGAACGCGCGCGCATTCGAGTCGTCGAGGTCGCGCTGCGCGGCCTGCGCAAGCTCGGTGTCGTAGGTTTCGCGGCGGCGCGTTTTGAGCGTCTCGAGCACTTTTTTGTCCTTGGTGGCGATGATCAGCATCCCGCGCGCACGATCTTCGTTGGCTTGGGCCGCGGCGACGCGGCCGCCGGCCGCCGCGATCGCACGATCGAGATAATCGAGATGCGTGTAGGACGCGCGCAGTTCGACGGCATCGAGTTCGTTGTGACCGTTCTGCAGCCGCCCGCGAATCGCGTCGCGGCGGTCGACGAGTTGCTGGCGGTGCGCTTCGGCTTGCATCGCCGCGCGCTGCGCGGCCCCGAACTCGCGCTTGCGCGTGTCCTCGATCCGTTCGCGATGGTCGAGCACGGGCTCGAGCGAAAACTTGAACCGGCCGGCCATCGCTAGCCGAGCCCCGCGATGGCCTTCTCGGCCTCATCGAAGGTGGTCTTCTCGTAAATCCCCTGGCGCAAGAAGGCGCGGATCGGGCCGATCCGCGCGATCGCGAGGTCGACCCGCGGGTTCGAGCCCGCGACGTAGGCGCCGATGTTGATCAGGTCTTCCGCTTCGCGATAGGTCGCGAGCAGATCGCGCACGTTCGAGGCCGACTGCTGGTGCGCCGCCGAGACGACGTCCGGCATCACGCGGCTCACCGAGGCCAGCACGTCGATCGCCGGGTAATGGTTGGCCGAGGCGAGTTGGCGCGAGAGCACGATGTGACCGTCGAGGATCGACCGCACCGCATCCGCGATCGGCTCGTTGAAATCATCACCGTCGACGAGCACCGTGTAGAGCGCCGTGATCGTCCCGACCGCGCTCGTCCCCGAGCGTTCGAGCAGCCGCGGCAAAAGCGCAAACACCGAGGGCGTGTAGCCGCGGGTCGTGGTCGGCTCGCCGATCGCGAGGCCCACTTCGCGCTGCGCCATCGCAAAGCGCGTGACGCTGTCCATCATCAACATGACGTCGAGGCCCGCGTCGCGGAAAAACTCCGCGATCCGGGTCGCGGTCGACGCCGCCTTGATGCGCACGAGCGCCGGCTGGTCGCTCGTCGCGACGATGACGACCGAGCGCTTGAGGCCCGCCTCGCCGAGATCGCGCTCGATGAAGTCGCGCACTTCCTTGCCGCGCTCGCCGACGAGGCCGATGACGTTGACGTCGGCCTCGGTGTTGCGGGCGATCATGCCGAGGATCGTCGACTTGCCGACGCCCGAACCCGCGAAGATCCCGACGCGCTGGCCTTTGCCGCAGGTCAGGAGACCGTCGATCGCGCGCACGCCGAGGCTGAGCGGCTGATCGACGCGCCGCCGCGAGAGGGCACTCGGCGGCGTATTGGTGACTTCGGCGCGCTTGGCGTCGACGATCGGGCCTTTGCCGTCGAGCGGACGGCCGAGCCCGTCCACGACCCGGCCCAGCAGGCCGCTACCGATCGGGATTTGCAGCGGTTTGCCGAGCGAGACGACTTCGCTGCCCGCGCCGATCCCGCCGATTTCGCCGAGCGGCATCAGCAAGACGCTGGAATCGCGGAAGCCGACCACCTCGGCGAGCACGGGCTCCGCCGAGCGGCGGAACTGGATGTGCGCGGTCTCGCCGATCGCCATCGCCGGACCGTTGGATTCGATCACGACGCCGATCACCTGGCGCACCTTGCCGTTCTGACGAATCAGATCGGCCGCGCGGACCTCTTCCAAATAGCGCTCGGCGAGGAAGACGGGCCGGTCGAGTTGGGCGGTCACCGGCTATCCGGCAGCGGCGGCGGCGGGTTTGTACGAGCGGTCGAGGACATCGTCATCGATCCGCAGGACTTTTTTTACTTCGGCGAGTTGGGTGTGGACGCGCGCATCGACGCTGCCGGCATCCGTCTCGACGACGACGCCGCCGCGATCGACGCGCTGATCTTCGATGATGCGCACGTTCTTGACGTCGCCGAGCGCGAGGACGTCCTCGCGGTGTTCGCGCATGCGCTCGAGGTCGGCCGGGTTGACCCGCACGGTGACGGAATCCCGGTCGATCAGCCGCGAGATCGCGACCTTCGCCATCTCGACGACGACGTTGCGATCGAGCGCGATCTGCTGGTGCAAGACGCGCTCGGCGATGCCCATCGCGAGTTTGACGAGTTCCGGCTCGGCCGATTCGATGATCTTGTGGCGCTCGGCGCGCGCCATCTCGATGAGGTTGCGCATCGTCGCGAGGAGCTCGCTCATCTCGCGCTCGGCGGCCTGCGTTCCGGCCGCGTGACCCGCTTCGTGAGCGGCACGGCGCGCATTCTCGGCAATTTGCTCCGCGCGCACGCCGGCGTCGTCGATCATCGTGCGGGCACGCATGTGCGCGTCGGCCAGCAGCGCTTCCGCATCGCGTTCGGCACCGTCGATGATCGCGTCGGCTTCCGACCGCAAGGCCTCGAAGTCGATCGAAGGCGCAGCGGGCTGCGGCGGCGGAGGCGGCGCGGCCGCCGCCCCATAGCCCGGCACGTCACGCGCGTAGGCGTTGAACCCGTAATCGTCCTCGTACGAGGCCTCGGGGATGCCGTGAACGACCGTCCGCTCGATCTCCGGGATGGCGATCGTATAGCGTGACTCGCTCGATTGCGAACCTTTGACAACTTTGCCCAACGTCTAGACCAGCCGTTCGTCTTTGCCCGAGCGGGCAATGACGATCGCTCCGTTTTCTTCGAGCGTGCGGATCACGTCGACGATCGATTGCTGCGCCTTGCCGACTTCCGACATCCGTTTGGGACCCAGGATCGCGATCTCGTCTTTGAGCGTCGAGGCCGCGCGCGAGGACATGTTCTTGTAGATGCGGCCGAGCAGATCGTCGTTCGCGGTCTTGAGCGCGAGCGCGAGATCCTTGCCGTCGACCTCTTTGAGCACGCGCTGGATCGCGCGGTCGTCGAGGTTGATGATGTCCTCGAAGACGAAGAGCAGGTTCTTGACTTCTTCGGCCACCGCGGGATCGCGCTTGGAGAGGCCGTCGAGGATGTTCTTCTCCGTCTCGCGATCGACGAAGCCCATGACCTGCGCGAGCGCTTGCACGCCGCCCGCCTTGGTGAAGTCGGCGCCGCTGACGAGCAGCCGGCGGCCCAGGAGCTCATCGAGCTGCTCGAGGATCTCGGGCGCCGTCTTCTGCAAGATCGCGATGCGCATTGCGACTTCGGCCTGCAGATCCGGCTCGAGCGCGGAGAGCACGGCACCCGCCTGTTCGACGTTCATATACACGAGGATGAGCGCAATCGTCTGAGGATGTTCTTCTTTGATGAACTCGAGCAGCTGCGCGGGTTCCGTCTTCTTGACGAGCTCCAGCGGGTTGCCGTGCTTGAGCGCGGCAAAGAGCCGGTTCGTCATGTCGTCGGCTTGGCCGGCGCCGAACGAACGCTCGAGGATCTCCTTCGCGTACTCGATCCCGCCCTCGTTGATGTACTTGAGGGCGATCGCGCGCTGATACGCCTCCTGGATGACGGCGTCACGCTTCTCGAGCGAGACGGTCGAAATCTTGGCGATCTCGAGCACGATCTGCTCGACTTCGTCTTGGCGCAGGAACTTGAAGATCGTCGAGCTGTTCTCGAGCCCGAGCGTGATCATCAGGATGGCAGCCTTCTCGGGGCCGGCCATCTCGACGTGACCGAGATGCTCGAAATGCAACATCGGCGGGGCGCCGGTATTATCCAGCGCACCTAAGGTTACGATCGGGCCGTCGCTAATCGCCATGACTCAGCTCATCTCCCGGGGCGATCGTCCAACCCGCATCATTCGGCCAGCCACAACTTCACCAGTTTTGCAATGTTATCGGGGTTTTCTTGTGCGACCGTCGTCACATATTCGATCATCTGCTCGCGCGTGAGGTCCGCAGCCGAGCGAATCGGTGCGGCGAGGCCGCCCGCTCCCTCGAGCATCGGATGTTCCTCGAAGGAGGGCAGTTCTTCGGCGAGCGACGAGTCGAACGACGGCATGTCCATGCCCGGAGCAAACGAGGAGCCGGCACCACCGCGGCGACGGGCGTAGACGGCGTAACCGACCCCGGCGAGGGCGAGGATTCCGAGGACCGCAATGAGCGCGGCGACGGGGATGCCGAGGACGGTCGCGACGCGGGTCGCGGTCGCTTCCGGCAGCGGCGCGAACGGAATCGCCTCGACGGAAATTTGATCGCCGCGGTTCGGATCGATTCCGGCGGCGGCAGCGACGACGTTGCGAATCTTCGCGACGTCGGCCGGGTTGACGGCGTAAACGGGAGCCGTCACGGCCCCGTTGGCCGCGGTCGTTGCGGCGAGCGGCGGAACGTTGACGAGCACCGCGACGCTCGTACGGGTCACTTTGCCCGGCGCGTCGATGTGCTTGGACGTCTGCTCGGTGATCTCGTAGTTCACCGTGTTCTTCGATTTATTCATCCGGCCGTTGGCCACTTGCTGCTGCTGGCCTTGATAGGTCGGAACGGTGTTGGTGGTCGTGCCGGGGACGCCGCCGGGCAGCGCGCGGCCGGGGACCGCGCCCGTGTACGATTCTTTTTCCGTCTGCTGCGAACGGACCGTGCCTTGCGGGGCGTACGACTTCGTCTCGGTGTCGGTCGCATCGAAGTTCATGTCGGTTGCGACGCGCACGGCCGAGCGATGCGGGCCGAGCGCGGAGTCGAGCATCCCTTGAATGTTCTCTTGCAGGTTCGATTCGTAGCGCTGCTTGGCGAGCAGTTGATCCTGCGTCATCTTGAGCGCGCTCGCAGCGCCGCTGCCGTCGGCGGCCTGGCCGTTCGTATCCGTCGGCGAGGGGATGAGGACGTTGCCGTCTTGATTGACGATCGTCACGTTCTCGGGCTTGAGGCCGTCGACCGCGCCGGAGACGAGCTGCGTGATACCGCGCACTTCGCTTGCGGAGAGTTCCGCGCCGGGCTTCGTCTTGATCGCAACCGAGGCCGTCGTCGGCTGCTGCGCGGTCGAGTAGAGCGTCGAGTCGGGCGTCGCGAGGTGAACGCGCGCCGATTCGACGGGCGTCAGTCCGGCGATCGTGCGCTGCAGTTCGCCCTCGGTCGCGCGCTGTTTATCGATTTTTTCTTGGAAGTCGGTCATGCCGAGATTCGTCTTGTCGAAGAGCTCCCAGCCGGAACCGCCGCCCTTGACGACGCCGTCGCCGGCGAGCGCGACGCGCTCTTCGTACACTTGATCCTGCGGAACGAGGATCGTGGCGCCGCCGTCCGAGAGGCGATACGGAATCTTATCGTCTTTGAGCTTCGTAACGACGGCGCTTGCGTCGTCGCCCGAGAGATTCGAGAACAGCACCCCGTAGTCGGGGCCCCGGAACCGCGCAGCCGTAAGGAACCCGATCGCGAGGACGGCAAGCAGCGTAAACCCGCCAATCAAGAGTCGATTGGTCTGGGATTGCGCGCTCCAAAGATCCCGCATTCGCTGCGGGATCAAAGAAAACGACGCCGTCAAACGATCCAAATGCCACCTATGCGGGTCTCGAATACTCGAGCCTCGCTGGCTGGCCGACCGTGGCCGAGGTACCGCCGAACATCCGTGTCCGGCTCTCCTATCCTATCGGCGCGAGCTCGTCGCATATTAACGGTTTGAAATGTTAAGGTACGTATATGGCCGGAAACGGGGTCGCGAACGCCGAGCGTTCGGGGCCGACCGAGAGCAGTCCGAGAGGAACGCCGACCAGCCTGCTGATTTCTTCAATATAGTGGCGCGCATTGCCCGGTAGTTCGGAAATTTCCCGCACCTCGCGAATCGACTCGCTCCAGCCCGGATACCAGGTCACCTCCGGCGTAATCCCCGCTTCGCCAAATGCTTCCATGCCGGCGAGCGACCCATCCGGCCGCCGGTACGCCGTTACCACACCGACGCGCTCGAAGCCGGTCAGGATATCAAGTTTTGTTAAGATCAGGTGCGAGAGGCCGTTGAGCTCCGCGGCGTAGCGCGTTGCGACGGCATCGAACCATCCGCAACGTCGCGCGCGCCCCGTGTTGACGCCGAACTCGTGGCCGAGTTCCTGAATGCGCGCCCCGATCTCGTCGTGAAGTTCCGAGGGGAACGGTCCGGCGCCGACGCGCGTGCAGTATGCCTTCGCGATGCCGATGACGTTGCCGACCGCCCGCGGCCCGACCCCAAGGCCCGTGCAGGCGCCGCCGGCGATCGTCGCCGAGCTCGTTACGTACGGATAGCTGCCGTAGGTCACATCGAGCATCGTCCCCTGCGCGCCTTCGGCGAGAATTCGTTTCCCGGCCCGCATCGCGTCGTGCAGGTAGGCGACGCCGTCGACGACGTGCGGCCGGATGCGGCCGGCGAGTTCGAGCGTGCGCGCGATGATCTCTTCTTCGCGCGGAACCTCATCGGCCGCCGCGAGGACCGGCGCGCGTGCGAGCAGCGCGGCGCGGATCTTCTGCGCGACCGCCTCGGGCCGCGCCAGATCGCCGAAGGTCACGCCCATCCGGGCGACCCGGTCGACGTACGCGGGGCCGATCCCACGGCCGGTCGTGCCGATCGCGCCGCTGCCGCGCTGCTTCTCGCCCAGCCGGTCGAGCGTGACGTGATACGGAAAGACGATCTGCGCGCGATCGGAGATCGCGATGCGATCGAGATCGACGCCGGCGCTCGCCACCCGATCGAATTCCGCCGCCAGCGCCTCGAGACTCACCACCGTCCCGCCGCCGATAAAGAGGCGCGTGTGCGGAACGAGCGCGCCCGAGGGGACGATGCGCAGCGCGATCTTGGTGTCGCCGACCTCGATCGAATGGCCGGCGTTATCGCCGCCGCCGAAGCGCGCCACGATGTCGTAGTCGCGCGCGAGCAAGTCGACGACGCGGCCTTTGCCTTCGTCGCCCCACTGGATCCCGAGGACGATGTCGAGCGGGCGCCCGGGATGGGCCGGAAAGAGATGCATGGACGACGCGCTATTCGCCGCGGAAGTCGAGATCGCTCGTGGTCCCCACCGGCAGCGGCGCGACGCCGCCGAACGCGGTCATCACGTACTCGCTGAAGAGGGCGTTCGGCCAGCCGAAATCGACCCGCGAGAACTTCGTCGGGTCGTTCGGATTGAACGACTCGTGCAAGAGATGATCGCCCGGATCGCTCGCGAGCAACTGTTGCAAGACATCCGTCTTCTCGGTCTCAGAATCGGCCGTCATCCCCTCCATGATCAGGGCCAGCGGCCAGACGAACCCGTCGCTCGTGTGCGGGCTACCGATTCCGCGCGCGAATTTGCCCGTGTAATACGTCGGATTGTCTTTCGAGAGCAAGAACTTGCGCGTGTTCTTATAGACGTAGCCCGACGTCTTCGTATAGCCGATGTACGGAGCGGAGAGCAGACTCGGAATGTTGGCGTCGTCCATGAGCGTCGAGTGGCCGAGCCCGTCAACCTCGTAGGCGTAGATGTAGCCGTAGTTGGGGGTGAAGACCTCGCCGTAGGTCTGGATCCCGGTCTGCACTTCGTCGCGCAGCGACGCCGCGCGCTGCGCTTTGATCAGATTGTGGTAGACGTCGCGCTCGATCTCCGCGAGTTCGCCGAGTGCAACGACCGCCATCATCTCCGAGGGGATAAGAAAATTGTACTGACACGCATCGTCGGAGGGCCGGAAGCCCGACCAGATCATCCCGGTATACGCGACCGGGTTGCCGTGGCCGCCGAGCGGCATCTCCTTCTCCGTATATTTGGAGTTGCGCGGATGGTCTTGCTCGCGCTCCATCGTCTCGAGATCTTTATCGAGCCCGAGCGACAGATCACCGGTGAAGATCGAACGATCGCCGGTGACCTTCCAATATGTCCAGGCCAGCGTAATCGGATACGCGAGCGAGTCGAGCTCGTATTTCTCTTCCCAGACGCGGTAATCGAGCGTGAAGGCGTTCGCGTAGGGATCGATCTGCAGATACTTGCCCATCCGCGCGATCATGCCGCGCAGCAGCGTTTGCACTTGCGGATCGGTCTTGGCGAAAAACAGATACGGGCGCACCTGCGCGCTCGCATCGCGAAGCCATTCGGCGGGGATGTCGCCGGTTTTGATGTAGGCCGTGCCGTCGGGCGCAATCGTGACTTGGCGGCTCGT
>Ga0116228_10001624_pt1 | contig 18799 bp, 9 predicted proteins | sample S1TSphfallax_2_FD_89694 | JGI IMG/M metagenome (GOLD analysis project Ga0116228, IMG submission 89694) | Host-associated microbial communities from peat moss isolated from Minnesota, USA - S1T2_Fc - Sphagnum fallax MG | ecosystem: Host-associated > Plants > Peat moss > Unclassified | place: USA... | reverse complement strand
GACATCCTTCATGGAATAAAAAGTGTTCCTTTTCCGCCTCAGTTGCCCTTATCTTTGCTTCCAATAATGCTAGTTGTTTTTGGGCAACCTCACGTTCTAGAACCTCAATCTTTATTTTCATCAAATGTAATTTTTCACACAACTCATTATGTTCCAACTCCACTTTTACATAGTCTAGTTTGCATTGTCCCAATTCCCTTTATAGTTCTTCAAAGGCATGTTCTACAATCTTGACCATTAAATTTGTCTCCCTAGAATATAAAAGTGGCAATGTGTGAACTTGCCCCCTCCATCTACCTTGTTTGCACACTTTTGTGTGAAATGGAGCATATGATGCCATTTGAACCACAACCTCCAAGTTCACCTCCATTTGTTTTTGACCATTTTTAGGTTTCCATCCATGGCTTCATCTATGCTTGAACTTAATTGAAGTGTTGGCCCATGTGAACAAATGGAATTTTCTTTCATGGGCATCCAACAATTTGATATATGATTAAATATGGGAACTAAAACTTGACTACCATTTGGTTCCACACCTATGTTCCACAACCACCATCTTCATGAGTGCAATCAACCTTGATGGTATTAAATGAGGACCAATTGGAAGATGTGGTGGAACCACTTGTACTTGATACATAAGCACATTGGTCCCTTGATGACATGGAATGGATCTCTAATTGATCTAAATCCAAGTGCCACCTTCCCATACACCATTTGTGCCATAGTCAAAGGCAAGTTTTTGGCACATATTGGGCTCCATGTATGCCATGTGCACTTTCAACATGAGTTCTTCCATTTTTGCATCTAGAAAACTCATAAATGTAGTGGTGTTATTTATGCAATGAATTCGATGTTGAACCAATGGCCATTTCTTGTCAATGTGGCACCACCGCACATAGTTAAAACACAATATGTATGTCCATGGTTGGGACATGTTTTGCCAACCATCATCTATTAGTATAATTGGATTTTGCAAGTTTTACATCATGTCATCTTCCCTTTGCCCCAAGTCCCCTTACTATTTTCATGTGGTCCTCATTATTCACCATGTTAAATTATTAACAGTCCACATGTGCTAATATACTAGGTGTTACGATCTTCTAAACTTGTGCAAAATTGATTAAGGTTAGGATTTTCCAAGTTAAGGTTATTAGGGTTCATTAATAATATAAAAAGTTGGAGTTTTCCAAAGGTTCAACAATGAAGTCCAACTCAAAATTGTTTTAACAAATGGTGTCATGAACTTCACTGCCTTCCAAAAAGGTCCCATTTTCTTCCATGTGTGTGGCATTGATTACTAGGAGCAAGCATAATCTTCATACATCAAACAAGAAACTATTAATAATGACCAAAGTGGGGGTCTTAAGGTGAAAGCACATTATGGGGGGGTCACTCTCGACACTTTCATGGGTTGTATGTAAAGTATATTTCTACAAATGCATTTAATTTTGGGTTTCACTTTCAATATTTGGGCTTGATATTTTTATTTTCACAAAGTTAATGACATCTAATATTATTTGAAATAAATAAATAATTAATTAATTAAAAAAATTCAACAAATAATGGGTATATTTATGGTATATGTAGTATTATAGAACAAGTTTTATTCTTGGACTACAATAAGTTTGGGTTTGCATTAGTCAGCCAAAAAATGACCCCACCTTAAATATCTTGTCATCTTCCATTTGAAAGTGATAGTTTGTCAAAATGTTAATTTACCACATCCTTATGGTCATCACCCCCAAAAACACCCATTTGTGATATGATAATTATCAAACTTTTCACATGGCTCATATACTTATTCCAATCATATCAATGTTTAATAGATACTATAAATTTCATAAAGATTAAAAATCATTTCATTCATTTTTTGAGTATATTTGCATTTTAAATACATAATGACATACAGTTTTTTGCCACAAATATATTTTGGAATCACATAATATAAGTTGGAAAAAAAAAAATCTTTTGATTGAATTTTTTTTGTTATGGTATACCATATTGTGCAAAAAATTTAGAAAGATATGCTCCAAATTACCATGATTGAAGTTCAAACATGGACACCTTTTGAAAACAATACAATGTGACAACATTTTTGGCCCCCCCATAATGTGCTTTCACCTTTTATACTAAACCCACCCATTTGAAACAAAACATGCATGGGCCCAAGCCATTTTCAATCGCCCTTAGTTGCCATGCACACATGGATTTTGTCATGAGGCCTAAATGATTGGCCATGATCACACATCAACCAAAACAATTTACTTGCCATCCAATGGCCAAGATGTCTAAAGAACAACAGGCCGTCAAATGGCACCTAAATGGTCGATTGAAATAAGTTTGATTGGCCTTTATTGTTGACTAATTATCTGAATGGCAACTGAAATGAATTTTAGTTGCCATCATCAACCTTTAAACACACTTCAAAGAAAAATTGATTTCAATCACCATCCTAAACCTTAAACACAATTCAAAATGACCGAAATGGTTTTCAATCACCATCTTAAACCCTAAACACATTAAGACTACCAAAATGGATTTTGGTTGCCATTTTTCAAATATGAAGGGTTTTTCTTTTCCCCCTTTGCTAGTTGTTTTGTTTAATTAAGTTTCCTTGGGTTTCATCATCATTTGATAACACATTTTGAGAACTTTATTATTTGACATGTCACAATTTTGACAATCAATGCAATACACTTGGAAGAAAATGTTTGGTCCTTGTAAAAAATTGGGTTATCCTTGTGTTTTAGGCACAACCAATCATGTCAAGTAATCAAGATGAAGGCATGGGATGAGATCTGGTTGAACCAAACATCACACTTAATGATAATCATAATTGGGACAACAACACCATGATTACATGGGATTATGAAGGAATAGATGTCATGTATTCCTAGGCAAAAAGAGGGAGAGTATCATGTGTATATTGTTTGATTACCAAAGGACTTGTTGTACAAAGAGATATCATTGACCTTATATGTCAATAGTGAGCAAGTTGTGAAAGGGGAGCGAATGTTCATTGTTTGGGATTACAAAGGTTGGGATGTCAAATATTTTCCATGTGTGTTTGAAGGCCTACAAAAGATTTGTTATATGAAGACATCCCCAAAGAACTTCATGTTAATGACACATAGGAATACTTCAATAAAATACAAACATAAATAAAAACAATTTCTAGATGATAAAAGTGCATAATTTTTAAAGAATGTAGAAATGAACATTTTTGTAAATAAAGCATGGTGTTTGTGGTATTCCCACGCGTTGTAGGTATCATTTTGAAAGCGGGTGATTTTTCTCTAAAATTTGGAAAGTGGCCTAAGTATGTGAAAATCACCCACAAAAATGTTTAAAGGTTCAAGTAGATTAAATTTGAAAAAAAAAATCATGGGTAATTTGTACAACTTTTTTATATAAACACGTGGGAATACCATAATGGGATTTTGCATGATGATTTGTTGAAGGACAACATTATGTTGGATTTTCTATTTAACAACCCATATGTTTTGTACATTGGCATGTGTAATTGGGGTGAAATTAGATGTTTGCAAGAGGTGATTCCATATTTGTATGGTTTTTCCAAGGAATAAGATGCCATTAACATGAGGAAAATGTGTTGGTGGGTGGACCCATTGCTCTTTTTTGTTCATAGGGAATCAAAAACTACAAAATCCCTTTGGTGTATGGCGAAACAACACTAAACAACTCTAAGGGCATATTTAGGGGCGAGCTTGCAAATGTCATATGGGGTGAAAACTAGGATGCAAATTACTTCTTGGACAATTCAATCAAAATGTCATTTGCCAAGGTGATTCATGACATATACAAGGTGAATCCAAAGGTGTGAAAAACCATCCAACATGATGTGTGCACATTGATGGGGCCTCCATACAACTAGATTCCACCTAAGGAATGTTATTGAATGCAACATAGATTGTTACAATTGGTGCATATGAATTTTTGTGTAGTTCATATGAATTATCAAAAAATATTTTTGATTTTTTAATTTAATAAAATGAGTTTTTGTCAAAGAATTATGATCTTATGTGTGATCATTTTTGGAGTTTGAATAGTATTAATCTTTTCATTGAACACAATCAAAATTTCACAAGTTTTGGTTCACTTGCATTAATATTGTGATTTCCTTATACACATGCTAAAGACATAAGTAATAAAATACATTCCATCATTTCATGTCCCCAAACTATTTCCTTATCAATATTTTGCAATGTTGGAAGATCCATGTACCTGACATGTGTCCATGTCAAAATACAAAATGCCTTGACAAAAAGTTATACACACCAAATAATGAAATATAATAAAAAGATTCATTTAAAAATGACATTTTTTATGCAAATGGAAGCTTTCCACAATCTTTTTTATAAAAAAATTGGTGTTGAAATTTTGGTGAAATATAGGAATTTGGTTGAATCTACATTTGAAACCCAAATTTTTTCTCGACTTTCCCAACACTTTTGTCTAATTTTTTTTCACCCAAAAAAATACTAAAGAATTATATTTTTAATCACCATAGCTCAATCATTAAATATTGTGCAACAACAAAAATCTCCAACAATTAAAATAGGTTTGATCATTAGTTAGTTATGGCAATTGAAATAGCTATAATTGTTGGGTGCTTGTGGTGATTGAAATAGGTGTCAGTCATTAGGTGTTTATGGCGACTAAAATAGGTTTGGTTGTTAAATGTTTATGGTGATTAAAACTATTTTGGTTGTTGAATGCCTATGGTGATTGAAATTTGTTTTAATTGCCATAATGTTTAACGCGACCAAAAGGCGTAAGGTTTTGTCGCTTTACACCCTATTTTGAATAGCTTGATTTAAATGTTGACCTATGTTGAACTTATGTTTACATACGTTGACCTTATTTTGACATGATGTTGGGCAACATCAACATCCAAATGGACACTTGGATGTTGTGACAACCTTGTGCTAAACTTAACCCTTAAACTTATACCTAAAACTTAAAATCCTAAAAACTTAAATTTAAAATTCTTAACCTTAAATCCCAAACCTAAACCCTAAAACTTATATTTAACTCAAAAACCTAAAACTTAAACCTAATCCCTAAACCAAAGCCTAAAACTTTAGACACAAACTTTAACCTTAAACCTACAACCTTAAATCCTAATACCTAAACCCTAAAGCTTATATTTAACCTAAAAACTTAAAACCTAAACCTAATCCTTAAACCTAAACCTAAAAGCTTAAACATAAACTTTAAACTTTAAACCATAACCCTCATACAATTTAAAACATTAACCCTAGACATAAATTTAAAACCTTAATTTTAAAAATAAACCTTAACTATAAACCTAAAACCTTAAAACCTTAAATTTAAGACCTTAACCCTAAACATAAGCTTTAACATTTGACTTAAAACCCAAAAACCTAAACCCAAAAATTTATATTTAACCTAAAAACTTAAAACTTAAGCTTAATCCTTAAAAACTAAATCTAAAACCCTAAACATAAACCCTCAAAATTTATATTTAATCCATATTCCTAAAACTTAAAACTTATACATAAAACCCTAAACATAAACTTTGAATTTAAACCCTAACATAAACCTAAACCTTAAAACCTAAACTCAAAACCCAAAGCATGAACTTAAATTAAAACCTAAAACTTGTACCTAAACTTTCAAAACCTTATACCTAAAATTCAAGGGAATGAAATGTCAAACCTACATGCATATTTTTGTATGCCCTCATAACATCCATATGAATTCCAAGCACCAACTCACACCTCCCAATGCGATACATTGCGACCATCTCTTCACCCATGTAACCAAGGTTGCCCAAGAAATATTCGAAATACTCGTACGTTTAGACAAAATATTGATGTCATGACTTTTAAATGTTTGATTGGCAAAGGATATTAATGTCATGGTATGTCTTTAGGCACCCAAGGTCCAAATATATGAACAACCCATGGTGGTCCATCATGACCATGTTGTTCATGCAATACTTATGGATTTTGATGAAGGACCATCAATAATTCCAATGTTATTTTAGAATTGTGAAAGTTGTGTCACTAAAACCTATCATTCTTCATAGTGGGTTGTTGGACCCCAATTAGCCTAACTCAATTTTGGTTAAGCACAGGTAAACCAATTAATAAAGTTTTGGGGCTTAACATGAGGTTCATGAGATAGGATAATAAGATGATCTTATCTAGGATGAACTTCCAAGGGATGGGTGCCGTAGTTAGGATAAGATGGTTGGGTAGGATTGCTAGACTAGGTTAAAACATGGTTATCTTGTTCTGGCCTAGGTCAGATTTGTCCACTAGATAAAGAGGTATGGATATGGCGAAATAGGTTTCTAAGAAGGCATTAGAATTTAAGTTTAAGTAATTAGGATAACAATTTTTCTTTCTTAAGCTTATTGATTGCCTTCACTCTTTTAGTGATGAGAAGTGTGTGAGGAAGTGGGAGGGAGTGAGGAGTGATGATGAGTAGTGTGGGAGTTGGGCTGATGGAGGGGCTAAACATATCATGAGAGGGCAAGATCACAGGAGGAGGCTATTGCATCATGAGGAGGTGGGCTGTCTAAATGTGCCCAACCAAGTAGTAATGGAGATGGAAATGGAGGTATCATTGGTGGGTGATGGTGGCTACACAAGGGCGGTTTTGGTGAGTGTTCCATTTAAGGGTGAAGGTGGGAAGAGGCACATAGACCTTATGTTAGGATTGGTAAAGGAAGTAGAAAAAGAGGAGGAGGGGGCTAATCTAAGGAAAAAGTATAAGGTTTACTTTCTTGTGTAAAAACAAAGGAAATAGAAAGAGGAAAATTGGTCCCAAGGAGCTTGAACATTTAATGTTTGTTAGTAGGGTTGTGAGTGGAAAGTGAAGAAGGAAGGATAGAAGGAAGAGTTGCTTGTAGGCAGGAAAATGTTGTATCAAACAAAAGTAGGAGTTTGGTTGGAGTAGGAGATCCATGGCTAGGGACTATGGACTCCAATGTAAATCTTTTTTATAAAAAATGTGTGAAGCTTTAATGGAAATCCTACTTTAATTAGTGCATATAGTGGGTGTGTTCATGGTTGTAATTCAATGGTTTAGGGTTATGGTTAATCATACCATGACCACGAGGACAAGGTTGTGAATATAAAGGTAGTTGCTGTTTGGATCAAACAAGGTAGGATGGAATAAAATAGATTGATGTGAGTTCATTATTTAAAGAGAGAGAGAGAGATCATTTCCTAATTGTGACATTTCTTGGATGTCGTTCAAAGGATAGAGGGGGGAATGGCCCAGAGTAAATTGTTAGGGTGAACTAATTTTGTGCTTAACATGGGCCACTAGAGCTTGTCAACAATGGAACATTGATGTAGGATGCAATAAATGTGTCATCATCATTTTTAACACTCTTGCTCTAATTTCACAAGAAGGCATCATATTTAATCACATTATCTTGTTTCATGTACAAAATAAAACTAAGCAAATGTTGTTTCAAAACAAACTTGAATGTTTGTCCAAAATTACAATGTAGCTCCCATCTGAACCTCGCATGATTAATAATGGTTGAGAGCACAAGTTGTGCCAATTTTTCAAAATTTCCCAAAATGATGTTGGTGAGAATTTCAAACAAACTTAATGTGGGCTGCGGGGTCGTTAGGATGTCTGGCACACCTACATAAAGGCTGATTGAATGTTGGCTTTCTTCCTTCAGCTCTGCTGATGTGAAATACTCTTAAATGTTGACTCAAGTGATTGTACCTTGCATTGCAATCTGACCATCTGCTGCAATTTTCTCCAACAGCTCCTTGTTGCTGTTAGAGGAGCTCAAGTCAAGACCTGATAAAATAAACTCCATAGATGGCAAGTGGAATGAGACCTCCGAAAGCAAAAGGAAAACATAATAATGACTGCTGCCCCCATCCTTCAGGAAAGAAAAAACCCACCCAAATCCCCCTACCCACCCTCAAAATCTCCAAAAAGTGTCCCCCAAACACCCTCCCATCCCCCATTCCCATCCAAAAGTTGAAATTGTCAATTTCCTTGGAGTGTCCACCTATTTTAAGCCATTTAAAGGCGCACCCACATGTTAACCCCTTATCAACCCTTCTTTTTTCAAAACCACGTACAGTCAGGGCGACTCTACAGACCACTGCAACTCGGGGTGAAAAAAAAATTGAGTGTGAGTCATCCTGTGAAACTCCCCGTGACTTTACGGATAACTTCAGTAGAATTATCCGTTAAGTCCTGCGATTAGGGGATGAAAACGGCCAGTTTCAGCATAGTAGGGCATCAAACGTGTAACTAGGAATGAAAATTCTACAAAGCAAAATAACTGGGACCCAAACTAGTTTTTCCACCAATTCCGGTGGTAAACTGAGTTCCATGTGCCTTTTCTTTTACCTGAGCGCCTCCACTGCTGCTACATATATATTCACTGCTCCCACCTATACAATTACTATAATTACTCTCGAACTTTGTGCATTAAATGCTGAGTTTCAGCATTTCATACTGAGATTTAATAAAATTTCCCTACTTTGCGGATACCACTGCAAGAGGGGATAGGGGGTAAAAGCAGGCCTAAAGACACGGTGTCTTTAAGGATAACTCTAATATGAATATCTCAAATTTAATTGATTTTTTTTGAGAGAAACTAATTTACTAACCATGTGTGAAATCTTGTTTGGACTTCATAGTACATTAAACAAATTACCCTATTACAAAATGTGAACCTGTGATTTCTTTTCAATTTGTTTATGTTGCATCATTGGCTAACATTGCAAGAAGGATTTAGCATTCAATGGCAGTAATTTTGTTTTGTGTGTGTAATCCTTCTCTTGCTTGTTGAGTGCAAGAGCAGACCTTCTAAATCTGGTTAACCCCATGCAAAACGCCTGCTTTTTTCATGATTTTTTCCAGAATTAAAAAAAAAAACTTATATAAGGGTTGTGACACCAAATTGTTTTTGCATTTTGGAGATATGTCAGACCCCATTTTTTTGGGTGAAAACTGTCTTTTTTGGAAAGTTTTTGTCATCCTTTGCAACAAGAAATTTTGGAAATTTTGGAAAAAAAAAATTATGGTGTAAATTCAACTTTTTTTTGTTTTTTTTGAGGGATATCATCAAATTTTGGATATCATGAAATTTATTCAAATTTCCAAATATAAATTTTAATTAAAAAAACCCTGATTTGCGAGTTCAAATCTTGATATTTAAGCTAGGAGTCAAGACTAGTGTTTTTTAATTGGCAATATACTGCTGGAAGGCACTTTTAATTAGTCACTTCTTTTTGTTAAAAGAAATCTCAATCACCTAAATTTCAACTTGTGATTTGACTGAAGAGCCAGAAAGTGGCTACACTCATTATTCCATTATCATCCCTCCAGGTCACATAAATATTTTTCCCCCAAAACCCCCAAGCTATTGAGTAATTTTTTATTGAATAGACCTTGTTCAAGTTTAAGAACCTTCCATACCACACCCATGCATAAGGTTGGTTTGAAACCATATAAGAAAATTAAAGCAATTTCCCATGTTTTCTTAGTCCTTGGACACATGCAAAAATGTGCAAAATGGTTTTTGGGGCCTCAATTTCCCAGGAGGGGCAATTATGCTGGATCTTTTCCTTCCCCTTTGTTGGTCTTGCCTACCAAGGGCAAGGATATTGTCTTTAGATTCATTATAGAGTATAGTAGCTTAAGAAATTTGGTCCCTAGGTAATTATAGGTCTATTTTTATATGAGAATTTTTGAAAGATGATATTTTGATTTGTGTTGAAACTTGAGATTAGTTATAGAGTGATAATATCTTGGGGGATTTTGGTTTCTTTTAGAGGATTTTTGAAGATTATCTTTTTTCATGGTGAAATATTTGAGTTTTCATAATTCTTCTTTTGCCTTAAGATACTTTTTGATGTAAATGGCAAGGCCACAGTGTGACGCATCCCTTGTTGTCCATGCATTAGCAACAAGGCTTGATGGCACAATGACCATATGAAATCTGCATTTTTCCTTTCCCTGCATTTTTATCCACACTTCTATCCACTTCAGCCAGAAGTCCAATGGAAGGACTTGAGTTTGTTTCTCCTGTACATATGAGTTTTTCTTGATTTTAGCAACCCCCAACCTAATTTTGCTTTGTAACTCATTATTTCATATTGTTTGCTCCACCTCCAAAGCCCTAGGTCAAAACCAAGATCCTCTACAGCGCCATGGAACAATTTGAAAACCACCCGATTTGGGCCCTGGCTAGTACAAATTCTTGCCCATCTCAAAGCACTCGGAGAAAATTTGTAGTGTATGTGGAGGGCACCTTACATCCATGAATTTCCCACCTAGAAATTGAGAGGGATATTATGCCTACTTCTCAAGGGTGAGAAGGAAATTATGCCTACTTATAGGTTGTAAGAACCCTTGCACTATTGAGGAGCAGGCATAAGAACCCTCGCGTTTATACACCTGGTGATTTACATAGGTTTGGTTCATGAATTTTTTTGCCTCGCACTTTACAATATGTAAAGCCCATGGTTTGGGGACAATCCCAAAATGCAGGGCTGGACTCAGCTATCTCCTCGTCCTAGGCCCCTTATTTTCAGAATGCCCCCACCCTAGGGCTTTACCCTACATTTAAAATGCTTGAAAACTCTCTCCATTTACCAACATGTTGCAACAGTCTTGAGGAGGCTCCAATATCATAAACTTGAAAATTCTTAGAAATTATTAGGGTCCCTTGAGAGCCATCCCCTATGATAGGCTGGAACTATTAAGTCATCTAGAAGACTGCCACAGGATCATCTTCCAACTTGTCAGAAATGCCTAGCTATTTTTCAGTGCCGGACTCTTAGGCCTACTCTAGATGAGGGTCTGGGGTCCGATTTCCTCGGAACCAATTTGGACTGACTTGAAGCAAATTGAATCCTTGAGTTTGACTATACCTTTGTCCCTAGCCTATTCTTGGTTCTCCAAATCAGGAGCTCTGCTTTTAGCACTTTTTTTTGGGTCCGAACCAATTAATTTTCCCTCCAAAACGGGTGCCATGTAGGTTTAGCCTCAATTTGCCACTTTTTGGTCTTCTACCCTCGTCTAAAGGCCTTGTGACCAGTTTAGAGCTTTCGACCAACAAGATTGCTTGAATTCATTGGTCCCTGGACCTTGGACCCTTGTCTAAAGTCGCCCTTATTATATGGGTAGAGACAACTTTGCCACCCATACTATTGAAATGTGATCAACCATGTGCATCTAGATGCACTTCTCCTTTTTTTCCAAATTAAACTTGTCTTTAATTGTCGCCCAAGAATGGATGTGTTTTCATCCTACTCATTTTCATCCCACATGACCACCATCTTGTTTGTTATGTATGGGAATTAAGTGAAACATATCTAACAAGGAATGAAGATGAGTGAGGTAGCTTGTGCCTAACATGAGATGATTGCTTAAGTAACAAACTTTGTACTATGGAACATGCCCAATAGGGCCCCTTCCCACCAAGAATGACAGAGGCTCAATAGTGTGAATTGTCACTCCATTAGGTGGTAGTGGGTTCTTCTTAGCCTTGTTCCAAAGCATAACCAATTTCTTGGTTGCTTGTGGTTGTTGTAGTGTGCCACAAAGTTCATTGGGAGAGCTATGTAGATGTGCAATGGTCTTCCTTGAGAAGTGCCTTCCTCTTCCAAGCTTTGCTTCCTTGAGAAACAACACTATGGAGGTGTCATCCTATCTATGGCCATGAATCTTTTTCTCCTAATGGGGGAAGTGTTTAACTTGATGGTGAAAGAAGTAAAGACATTGGGGGCTATAAAGCAATTTCACTTTTGGGAGGTTTACAACAATAGACCATATCTTAATATGTGGATAACATTAACATTTAATCCAAAGGAAATGAAAGTAACCTCCAAAAAGTGGTTTAACTGTTCGAAAACTTCATATTTGTAAATGGGATTGAAGTGAATTAGGAAAAGTCCATGGCTTTATTGTGCAAATGGGTGTTGCTTTCTTTGGAGCTCTATGAATCAAACCTCAAAACCTCTAATTCAAGTTAAGGAGATGCAAACTTTCTAGTCAAAAGAAATGAACCCTTGACTTAAATTGGGCGTTGGTCAATAGTCATGTGTCTTATCTTGGGTTTAAAATTTGGGGTTAAATTATGAATGCTTGGAAAAAGATGGTGGATAGGCTTTAGTTTAGTCCCCCACAATGGACATATTCCAAAAAGATTGTAAACGTATGGTGGATGAAGACCTAATGGAAAGTGTTTCATTCTACCAAATGTAAACGACAACAAGAAAGTAGTTAGTTGATAATTACTATTCTTCTTGTGTGGATATGAGTGTGTGGAGTTGTTTGTTGCAGTTTAATGGTTCTAGAAGACTTGTGGTGTGCATTTGTGTGATTAATGTCAAGATGATGGATTTGCTGCGATTTTGTTTGTGTTCCTTCAATGGTTTTTAGTGATGGTGAGCTTAGTGGAAATGCTTTGATGGTTGATTTTGAAGAGGGTTTGTCAACAAAGACCATAAAAAAATGAGCTTTTGGAAAGCTAACCACCTTTTTTTTGTTTTGAACTTTGGGTTTGTGTTTGAAAACATTTGCTAGTAATTTAGGTAGGAGCTTTGTGTGCTTGGTTGGGAAGAATGCCCTTAAGCACTAGATATGTAATTTCTATCTCCAATATTTGTTTCACTACATACTATAATTAGATAACAATAAAATGAATAAAAATCATGAATAACGATAAATAGAAATGGTGGAGGTGATGACAATCCATAGGGGGCAATTTAGGCTGGTCCAAATAAAACATCAATTCAAAGTTATGAAAGGAATTCTAAAAAAATTGCATTTAGGGAAGTGATACTTAATTCATTAAGAACTATGGGGATGCCATTTTGGCATTTTCTAAGCACATGAATTTTAAGGTTAATCTGTTTAGGATGTCTTTTTTCAATTGGTTCTTATCAAAAGTACTTGAATGAATATATGGGTAAAACAAGGTGTTAATTGTGACTGATGTTAAATGAAACCATGGTAGCCAACAAAAAGTAGTCTGGAAAGATTTGATCCACCATTTCCATTTTTCCATCATGATTAGAAATTCAATGCATGTAGTATACATAAAATAACGAGAAGTTTTTGGTCATTGTAATTTGTAATAAAAAAACAATGTGTAAACAAATTTCCAGTGAGATGTTTCTTGAATTGAATGGGAGACAAGATTAATTTGAAGGTTTGATGCATGATTCACATGTTTGCTCATTGTATGATATGGGAAATTGAAAGGTGAGAACAACCTTTTTTTTTTGTTACAATCAAACCTAACCCCATATATCCTTACTATATATTCAATGAAAGTTTACATGTTTAGTTTTGGAAGAGTCCATAAATCTTGTCAAGTTTGGCCATTATTTAATGACCTCCAATATGTTGGTTGTCCCAAGAGTACATTACACTTCCTTCAAATCTTAAGGGTTTTTCCACATCCAAAGATAATTTTAAAAACCTTCCACAATAAATTTCTTTTTTAGAAATTAACCTCCCACAACATGATGACTTGTTTGCAGCCTTCTCCACCATGTTTAAGTCATCACAAAGCACCCAAATACAATTTTTAAAGATCTTTAGTTTCACCATCTCCCACAAGTTGTTTATTTTTAATGGCTTATTCAAATCATACACATCAATAATGCTCCAAACACCACATGGCAACCCTCACATCTTGGGCATTTGAACCATGTTGCCCCTTATAATCTTATATTTTGCTATGAAAGTATCCCATTTGGGATTCATTAAAATACAAATTCCACCTTTACCAATCTTACTTTCCTAGAATTCAAATTTGTATCCATCTTCAACTTTTGTTATCCATATCCTAGCCCATAGCCATAGTTGTTTCCTTATGTTTGTTGCCCTATCATCACATGAACTTGTGCTCTTGAAAGCAAATGAAACCTAGTTGAAAAAATATTCTTTGAAAAAAATTGCAAAGTTTATGTGCTTCCCTTTCCATGTTCAATCCTTTTATGTTGTATATCCTTTTCAAAAATCTAATTTTGGGTTTTATTCTTTTCATTCGCATGAGTTGGCCACATATTAAAGATAAATTTTTGTTTTGGTTTAGTTTGCAAAGTTGTTGTGAAGGTCCAAAGAAGTTCTATTCTTTTCACTTGCATGGATGCATCACATGTACAAAAAAAAATATATATATTTTTCTTGTTTTTTAATTTGATCAAGTTTTTCATGAATTCATTGCTTTTCCTTCATGGCCATTTGTTTTCCTTTGTTTTCTTATTACTTCTTCTTTGGCTATGAAGAGACAAGAAAGTTGCACCCAAAATGTAAGAAGAAATTGTCTTTTGCATGAATATTTATAAAGAAGTTTTAGATTTTTCACTTAGATGAGTGCCAATTAGTGCACTTAAGGTCCAAGGGGTAGGATTCAATGAAATTGGGCATTCCCATTGGTCAAGGGCTTTAGATTGGTCCCAAGGCCTTTAAACAAGGGTCCATGACCAAGACAAATCAAATTGTGATTTAACTTACATGACATCATTTTGGAAGGAAAACCAATGGTCCACTAGACCCAAAAAAACACTTAAAGGGGAGCTCATGGTTTGGAAAACCAAGGTGTAAGCTAGGGTCCAAGGTTGTTCATGTTTTCGTTTTTTTGTTCTTTTTCATTTAAAAAAAAATCCTTGCTACACAAATTTTGTGAAAATGGAAGACATGCTATGGATTAAGGACATTGTTAAGAGCACATCAACTCCCCCATTTTGACAAATTCTAGAGTTGATGTGGTTGCTTTCGTGGATCTTCACAAATGCAACTTCAACCTTTCCAAGTGCATGAAATGGAGGTGAATCAAAAGATGGGGTAGAAAGTGAAAAGTTGAAGCGTCAATTTTCACAAGTGGAAAGGAGATTTGGATTTACAAAAAATCCCTAAACCAATTCCCATTCCATATGAAAAAGCACCAAGGAAGAAAGCAATCGTGGTGAAATACGAAGATGAATGAAAAAGTTGGAAAGAAGATCCATTGTCTGTAGTGAAAGTTCTTTTAAAAAAAACAAAAAAAAAAAAAAAACCATGAAAAAAAAGAAAAAAAGAGGAAAGACCAAAAGTTAACCTAATCATCTCACATATCAACCAAACATTTTGGATATTGGTCCTTTGAATTGGACCCCAAGCCTTTAGACACACTCATTGTACAAATAGAAAAAAAAGTTTTTTTAATGTGAAGAAGGGTTCAATTCAAGGTCCAATTTGGTTCAAATTAATCCTTGGGCTTTTGGTCTTTGGACCCTTGTCTACAATGGCCCTAATCTATCTATGAAGGAAGGTAGTTTGTTTGTTTTGTTTGGTTTGTACTTATGAGATCCACCAAATTGGGATGCTTCAGATCATGTTCTTGGTCTCTTTGGAAAGCTCTCCAGGAGGAGGGGTGCACCAGTTTGGTTTCATGGCGTTTGGACTTGCCATGTAGAAGTTCTTGAATATTGAATGGTTTTTTCACTATGAATTAAATTAAATTAAATTGTAGCTGAAAATTTCAGAGGAATTGGAATGTGCCTTTGATGTTGTTGGAAAGATCTTGGTGATTTGGTAAGATTTGGATTCAAATGTGGGAGATATTGATTTTTAAATGATTTCTGCTGCTGAAAATTCAAATAAATTCCAAAAAACCAGGTTTTGGAAGGAAAAATCAGTTGAGAACACGGTAACACTTGAAGGCTTACCATTCAATTCAAGCATGATTTCCTTTCATATTTGGCTGTTCAAAAAATTGGTACATACATTGCAAAACAATGTTGTGTTTTACTATTTTGTAATGGGTTCACACTTTGGCCGACAGCAGACCCCACAATAGTTAATATTCATCACACTATTATTCAGTGCAAATGTCTCTCCTTTAGGGATTATTAAATGCAACCCTTAGTAGTGACAGGTACACTATCGTATAGATACTATGGTGCAGTAGTACACAAACACTGTACCTACGAAGCCAGGTACAGTGCACACGATGATGTTTGGGTTCCTGACTCCCCAGTCTGAGACTCTCTGAGTACCAAGTTTATGGAAATTGGGGATTTCCAGAATCTATCTTGCTAATTGTAAAAGGCATCTTTTCCCAGTCCTCCCCCTGGCTTGAAATGTCATTTCATCAAGGAATCCAAGATGAAATGACATTTCAAGCCAGGGGGAGTATAGACTATAGAGTTGTCTCTCACATGCTTGTAGAATAGAAGGTTACTCATAGAACAAACAGGGTTTGTTGCCTAGCACATACATATGGCCCATAAATTTTTTTTGAAATAAATGGTACCCAAGATAAGAACTAGCTAATTTCCTTGTGAAACTCACTTGTGAAAAATGACATATGAAAAATGAAATCATCTACATAATGGTTTTCATACAACATTTTCTGCCTTATTTTAGTCCCCCTTATTGTGCACAATGGAGTCTGCTTCCATGTAGCTGACTTAATCATTGTTCAAAATCCACATTGTGAAATCATGAAAACAATTATGTTATGGACTGTGCCAGGTACAGGCCTTTGTGCCCATTTGGCTGCCTGCTCAAAAACATTTGGCTTAGCCTACCAAATTCCTCACATGCACCTTACCAATGCCTCATACCAGCCATGTTCCATAATATACTAAATGATCACAATTCATCATCATTTTTTTCTTCATGAGAAAAATTCTTAGTATTTAGAATCTATCAGACAAAAATGAAAAAAAGTTGTTGTGCAAAAGGATAAGGGCTACACAATATGTGCATTGTTTTGGCTATGGAATCAAAAGTGGCAAACCTGAATGACTGGATGAAATTTTTTTTGTTCAGTTTTGGGTACAAGATCTTCAATGGATGTAACAACCAATGTTGGGCAGGTATCAACTTTTGAAAATTATAGTTGGTATTGGTATGGAATCTTTCCGAAAAAAGCATACCAGCCTGGTGCTGGTATTGGAATTTTGTTCATACTAGAATGTTACTGGTATTGGATCTTTTTTAAAACTTTCATACCAGCCCAGTCCTGGTATCAAGGTCCAAGGCTGATATTTGGCTGGTATGTGGCAGGTATACCAGATATTGAGACCAATATAGCTCTGGTATTAAACTGGTATTACCTCAAGTCCCTACCAATCAGGTATTGGTACAAGATTGGTATGACCTCTAGTCTCTCTACCAGGTGGGTCAGGTTGGTATGACCTCGACTCCCTACCAGGAAGGCAATGGGATGAGCCTGGTATCGCCTCACGTCAAACCAGTCTAGGCAATTCTTCTGTACGAGGAGCATTACCAATCTATATACCAGGGTTAGAGCATCTCCACCGGTGCACAGTATGTGACTCCATACAGTAAAATTTATTGCGAAAAAGTCAAAATGTGCCGGTTTAGTTCAGGAAATTAGTTTTTTTGCACCAAATTTGTGCAGCTTCCAGTGGCTGGTAAATGGCACAACACAGTTGTGGACCTCAAAAAAAGAGTGTAATAAATTGAACCTGACCGCGCCTCAATATTTCTGATTGGTCGATCATAATGGTTGGTCCAGGTGGTTTGCTATTTGTAGCCCCCAAAAATATGCAGTTCCAGTTACAGTTTTATTGGCGGGGTTGCCAAAATAAAGGGTTAAACTTAGATATTTAATTTTATTATCCAGAGTGACATACTGAGCACCGGTGGAGATGCTCTTACAGCCGGATACTTGTCCAACACTGGCAACAACCTTGGCCCAAAAACCGCTGTGTAATTTTAGGACCTCTCGAAGGACAATTTTCCCTCCAGGCTAACATGGGAGGTTTCGTGGAATTTCCCCATGGTGGGAGTGTTTTGCTGGGATACAATCTCAACCATTCATTTGAATGCATCTCAACTATAAAAATGATTTGCCCCTCGATTATTACATCAGGGAACAGCCTACTATCTGGATGTTACATCTTGACCAATTTGCCCTCTTTCGAAGGCCATGATGTCCGGGCATTACGCCTTGGGCCGCCATCCTTGGTCCAAGGAGTCATGCCCTGACATCATGGCCTTCCCCAATACACAGACATCAAATAGTACACAAGTTGCAGAAGAAAAAGTCATTGAAAAATTATTTGTCCTTTGCTTAAATTTGTTGGAATTGGCAAACCTAGGTAGCACATGAACACTCATTGGCCAAGTAATCAATTAAGTGCTCTCTTTGGAGTCCCATAAGGAAGTGTTTCTCTTGTTTCAAAAAGTCAAATCCATGTACCATCTGACTAAGTTTTGAACAACAATTTTGTAAAAATGATTTACAAAATTTCATCTGCTTGTTTATACCAGTGTTGGGCAGGTACCAAGCTGAAAACCTTGGTATATAGATTGGTACACCTCTTGGTATCAAAGACCTGATGAAACTACCTGTAGTACAGAAACGGTTTTGGCATAAATTGATTTTTTTTTTCGCCAATTTTTTTAAAATTTTAATTCTTGTGCCAAATTTTTAATAATTATTGTAAAAAAGAACTCTGAAGTATTATTCGACTGTCAGGTTTCAACTTCAAATCTGCCAATCCTTTAATTTAAGACCGTAACAGCCTAGACACACTCCCACAAAGACAATAAGGTTTTTTTTTAAATTATTTATGAAGATTATGTCCTGAAAATTTCAGAATTAAAAAACCAACTGCCAAAGTTAAGATTTGAGATTTAATTAATTATTCAGCAGTTTGTTGCCGAATCCCTTCAAGTGCCATGGTAGTATGACCTGAGGCAATGTGAGCCTTGTACCAAAAGCTGTTTGGTAGGGACTTGCGTGAAGTGATTCTTGATTTTTCAACATAACCTCTGATTCCTTAAG
>Ga0116228_10001622_pt1 | contig 18803 bp, 27 predicted proteins | sample S1TSphfallax_2_FD_89694 | JGI IMG/M metagenome (GOLD analysis project Ga0116228, IMG submission 89694) | Host-associated microbial communities from peat moss isolated from Minnesota, USA - S1T2_Fc - Sphagnum fallax MG | ecosystem: Host-associated > Plants > Peat moss > Unclassified | place... | reverse complement strand
CTTGGCCGTCGTCACGATGACGATGTCCATGCCGCGCGCTTTGTCGACCTTGTCGAAGTTGATCTCCGGGAACACGAGCTGCTCTTTGAGGCCCATGTTGTAGTTGCCGCGTCCGTCGAACGATTTGCGCGAGAGGCCGCGGAAGTCGCGGATGCGCGGCAGCACGATGTTGAACAGCTTGTCGAGGAACACGTACATGCGCTCGCCGCGCAGCGTGACCTTACCGCCGATGTTCATCCCCTCGCGCAGCTTGAACGCCGCGATGGACTTCTTGGCCTTGGTGATGATCGGCTTCTGACCGCTGATCGTCTCCAGCTCTTTGAGCGCGACGTCCAGCGCCTTCGAGTTGACGATGGCGTCACCAACGGACATGTTGATGACGACCTTCTCCAATTTCGGGATCTGGTGCACGTTCTTGTAGCCGAATTTCTCTTTCAGCTGCGGAACGACGTTCTGCTGATATTTCTCTTTCAGACGCGGAGTAGCCACGACTATTTGCCTGCCTTGGTCGGAACCAACAACTGTTCGCCGGATTTCGCGACGCGCACAGAGGTGCCGTCGTTCGTCCTGATGCGGCGCACGCGCGTCGGCGCGTTCGTCTTGGGATCGATGACCTGGAGCGCACCCAACGGAATGGGCGCTTCTTTCTCGAAAATACCGCCCGAGCGCGAGCCGTCTTGGCCCTGCTTGGTGTGGCGCTTCACGACGTTGAGGCCCTCGACGGTCGCGGCGCCGTCCTTCGGGAACACGGCCTTGACGATGCCGCGCTTGCCCTTCTCTTTCCCGCGACGCAGCACGACGGTATCGCCGGCCACGATCTTGGGCTTACGCACGGAGTAGTCGACGTGAGGCTTCGCCATCACAGCACCTCCGGTGCAAGCGAGGCGATCTTCAAGAAGCCACGGTCGCGGAGTTCACGGCAAACGGGCCCGAACACGCGCGTGCCGCGCGGGTCGAGGTTGTCTTTGTCGCCCTTGATGATCACGCAGGCGTTGTCGTCGAACTTGATGACCGACCCGTCGGGGCGGCGCATCGGCTGCGACGTGCGAACGACCACGGCCTTGACGACTTGGCCCTTCTTCACGGCCGCACCGGGGATCGCCGACTTGACGGTGCCAACGATGATGTCGCCGACGAAGGCGTACGGATGACGGCTGCCGCCGGCAACGTGAATGCAGAGCAACTCACGCGCGCCGCTGTTGTCGGCCACCTTGAGTCGCGTCTCTTGTTGGATCATCGCGCCTTCTCCAGGATCTCGAGCAAGCGCCAGCGCTTCTCTTTCGAATAGGGACGGCACTCTTGGATGCGGACGAGGTCGCCGATTCCGGCCGTGTTCAGCTCGTCGTGCGCCTTGTAACGCCGCGACTGCCGGACGACTTTCTTGTACACCGGATGGGGAACGCGCGTTTCCGCGACGACCACGATCGTCTTGTCCATCTTGTTGCTCGCGACGCGACCCTGCTTCACGCGGCGGCGATTACGCCCGCGTTCCGACTCGGTCGTGGTCGCGGCCGAAATTTCAGGCTGCTCCATGACGTGCCTCGACGATCTTCTTCTCGGAGATCGCAGTTTGGATTTGCGCGTACGTGCGGCGCGCGGCTTTCACTTTCGAAAAATCCGAAAGGTGGCCGGTGCGCAGCGCGAAGCGCAGGTTGAACAGTTCTTCCTTGGTTTCGCGGGCTTTGGTCTCGAGCTCCGCAATGGTCAGCTCGCGCAGCGCGCGCAGATCGTTGCGTTTCATGCCGACACCACTTCCTCGTCGGCACGCGATACGAACTTGGTCGAGATCGGCAGCTTCTGCGCCGCGAGACGCAGCGCTTCACGCGCGATCGGCTCGGAGACGCCGGCGATTTCGAACAAAACGCGTCCCGGCCGAATGACCGCGACCCAGAACTCGGGATTGCCTTTACCGGAACCCATGCGAACCTCGGCCGGCTTCTTCGTCACCGACTTGTCGGGGAAAATCTTGATCCAGACTTTTCCGCCGCGCTTGATGTGGCGCGTCATGGCGATACGAGCGGCTTCGATCTGACGGTTCGTCATCCACACCGGCTCGAGCGCTTGCAGACCGTATTCACCGAACGTCAGCGTGTTGCCGACCTGCGCCTTACCGCGCATGCGGCCGCGGTGCTGGCGGCGCCATTTGACTCGTTTTGGCGTAAGCATCAGGGGGTTACCTCGGGGCCTTCGGGCGCACCGGGACGCTCGGCAGCGTCCGAAGTGGCCTGCGACGCCGGTTCGACGACGGACGTTTCGGCGACGACGCCATGGCCGTGTTCGGCCGCGACGTCGTGCGCGATCGCACCGTGAATGGGAGAATTCGGCAGGTTGCCGGCTTCCGACGGCGCGCCGTCGGTGATCGATTCGAGCGACTGGCCGTCGGCCGTCGCGGCGTGCAACGCCGCTTCGGTGTCGAGCCCGCCGGCCGGACGATCCGTGCGCGGACGGTCCGGACCCGCGCCCGGACCGCGGCCGCGGCCGCCGCGCGTGCCGCGACGGTTCTCGCGGAACTGCGGACGGTCGGCGCCCGGGGTGAGGCGTTCGCCGCGCGGTTGATCCGGCAGCACTTCGCCCTTGTAGATCCAGACCTTCACGCCGATGCGGCCGAAGGTGGTGAACGCTTCGACGTGCGCGTAGTCGATGTCGGCGCGCAGCGTGTGCAGCGGCACCTTCCCGTCGTGGTTGCGCTCGGTACGCGCGATTTCCGCGCCGCCGAGACGGCCCGAGACTTGGACCTTCACGCCGCGCGCGCCGGCCTTCATCGTGCGCATGATGCCTTGCTTCATGGCGCGACGAAACGCGATGCGCTTCTCGAGCTGATCGACGATGTTCTGACCGACGAGGCGGGCGTCGAGTTCGGGCACCTTGATCTCGACGACGTTCACCTGGATCTGTTTGCCGGTGAGCTTCTCGAGGTTACGGCGGATCTCGTCGATGCCGACGCCGCGCTTGCCGATGATGATGCCCGGCTTGCCGGTGTGCACGATCACGCGCGCCTGGTTGGCGCGACGCTCGATCTCGACTTTCGAGATCGCGGCGGCACGCGTCATGCGGCCGAAGTACTTGCGGATCGCCACGTCTTCATGGAGCCACGCCTGATAGTTCTTTTTCTCGAACCAGCGGCTGTCCCAGGTGCGCGTGATGCCGAGTCGGAGGCCGACCGGATGGATCTTCTGTCCCATTATTCTTCCGTGGCCTCCGTGGCCGGCGCGATTTCAGGTTCGGGCGCGGGCGCCGGAAGCGGAGCGGCGACCGGGGTCGCTGCGGACTTCGGCGCGGCCGGCTTACGACGCGACGTGGTGGGCTTGGCCGACGCGACCTGCGCGCGGCGCGATTCGACGGTCGAGAGCTCGATCGAGGCACCCGGGCGCTTGCGCGGCTGGTGCTTCGGCGGCGTCGGACCGACGGCGATCGTCACGTGCGACATGCGCTTGCGTTTGAAGTTCGCGCGGCCTTGGGCGCGCGGATCGAGACGCTTCGTGATGCCGCCGCCGGGCCGCCGTCGACGGTGATCTTCGTGATGAAGAGTCCGTCGCTCGACATGTTGTGGTTGTTCTCCGCGTTCGCCACGGCCGACTTGAGCAATTTCTCGATCGGTTCGGCGGCGAAGACGCCGGCGAATTGCAACAGGACCAGCGCTTCGCGCACGGTCTTGCCACGGATCGCATCGGCGACGCGACGGAGTTTGCGCGGGCCGACCCGCGCGAACTTGAGGTGCGCAACGGCTTGTTGCGGTTGGGCTGCAACGGCGGTCATTTCACGCTCGCTTTATCGCCGGCGTGACCCTTGAAGATCCGCGTCGGCGAGAACTCGCCGAGCTTGTGCCCGACCATGTTCTCGGTGATGAACACCGGGATGTGCGCCTTGCCGTTGTGCACGCTGATCGTGTGACCGACCATCTGCGGCACGATCGTCGACGCGCGCGACCACGTCTTGATGACGCGCTTCTCGCGGGTCGAGTTCATCTTCTCGACTTTGTTGAGCAGATGATCCGCGACGAACGGGCCCTTTTTGAGTGAACGTCCCATGCCTACTTACCTTTGCGCTTCCGAACGATCATGTTGGCCGTGCGCTTGTTGCGACGCGTCTTTTTGCCCATCGTCATCTGACCCCACGGCGTGGTCGGCGGGCGGCCCGAGGTCGAGCGCGCTTCACCACCGCCGTGCGGATGGTCGACCGGGTTCATCGCGATACCGCGCACCGACGGACGCTTGCCGAGGTGGCGCGAGCGGCCGGCCTTGCCGATCACTTCGTTCTCGTGATCGAGGTTGCCGAGCTGACCGATGGTCGCGCGGCAGACGATCTGGATCTTGCGCACTTCGCCTGAGGGCATGCGGACCTGCGCGTACGCGCCTTCCTTGGCCATCAGCTGCGCCGACGAGCCGGCCGAACGCACGAGCTTGCCGCCCTCGCCGGGCCGCAATTCGATGTTGTGGATGACCGTACCGAGCGGGATGTTCGCGAGCGGCAGCGCGTTGCCGACTTTGATGTCGGCTTTCTCACCGGATTCGATGATCGTGCCGACTTCGAGCCCGACGGGCGCGAGGATGTACCGCTTCTCGCCGTCGCGGTAGTGCAAGAGCGCGATGCGGGCGGTGCGGTTGGGATCGTACTCGATCGCCGCGACCTTGGCCGGGATGGCATCCTTCGTGCGCTTGAAGTCGATGATGCGGTACTGCTTGCGCGTGCCGCCACCCTTATGGCGCGTCGTGATGTGCCCGTTGTTGTTGCGGCCGGCGTGCTTCTGACGCACCTCGAGCAGCGACTTCTCCGGATCTTTCTTCGTGATCCCCGAGAAATCGGCGGTGGTGATGAACCGGCGCCCCGCGCTGGTCGGCTTATACTTTTTGACGGCCATGGTCAGTTGCGTCCCTTCGGGCCGCAACCAGCGGAAAGCGCCACACGTGGCGCCGTTGCGGTCGGCACGATTTTCGCGAAAACGATTTCGTTGCTCATCATCTTATTGCTCGAAGTAGTTCACGCCGCCGACTTCGATCTTTTGGCCGGCTGCGAGGGTGATGATGGCTTTTTTCCAGTCGGACTGCTTGCCCGACGTGCGAACGCCGCGGCGCGCGAAATTCTTCGTCTTGCCGCCGACGTTGACCGTATTGATCTTGATCACGTCGACCTTGAAGATCTCGCGGATCGCCGATTTGATCTGCGTCTTCGACGCCGAGGAGTGAACCTCGAACGTGTACTGCTGCGTCGCGGTGCCGGCCATCGATTTCTCGGTGATCACGGGCGCGATGATGATGTCGCGGGCGGTCATGCGGATTTCTCCGAGCCGAGACGCGCGACGAGCGCATCGTTGGCGGCGGTGGTCAGGATGAGGCGGGTGTAGCCCACGACGTCCTTGATGTCGAGCGCGCCGGTGTGCGTGACCGCGGCGAACTGCAGGTTCGCGCCGGTGCGCAGCAGCTTCTCACCGACCGTCGCAAGTTCGCTCTCGGCGAACACGACGAGCGTGCGGGCGCCGGTCTTCGCCGCCTTCGGCGAACCGAAGATCAGCGTGGCGAAATCTTTGGTTTTCTCGATCGCGAGGCCGTCGGTCGCGAGCAGCGTGACGCCGCCCGATTGGAATTTGTCCGACACCGCGGCGAGGAGCGCGGCCTTGCGCTCCTTCTTGTTGAGCGAGCTGACGTAGCTGCGCGGCTGCGGGCCCCAGACGACGCCGCCGTGGCGCCACTGGGGCGAGCGGATCGAACCCTGACGCGCGCGGCCGGTGCCCTTCTGCTTCCAGGGCTTCTTACCGCCGCCGCGCACTTCGTCGCGCTTGAGCGTGGAATGCGTACCGGCGCGCGGGCTCGCGAGCTCGCGGAACACGGCGCGGAAAATGGCGTTGGATTTGCCCGAGACGTCGGCCGAGAACGCGGCCGGAACGGCCTCTTCGCGGACGATCTTGCCCTTGGCGTCGATGACGTTCGGCATTATGCTGACGCCCTCGCCGACTTCACCGACCGGCGAACGATGACGAGACCGTTCTTCGGGCCGGGGACGGGGCCGCGCACGAGCAGCAGGTTGCGCTCGACGTCGGCCCGGACGACTTCCAGATTCTGATGCGTCACGCGGTCGACGCCGTAGTGACCCGGCCGATGGCTGCCCTTGAGCACGTGGCCGGCGTTGGTGTCGCCGTTCGAGGCCGGCTGACGGTGGATCATCGAGCCGTGGCTCGCGCCACCGCCGCTGAAGTTCCAGCGCTTCATGCCGCCGGCGAAGCCGTGGCCCTTCGAGGTCGCGCAGACGTCGACGCGATCGCCTTCGGCGAAGCCGTCGACCGTCACGGTCGCACCTTGCTCGATGCCGTCGATGCCGTCGCGAAACTCGCGGATGTCACGCTTCGCTTCGAGGCCGGCCCGTTTGTAGTGGCCGCCCAGCGCGCGCGTCACGCGGGATTTCTTCACGTCGCCGAAGCCGAGCGCGACGGCGTCGTAGCCGTCGTTCTCTTTCGTTTTGCGTTGCACGACCGTACACGGGCCCGCCTCGATAACCGTTACCGGCACGTAGCGCCCGTCCGCGGTGAACACGCTCGTCATCCCGACCTTGCGGCCGATGATGTTTTTCATCGTCGTAATCGCCTTTGGAAGTCCACGGGTCCTGGCGTATCTATTTCGCCTTTGCGCCGCACGCGCAAATCAGCGCGGCCGGCGTGGACCACAACCGCCAGATGATACCAACCGGCGAGAAGAAAGTCAAACGCCGCGGGGCCTTTATCCACGGATCCCGGCGTTTGTGAAAGCGCTACGGCGGCCGATCACGAAGGATGCGACATGCCCGCCGCCACCGCTTCGCTCGCCGGCCTGCTCGACGACGTACGTCCGCTGATCGCCGAAGCGCGCCTGCACGGCAACCCGCGCTACGTGCTCGTGCCGCCGGCGCTCTTCGACGTGATCTCCGGCTACCGCTCGCGCGACCGCGAGATGGGCCTCGCGCCGACCGTCCTCGGCCTCGAGATCGTCCGCGCCGACGATCCCGACGCCGCGCCGAAAGTCTTCTAGGAGCCCACGATGCTGAGCAAGCAAGAGAACGAACTCCTCACCCGCGTCGAGGGCGATGCGCCGATGGGCAAGCTGGTGCGGCGCTACTGGTTCCCCGCACTGTTGGCCGAAGACGTGGCCCAACCCGACGGCGACCCCGTGCCGGTGCGCCTGCTCGGGGAAGACCTGATCGCCTTCCGCGACACGAACGGCCGGGTGGGCCTGGTCGACGAGTTCTGCCCCCACCGCATGGCGTCGTTCCTGATCGGCCGCAACGAGAATTGCGGGATCACGTGCATCTATCACGGCTGGAAGTTCGACGTGAACGGCGCCTGCGTCGACATGCCGACGGAGCCCGAGGACCGGGGCTTCAAGAACCGCGTCAAGATCCGCGCCTACCCGACGCGCGAAGCGGCCGGTATGATCTGGACCTACATGGGGCCGCCGGAGCTCGAGCCGCCGTTTCCCGAACTCTCGTTCACCACGATGCCGAAGGAACAGGTCGCGATCGTCAAGGTCGGCAGCCGCACCAACTTCGTGCAGAGCGTGGAAGGCGCGATCGACTCGGCGCACTCGTGGTTTCTGCATCGCGGCAGCTCGCGCGATTGGGCGATCCGGATCGCCGTCTCCTCCGACATGTCGCCCCGGCTCGAGGCCGAGGACACGCCCTACGGCTTCCGGTACAGCGCCACGCGCACGCCGACGGAGAATCCCGACACGACCAAGTACGTCCGCGTGACGCAGTTCGTGGCGCCGTTCTTCTGCATCATCCCGCCGCCGCTCGACGTGACGCAGCCGATTCACTGCCAGATCTTCGTGCCGGTCGACGACAGCAACACGATGCTCTTCGACGTCTACTTCAGCCAGAACGGGACCGCCGTTTCGAGTGAGGCGATGCGCGCGAAGCTGAACGCCGTGCGCGGCGTCGACCTCGACGAGCGCGATTTCCGCTTTGCCAAGCGCGAGAACCGCTGGCTACAGAACCGCGCCGCGATGAAGGACGGCGACTGGACGGGCATCCCCGGGTTCCAGAATCAGGATATCGCCGCCCAGGAATCGATGGGCGGCCGAGGCGGCGTGGTCGACCGCACGCGCGAGCACCTCGGGATGTCGGACATCGCGGTGATCCGCATGCGCCGGCGGATGCTCGAGAACGTCGCGATGCACGAACGCGGGGAAACGCCGATCGGGCTGCAGCCCGGCGTACCGTACGGCCTGATCGCGAGCGAACAGCGCGTGATCCCGATCGATCAGCCCTGGCAGACCGTCGGCGCGCACGCGCTGCACGCGGCATCCGCGAAATCATGAACGTGCGCAAGCGGAACGGCGTCGACCGGCGCGCGTTCATTGCCGGCATCGCGACCGCGAGCGCGGGTGCGGCGGCCGCGACCGTCGCGGGGCCCGTCGCGGCCGACGCGGCTGTCGTCACCGAACCGGTCACGCTGAAAGTCTCGCCGCCGCCGGCGGCGGTCGCGGCGGCCGACACGGGCTCGACGCTCGCGGTCGACCCCACGATCCAGTTCCAAGTCACGGACACGCTGCACGTGAGCCATCCGGGCTCGGACTATATGGTCGACGTCGTGCGCAATCTGCCGATCGACTACATCATCGCGACGCCGGGCTCGACGTTCCGGGGCATCCAAGAATCGTTCGTCAACTACGGCGAGAACGTGCACCCCGAGTGGATCACGGTGCACCACGAAGAGATTTCGGCGGCGCTCGCGCACGGCTACGCCAAGGTCGCGGGCAAACCCGCGGCGATCCTCGTGCACGACGACGTCGGCCTGCAGCACGCGTCGATGGCGCTCTACAACGCGTGGTGCGATCGCGTCGGCGTGCTCGTGCTCGTCGGCAACATCCTCGACGGCGCGACGCGCCGTCCGGGCGTCGAGTGGGATCACACCGCGGTCGACCCCGCGCTGATGGTGCGCGGCTACATCAAGTACGACGACTCGCCCGTCTCGCTCGACCAGTTCCGCGAATCGACGACGCGCGGCTACTCGATCATGACGACGCCGCCGTTCGGTTCGGCGCTGATCGTCGTCGATGCGGACCTCGCCGAGAATCCGGCGGAGCACACCTCGATGCCGGTCGCGCCGTTCCATCCGGTGCGGCCGCCGGTCGGCGATCCGGCGTCGGTCGAACAGATCGCAAAGCTGCTGGTCGCCGCGCAGAACCCGCTGATCGTGACGAGCCGCTTCTCGCGGACGCCCGAGGGACCGGAGCTGCTGGTGCGGCTCGCCGAGTTGCTCGAGATCCCCGTGATCGACACCAACGATCGCGTCAACATGCCGACGAATCACTATCTCTACCAGAGCTTCAACCGCAGCCTCGTCGGTCAAGCCGACGTGGTGCTCGCGCTCGAACCCGGCGATCTGTTCGGCGTACTCGGCGACGTGACCGACACGATCGGCCGCCCCACGGTGGTCCGCGTGAAGCCCGGCACCGTCGTCGCCGAGATCAACTCCGAACTGCTCGTCGGCGCGGGAAATTATCAGGACAAACAGCGCTTCTACCCCTCGGACATTCCGGTCGCGGGCGACGCGCAAGCGACGGTCCCGTTCCTCATCGAAGCGATCCGGAGCAATCTCACCGATGCGCGCCGCGCGCTGAATGCGCAGCGCGCCGCGCACTTCAAAGAAGCCTTCGTTCGCACGCGCGCCGCGGCGCGCGAAGCGGCCGCGATCGGATGGGACGCGAGCCCCATCACGCCCGCGCGCATGTGCGCCGAACTGTGGAGCCAGATCAAGGACGACGATTGGGCGTACGTGTCGCAGTCGACGTTCTTGAGCAACTGGCCCCAGCGCACGTGGGACTTCACCAAAACGTATCAGGGCATCGGCGTCTCGGGCGGCGGCGGCGTCGGCTATCAGATGCCGGCGGCGGTCGGCGCGGCACTCGCGCATAAGGGCACGGGCCGGCTCGTCGTCAACATCGTCGGCGACGGCGAGCTCTTGATGCTGCCGGGATCGCTCTGGACGCTCGCGCACCATCGCATTCCGATGCTCACGCTCGTGCACAACAATCGCGCTTGGCACCAAGAGCACATGCACGTGCAACGCATGGCGAACCGCCGCGATCGCGACGTCTCGCGAGCGGCGATCGGCACCGTGATCAGCGATCCGAACGTCGACTACGCCTACCTCGCCAAAGCATACGGCGTGTACGGTGAGGGCCCGATCGAACATCCCGATCATCTCGCCGCCGCGATCGCACGCGCGATCAAGGTCGTGAAGAGCGGCCAGCCCGCGCTGCTCGACGTCATCACGCAGCCGCGCTAAGGGAGCCGCATGATGAAGAACCTCTCCACGTTCCTCACCGTCATCGCCGGTGCGCTGTTCATCGATGCGCTGGTCAGCGCGCAGGGCGTCCACGCGCAAAGCGCGGGCAGCGCGACCGCCGGCAAAGTCGCCTTCATGCGCGACGGCTGCTACGAGTGCCACGGCACCGTCGGCGAAGGCAACTACGGCGCGGGTCCGGCGATCGCGCCGCATCCAATTCCCTACGCGAACTTCGTCGCCTACATCCGCGCTCCGCGCGGCGAGATGCCGCCGTTCGACGTGCACGTGCTGCCGGAGACCGATGCCGAGAACATCTTCGCCTACCTCACGTCGATCCCGACGGGACCGCCGGAGCGCAGCATCGCCGCGCTGCAAGCGATCGGCACGGGCAACGCGGGACCGGGCGAACGCGTCTCGCCCGCGATCGCGCGCGGCCACGAGATCTTCTCGACCTACTGCGTGAAGTGCCACGTCTCGGCGCCGATCGGTCCGTCCCTGACGAACCTCAAAGCGCACGAAAGCTTGGCGATCATCACCGCACAGATCGCGAACCCGGCGCCGCCGATGCCGAAGCTCTTTCCGGCGACGCTCACGCAGGCCGACGTCGACGACGTCGCCGCCTACGTGCAGTCATTGTAGTGCGCTAACGTTTCAAGACGCGCGCCATCTTGTCGAAGAGTCCCTCGATCGCCCGTTCGTGCCCATCCTCGAGCCGCTTCCACAGAAGGCGGCCGTCGGTATCGGAGAGACTCGCGCTGAACCGGTGCGTGACGGTGACCTTTTTGCCCTCACTGGCGATCAGGAAAGCGTGCGTGCCGTCGACGCCGTCGTTGTCGATGCGCCAAACGATGCTGCGCTCGGGCTCGACGGAATCGAGCACCGCGTGCAGGCCGAGATGCCACTCCTCGGTCTGGCCGGGCGTGAGCGGTCCCGGGCTGCGCATGAAGGGCTGCGACGCAAAGGGCCAGATGGCGTCGGCCGAGGTTCCGAGCTCGGTGAGCAACTGGAAAATGCGCTTGGGCGTACCGGAAAACGTGCGCTCATACGCGACGTCGAGGGGAATCGGCATGCGGGGGAGGTTCGCACCCGAGAACCGCTCACGCCTGCGGCCGGTGATTTTTCGCACGAGGATTTGGCCGCGCGCGAAGTGGGAATGATGCGAGCGATGTTCGGCCGTATGACGGGCGCGTGTCCCCCATGAGCGCGGAGTTTCGCGCGCGGTTCCCCTCCTCGTTCCGATCGGTCGTCGAAGCTCGCCGTGATCTCATGCGTTACGTCCACAGCTTCGATTTTCCGGACGACACCGTCGCCGACATCGAGTGCGCCGTCGGCGAGGCGCTTGCGAACGCTGCCGAACACGGCTTCCGCGACGGGAGCACGTTCGACGTGGTCGCGCGCTCCGACGGCGAGAGCCTGATCATCATGGTGCAAGACGACGGCCCGGGCTTTCCGCACGCGACGGCGTCGGCAGGACTCGCGCCGCCGACGACCGGCTCGCCGCGCGGTTTCGGCATGTTCATCATGCGCTCGCTCATGGACGAGATCGCGTACAGCGATCGTGGTCGCCGCATCACGCTGCGGAAGCGGCTTCCCCTCGCGGGCGCGCAGCCGAACGACGACGACCTGAGCGCTCTGGGTTAGGTCGCTTCTTCCGAGCCGTTGCCGGGCGCGACGTTCGTCCGTTCCGGGCCGTCATCGGGCCGGAAGTTCACGCGAATGACCTTTGGGTCGCCGCCGAGGCCATGGCCGCGGTCGGCCGCGTGAACGTGACCGCACTCGTGGCACACTTCGATCGCGTGCTGCGTCTTCGCTTCGACATCGAGCGTCGCGTCGAGGAGCGCTTCGCGCGCGTCGGCGGTCGGGTGTTCGTCGACCACGGCTTCGAGCCGCGTCCTCGCCTCGACCGCATCGCGCAGACCGTAGATGGCGTCAATTTTCGCTTGTGATTGCGTCATACGTGCGGCTGTCGTACCCAGATGCAAGCAATCGTATGCGCGATTGAACACACAAGAAGCCACCCGGGCGGGTGGCTTCTCGAGCGCGATGCCGAGGGGCCGCTTAGGCCTTGAGCTCGATGTCGACGCCGGCCGGGAGATCGAGGTGCATGAGCGCATCCATCGTCTTCGGCGACGCCTGGAGGATGTCGATCAGACGCTTGTGCGTGCGCATCTCGAAGTGCTCGCGGCTCTTCTTGTCGACGTGCGGCGAACGCAGCACGCAGACCCGATTGATCTCGGTCGGCAGCGGCACGGGGCCGCTGACGAACGCGCCGGTGCGCTTCGCCGTGTCGACGATCCGCTCGGCCGATTGATCGAGTACCGCGTGGTCGTAGGCTTTGAGCCGGATACGAATTTTCTGCTTCGCCATGATGTGCGCCTTACTCGGAAACCGACGTCACGACGCCGGCACCGACGGTGCGTCCACCCTCACGGATGGCGAAGCGGAGACCCTCTTCGCACGCGATCGGGGTGATCAGCTCGACGTCCATCTGCACGTTGTCGCCCGGCATGACCATCTCGACGCCTTCCGGCAGTTTGATGGTTCCGGTCACGTCGGTCGTACGGAAGTAGAACTGGGGACGGTAGTTTGCGAAGAACGGCGTGTGGCGGCCGCCCTCTTCTTTCGAGAGGACGTACACTTCGGCTTTGAACTTCTTGTGCGGCTTGATCGAACCGGGCTTCGCGAGCACTTGGCCGCGCTCGATGTCGTTGCGTTCCACGCCGCGCAGCAGCACACCGACGTTGTCGCCGGCGATGCCGAGGTCGAGCAGCTTGCGGAACATCTCGATGCCCGTGACGACCGTCTTGCGCGGCGGCGTGTCGACGAGACCGACGATCTCGACTTCTTCGCCGACCTTCACCTGGCCGCGCTCGACGCGACCCGTGCCGACCGTACCGCGGCCGGTGATGGTGAACACGTCTTCGACCGGCATGAGGAACGGCTTGTCCACGGCGCGCTCCGGCGTCGGGATGTAGCTGTCGACGGCATCCATCAGCGCGAATACCGGATCCGCATCCGGGTCGCCGCGCTTGCCCGATGAGTTGAGGGCCTTGAGCCCCGAACCACGGACGATCGGAATGTCGTCACCCGGGAAGTCGTAGGACGAAAGGAGCTCGCGCACTTCCATCTCGACGAGTTCGAGCAGCTCTTCATCGTCGACCATGTCGACTTTGTTGAGGAACACGACGATGTACGGAACGCCGACCTGCTTCATCAACAGGATGTGCTCGCGCGTCTGCGGCATCGGGCCGTCGGCCGCCGAGACGACGAGGATCGCGCCGTCCATCTGCGCCGCGCCGGTGATCATGTTCTTGATGTAGTCGGCGTGACCGGGGCAGTCGACGTGCGCGTAGTGACGCGTCGCGGTCTCGTACTCTTGGTGCGAGATGGCGATCGTAATGCCGCGCTCTTTTTCCTCGGGCGCGTTGTCGATGTCGTCGACGTTCCGCTTCGCGATGTTCGAGTTCTCGGTCGCGAGGCAGTTGATGATCGCCGCGGTCAGCGTCGTCTTACCGTGGTCGACGTGACCCGTGGTGCCGATGTTGACGTGCGGTTTCGAGCGTTCGAATTTGGCTTTGGCCATGATTGGTTCGTTGTTTCCTTTAGTTCAAACGGCTCTACGCCGTGGCGAGTTTCTTACCGGAGGCTTTTGCGACGATCTCTTCTTCGACCGAACGCGGCGCTTTCTCGTAGTGCGAGAACTCCATCGTATAGGTCGCGCGGCCTTGCGTTGCGGAACGCATGTCGGTCGCGTAACCGAACATCTCGGAGAGCGGAACGTTCGCCGCGATGACGACCGCGCCGCCGGGCGCTTCTTCTTGCGATTGGATCTGGCCGCGACGCCGGTTCAAGTCGCCGTTGATGGCGCCGAGGTAATCCTTCGGCGTCGTCACTTCGACTTTCATGATCGGCTCGAGCAAGATCGGGCCGGCCTTCTTGTTGGCATCTTTGAACGCCATCGAGGCCGCGATCTTGAACGCCATTTCCGACGAGTCGACATCGTGGTACGACCCGTCGAAGAGCGTGGCTTTGAAGTCGAGCACGGGATATCCGGCGAGCGTGCCCGATTCGCACGCTTCGCGGATGCCTTCTTGCACCGGCTTCACGTATTCTTTGGGCACGGCGCCGCCGACGACTTTGTTCTCGAAGACGTAGCCGGTGCCGGGTTCCTGCGGCTCCAAACGGATCCACACGTCGCCGTACTGACCCTTACCACCGGACTGCCGGACGAATTTGCCCTGCACTTCGACGGTCTTCGTGATCGCTTCTTTGTACGCGACCTGCGGCTTGCCCACGTTCGCTTCGACCTTGAACTCGCGCTTGAGGCGGTCCAAGATGATCTCGAGGTGGAGCTCGCCCATGCCGGCGATGATCGTTTGCTGCGTCTCTTCGTCGGTGCGCATGCGGAACGTCGGATCTTCTTGCGCGAGGCGCGAGAGGGCGACGCCGAGCTTGTCCTGATCGCCCTTCGTCTTCGGCTCGATGGCCTGCGAGATGACGGGCTCCGGGAACACGATGTTCTCGAGCAGGATGACGTTCTTCTCGTCGCAGAGCGTGTCGCCGGTGCGCGTATCGGTCATGCCGACGGCCGCCGCGATGTCGCCGGCGCCGATGGCGTCGATGTCTTCGCGATGGTTGGCATGCATCCGCAGGATGCGCCCGATGCGTTCTTTCTTGCCGCTACGCGCGTTGTAGACGTACGAGCCCTTCTCGAGCACGCCCGAGTAGACGCGGAAGTACGTCAGGTTGCCGTAGGGATCGGTCGCGATCTTGAACGCGAGCGCGGCGAACGGTTCGCTGTCGCTGGGCTGGCGCGTCATCGGGCCGTCGGTCTTCGGATCGATGCCCGTGATCGGCTTGGCGTCGATCGGCGAGGGCAAGAAGTCGACGACGGAGTCGAGCAGCGGCTGCACGCCCTTGTTCTTGAACGCCGAACCGCACAGCATCGGCAGCACGTCGCCGGCGATCGTCGCCTTGCGCAGCGCCGTCTTGAGACGGTCGACCGGAATCTCCTCGCCGGCGAAAAACAGCTCGAGCAGCTCGTCGTCTTGTTCGGCGATCGCTTCGATCAGCTCCGCGCGCCACTTCTCCGCCACGGCCTTGAGGTCGCCGTCGGCATCGCTGACCGGCACCAAATCCGACGTCGAACCGAGATCGTCCGTGTAGATGATCTTGTTCATCGTGAACAGGTCGATCACGCCGAGGAAGTCGCCCTCGGCACCGATCGGCACCTGGATCGGCACCGCTTTGGCGCCGAGGCGCTCGCGGATCTTCGCGACGCAGTTGAAGAAATCGGCGCCCATGCGGTCCATCTTGTTGACGAAGATGATGCGCGGGACTTTGTACTTGTTGGCCTGGCGCCAGACCGTCTCCGACTGGGGCTGTACCGCAGCGACCGAATCGAAGAGCGCGACGAGGCCGTCGAGCACGCGCAGCGAGCGTTCGACTTCGACCGTGAAGTCCACGTGGCCAGGCGTATCAATAATGTTGATGCGCGTGTTGCGCCAGGTGCACGCCGTCGCCGCGGACGTGATCGTGATGCCGCGTTCCTGCTCCTGAACCATCCAGTCCATCGTCGCAGCACCGTCGTGGACTTCACCGATTTTGTGCGTGCGCCCGGTATAGAAAAGAATACGCTCCGTCGCCGTCGTCTTGCCGGCGTCGATGTGCGCAGCGATCCCGATGTTCCGGGTCTGGTCGAGAGGGTATTCGCGATTGAGCGGCATGTGTGTTGTTGTTGCTTACCAGCGGTAGTGGGCGAAGGCTTTGTTGGCCTCGGCCATTTTGTGGGTGTCTTCGCGCTTCTTGATCGAGGCGCCAAGGTTGTTCGCCGCGTCCATCAGTTCGGCCGCGAGCTTCTCTTCCATCGAGTGACCAGGCCGAGCACGGGCGTAGTTGATCAGCCAACGCATCGCCATCGCCTGGCGACGATCCGGACGGACTTCCATCGGCACTTGATAGGTGGCACCGCCGACGCGACGCGGTCGGACTTCGACCAGCGGCATCGCATTGCCCAGCGCCTGGGTGAACACGTCCATCGGATCGCGACCCGACTTCGTCTCGACGATCGTGAGCGCCTGATAGCAGATCCGCTCCGCGATGCTCTTCTTGCCCTGGAGCATCACCTTGTTGATGAAGCGCGAGAGCACTTTCGAGTTGAACTTCGGATCGGGGAGAATCGGTCGCTTCGGGACCGGACCTTTACGCGGCATATCGAGTCGGCTTCCTTACTTCTTACCGGTCGGCTTGGCGTTGCGCTTGGCGCCGTACTTCGAGCGGCCTTGCTTGCGGTTCGCTGCACCCGAGGTGTCGAGCGTTCCGCGGATGATGTGGTAACGCACGCCCGGGAGATCCTTGACGCGGCCGCCGCGGATCAGCACGACCGAATGTTCTTGGAGGTTGTGGCCGATGCCCGGGATGTAAGCGGTCACTTCCTCGCCGTTGGTGAGGCGGACGCGAGCCACTTTGCGCAGGGCCGAGTTCGGCTTCTTCGGGGTGATCGTCTTGACTTGCGTGCAAACGCCGCGACGCTGCGGGTTCCCCGCAACTTCGAACGACCGGTTGGGCAGATCAGGATGACCCGGCTTGGGCCCGGTCGAGACGACGCGGAACGCGGGGGTCTTGACCTTTTTCTGCTGCTTTTCACGGCCCTTACGGACCAATTGGGAGATTGTCGGCACGCCTATCCTCGAAACACACACGAAAGCGGCCTCACCGTCGATGGGCCGAACCCCCGGATTATATCAAGGCCGGCGAGCAGCGTCAACGCGCCGGGCGAGGAATCCGCGCCCGGCGCGGGCTTCAGGCTCGGCGGGAGGGGTCGACGATCGTCGCGGCGCGCGCGGCCACGCTCTCGATCTCGTCCTGGGTCCAGACCTTGAGGAAGCCGAGGCCGGTGCCTTTGTCGGAGAGATCGTTGCCGATGCCGAGATCGGTCGTGATCGCGGCGGGGAAGCCGTCGATCCGGGTCGCCGGGGCGTTGAAGAAAGGCATTCCGTTGACTTCGAGAGGCATGATCGCTCCTGTGCGCCGGCAGTCCCGGCCGTAGGTACCGAGGTATGCCGAGCGGCGCGGCGCTCCTCCTCAGGCGGAGCGGGCGCGCTCGGCGCGGGTCGCGACGAAGGCCGTGAGCGCGGCGAGATCGTCGGCGTGGCCCGCCGCGAGATAGCGATCGAGGCAATGGAAGAACACGTGCCGGGTGACGATCACGTCGGCGAGCGCGCGGTGTGCCCGGCGACCGCGGAGCGCCGGATCGCGCACGCCGAAGAAATCGCCGAGGGTCTGATTCTTGTGATTGGGCGCCTCGGGCACGACGCGCGAGGCAAGGCGCCACGAGCACACCGACGGGCGGGCGGCGAGAAACGGCAAGAAGCGGCGGTCGAAGGCGGCGTTGTGGGCCACCAGCACCGCGCCACCGCAGAGTTCCATGAGACCCGGCACCAGCTGGCGCAGCCGCGGCCGGCCGCGCACCATCGCGTCGTCGATGCCGTGGATGGAGGTCACGAACGGCGGGATCGGCATCTGCGGATCGACCAGCGACTCGAAGGTCGCGACGACCCGCCCCCGGTCGACGACCTGCGCCGCGACCTCGACGACGGCCGACGTCGCGGGGTCGATGCCGGTCGTCTCCACATCGATGAAGGCGTAGCGGGCCGACCGGAGCGCCAGGGCAGGCATGGGGTGAGCATCGCAGAGGCGAGTGCCACCTGTATGGCACGGGGAAGACGACGGAGCTCGAGCCTCAGCGCGACGGCAGGGGCGCGGCCAGTTCGATGAAGCGCGCAAGACCGTTGAGCAGCCGCATCTGATCGATCGTGCCGGGCGCGATCGCCGTCAATGCCGGCGCGTGCACGAGCACGGCGAGTGCGCGTGCGCGCGAGATCGCGACGTTGAGACGGTTGCGGTCGACGAGGAAATCGACGCCACGCGGAACGTCGTCCGCACTCGACGCCGTCATCGAGTACAGCACGACGGTCGCCTCCTGGCCCTGAAATTTGTCGACCGTTCCGACGCGCACGGCGGCGAGTTCCGCGGCGACGAGCGCCTCGCGAATCGCATCGACCTGCGCGTTGTACGGCGCGACGACGATCGCGTCGCGCGCGAGATCGAAGGGCCGCTCCTCGCCGCTCGCATCGACCACGCGCGCACCGCGCAAGCGCCGGATCAGTTCGACGACCGCCGCGGCTTCTTCGGGCGATGCGTTCGTGCGCCCGCGGTGCGGCACGGCCAGCGTTCGCAGACCGGCGCCGTCGAGCGCGTCGCCGGGCAGGATCACGCGCTGGATCGCGCACGCCGGCGCGCCTTCGAGTCGTCCGTCGTACATCAGCTCCGAGACGAACCGCGCGATCGCGGGGTGCAGCCGGTACGACCGCGGCAAGAACACGCCGCGATCCGGCGGCACGACGGCGGCTGCGCCGAGGAGATGCTCGAGCGCCGAGACGTCGGCCCCGGGCGGATGCGCGCCCACCGTGACGTGCGGCAGCTGCTGCGGATCGCCGACCAGCACGATCGAATCGCCGGCCGCGGCGATCGCGATCGCGTCGGCCAG
>Ga0116228_10001621_pt1 | contig 18805 bp, 13 predicted proteins | sample S1TSphfallax_2_FD_89694 | JGI IMG/M metagenome (GOLD analysis project Ga0116228, IMG submission 89694) | Host-associated microbial communities from peat moss isolated from Minnesota, USA - S1T2_Fc - Sphagnum fallax MG | ecosystem: Host-associated > Plants > Peat moss > Unclassified | place... | reverse complement strand
TCTAAACTATATCTGTGGTACCGTACGTCTCTTATTATAAAAAAAAGATACACTAACTTCCCCTCCCATCCTTTGGAAAGGGGGGGGGGGGGGGGGGGGTGTGGTCCGACTTCATCGGTTTTTTAATCCGACACATCAAGTAATGATTTATCAAAGGGAGGGCACCGCCCTACTCAACCTAGCACATGCGGAGTTTAATATGCCTTTGCCTTGCCTTCCGCAAGGCATTGACCGACTTTCCTTGCTTGCTCCATAGAATCTGAAAAAACACTCCACCCACTCATACAAATAACACATGGGGGGGGCGGCTGCCGAGTGAAGGGGGGGAGTTAATATCCCCCCACAAACCTTGGGGCACAAACTCCACTTGCCTTCCTCACCATGGAAGGCGAGTGTGAGAAGGCATCCGGAAAAGTGTCGGACGAGGGATGCCTTCTCGCACATTAGTCACTCACCCAACTCACCATCTTCAAATCCCCATATGCCCCCCCCCAACCCCCAAAACCGTCAAAAAAGGCTGATGATGATATATGCATATACTCCAGGCACTCATAATACTCCGGTTGTTGGCTCCAGAGGTGCTAATGGAATTCAACATATATATATATATATAACACATGCTTGTCAAATAATTAATTAAATTTGAAGATCCCATAATTTTAAAAAATTATTATAAAAGGTGCACAATATGCAATTTCGTATATTAGTTTCATCATTTCATACTGAGATTTAATAAAATTTCCAATTACTTTAAGGATACCACTAAAAGAGGGGTTAGGGGGTGAAAGGAGGCCCAAAGACAGGGTGAATTTGCGGAATTCTTTAATACATTATATTACTCTCAAAGCTACCAAGGTCCTATGGTATCCGGACCTTTTTTTTTGTTACCATGAGATTCTTTCAATCATGAGCAATATGTTACTTTGCTTCGGGGAAACACCACCTTGATTCAAGCTCACGGTATGTAATCCCCCAATGCCATAGGTTAAAAGGAGGAAGAAGAAGACAAAAGAAAGAATCCATGGCAACTAGGTATTTACTAAATGATTAAGAAGTTAGTGGCCCACACCCCCACATGAGCATATTGTATGTGGAGTCACCTTAAATGTTTGATGCCCTACAAGGTGATCATAATAGACATGGAAATCATTCAATAACACATACATTACATGACCAAAAAGTTACCAAAAAAATAACTCCCAAAAAATAATTTAATATGCCTGGCCATAATGAACCAACACCCACTAGTGCACTCTCATGAAGGATGGATGATAAATGGTGATGAAACTATTTTCTGTTCTATTAGGTTCCAGTTCCCTAGCTAATCATGGTGGTTAGCTGAATTGGTTACTAAGATGAAAACAAATATTAACTCAGCTGAGATTCATCCACAACTTGAGTAATTAAGGGGCATCCAGTGGATGGTGTGCTGGTTCAAAGCTGTGGCCAATATACACAAGCATAACACTAAGGTTAAAAGTAGTGTTGGGACATGGCAGGTTCAAAGCCTAAAATCAGCAAGAATTAAATCTGGCATGGCATGGAATGTTATCACAATGTTAGTGGTGTTGGTAGTTAAAACTAAGAAATCATAATGGGGTAAAATTTTAATACAAAACAAAGTGTTAACTTAAAACAACCAAAAGTGAAGAAATAACTTAATGTCTTATGAAACATCTAGTCATTCATTTCATCAACTCCAATACATCCGCCATTTTACCTTCCCACCTCCACTTCATCATCCACATTTGCAAAAAGGTTCATAAATCTTCATGTAATTGTTAATGTCATTTTTTCATAACACTAGCGACATGAGTTTGCTTGCTTGGTTTGTTTAGACGCATGGAAGATGTCAAGTCACGGCATGAAGAAAATGACAATTGTGAAAATCCAATGAATGACAAGAACACCCATCATAATGAACATTCATTCATATGATGTTTTTTTTAATCAAAATATCATCGTTTTCAATAATCTTTATTGAATATATTTTTTGTTGATTTTGTTACTACATATTCAAAGGGTTTTAGTCCTTCTCAAGGTCACAAAATACCAATTTTGAGAAGTAGTAGCCCAGAACAATTATGCCATTGACTACTTACTAATGCTCTTAATTCTATAATTTCCTTGAGTTTGAAATTGAAAAAGGATAGGGAACCTTTACCCTCTTTTGAAAATTTAATGGAAGATGAATCTAGTCTTGCTAAAGCATTAGCCTTGTTAGCATCTAACATTAGGAAGGAAGTTTGTGGTGTACTATATTCCTTCTTTTCATTCCTAAGAAATATGAGGAAAACAAAGCCCACAACATGGTTTCTTTAATGTTAGATCTTAGGTTTTAAAACCTTCATATAGTGTATTCATGTGTTGGAAAGGACCAAGGAGTTGCTATTGTGCAAAAATATGAAAAGAAGTCTTTATATCCTATGTTGATAAAATGCTATGAACTCTTGCACCTTTCTATGAGAAGACTTGCTAATTAAGGTATTTCTAATTAGGACTACAATTTGGACATTTTCAAGCAAACTGCAAGTACAAATGAACTTGCAGAATAACTAGTGACAAAGGAGTTGTTGTTTTTTAAACATTACCAATTAAATGTGAAGGACATTAAATGTCCATTTCTTTGATGGGAAAAGCATGAAGGAATGTTTCCTACTATTGTTTTCCTTGCTCGATAGATTTTAAGGATAGTTGGTTTACAAATAGAAATAAAAATGATATTTTCATTAGCATGATTTTTTACTAATCTTTAAAAGATGCAGGTTACAAACTGAAAATTTTAAAAAGTTGATTTTTGTGAGAAAAAATTGGCCCAATGACCTTAAAGTAGGATGCAAATCTCCATCTAATTTAGTAGAATTTATTGAAGTGGATCAAGATTTAGAAGAAAAATTAGAGCAATTTGAAGGTGATTTTGAGAGAGATGAAGTTTCTGAACTTTAAATATGTGAAATGACAACTTTTGCCACCATGTTAGTATTATTAAAAAAATTAAGTTAATTTTTTTCTAAATTGTTAAAAAAAAACTAAAAAATATTATCCAATTTTTGATAATCAACTAAGGATAACCAACTATTATCAAATTTGAGAGAACTTGCCTTGTGAGAATCGGTTTAAATTATTTTTTCAAAAATATTGATACCTTGGCCCAAGATAAGAAAAAGAAATTTAAAAATTATAGAGAACCAAATCCTTAATAATAATATAAAATCAAAATATTAAAAAAATGATTACCCACCCAACATTAGTAAAAACCACCAATCATGTGATGTATTGTTTGCCATTCCAATCTAGTTGATGTTAATAATGTTGATAATGTTTTGCATGGGAAAAATAAGGGCCTTCTATGAAATATAACAAAGACCAGGGGACATCTACTGTGAAAAAATATGTATCTCATGAACATGTGGAAGAGGGCAAAAAGTGCGACCTATTGTCAGTGCAAATAGATCAAGGAGTGGTCCAAACACACTACTAGGACCCACTTCAGGTGTAACAACTATTTAATTTTACATTTTATTAAGTGAACTAAATCAAATCAATATTCAAAATGTTTGGTAAATGTATACAACAATGTTTTTAATACATTATGGAAACACTTGAAAAAGTTTGAAACAAATCTAATGAATATTGAATACCCAAAAAAAAAATTTAGTAGTGTAACAAATGTTTTTAGCACTTGAAAAACTCATAAATGACTCCTTTTGATGGATTTCAAATGACATATTTTAGGGACATTATATTTAAATCAAACTTTACTATGGTAGTATAATGCAACATTTTTGTGAGTCAAAAGAACTTATTAAAGATTTTCTTAAATTTACAAATGGAATACCTTAGGATATTTTAGGAATATTTTGGAATAAGCAATCATTAAGCACAACACCAAGGAAGCGGGTGTGGGTCTTAGTAGCGTGTTTGGACCCAAAGATGGAAATCAATGGGAAATAACAAAAAAGGAGGAATATCCCTCCTTTTTTTATCATTGAGTCTTTTGGCAAGCATTGCCCTTAAATAACAAAGCTCACGTTGCATAACATGCCTTTTTTCAAATTGCAAAAGGTTACTATCCATTGTCTTCTATTAAGAATCCATGGCTTAGGCACATGGTTTTAAAATAATGTTCACATGTTGGTGATAGATGTGATGTTGAACATTATGTAAAAAACCAAGGGAAATATATGTTTTACCTTCACTTGTTTCATGTGTTACATGCATAACATCTTTTGATCTTTGGATGCACATGACACCTTTGCCATGGTTGTCAATTTTATCAATCATTTATAGGAGCCCACACATGTTTCAGTGGGAATTTTGACATGCATAACACAACAAATGTAGCCATGGTAAACCAAGTATTGAAGGTCTTACTAAACTCTTTTGGTTTATTTAATTAGTCATTCCTTATGTCAAGGACAAAAAGGTTGAATATAAATACCTTGACTTTGGCATTGACAAATGTTGTTATTTGTTTTCCTCTTTAATTAACAAGTCCATTTATGGAATGATGTTTTAGCCATGCCATGTCAAAGGAATGTTAATATCTTTTGATGATTCTAAGGTGTGTGTGGGTCCAAACAAGATATTTTATACATGTTACATTTTTTTCTACTTGAAAACATGAAAAAATAATCTTTCAAATTTCTAACCTTCCTTCAACATTTCAAAACAAATAAAACTTTTATTTTTTCTCATGGGCATCTCTAGCCTCCCACCAGCTTTTCAAAGCAATTTGTGTCATATCATTTGAACTTGAAAAAATACCCCAGAATTATCCTCAACAATTACATCATTTTTAGGGGTTGGGGATGATTTTAATTATGAAAAAAATTGATTAACAAAAATATATATTAAAATGTTCACCATACCAATATTGAGATGCTTGAAAAAAAAAACCAAATACTTGCAAAATATTTCACCTACTTTCAAATACTTGAACCAAAATTTTCAAACAACCATAAATTTTAGGTCCAATTCAAATACTTATAAATAGTTTCTAAAAATATGATTATAACAATTTAGTTTTTGAAGTCCATGAAAACAAAAATAAAAAAATAATGTACCCGAAAAATTATTATTATCCCCATAAAATCATCTACTTGTTAGTCCTTTTATTTAGGAACCCCAATATTTTTTGCTTACATTACTTTTTATGTATATTTTTAACATGTTTTCACTTGTGTTAGGTTTTTTAGAAGTGAATTTGAAAAATGTCTAAATATCATTACAAAAGACTATAACTTGGACAAAAAAATTTGGGAAAGAGAAACAAGAGTGGAAGGATTCTTGTATTATTGTAAGACTACCAACAAGGATGCAAAAATCTCTTATGATGACACAATTTACATCACGAGTCATTCTATTCCAAAAATGTTGTAATATCAAAATGTAATTTCCATTTGCTATGGGTGACAACAATTTTTTGCTTTGTCATCATGAGTCCCAATGTGTCAAACTTGGGTTATTGATCAAACCATTATGGATACCTTATGGCCAATGGTGAAGTAATGTGTATTAAATCTAATTCAAGTGTTTTGGTTGTTGTTAAATGCACTTGCATCTGCTTTCACCTTATGTATTTCAATGAAATTTGAAATGTCTAAAATTCATAATTTGAATCAACCTTTGATTTGAAATGACTTTGTTTCAAAAAATTTGGAGTTCAAATTGAAGATGAACTCATTAATGATCAACGTATTAACACCATCTCTAACATTCATTGACTTTTACATTAATGCCACAGCGCATAATATGTTGTCGATCATGTTAAACCTGCATTTTAAAACATGAAGGTCATATAAAATTATGTGAGCAATGTAATTGTTGATGATGTTGTTCCAAAATATGATGTTAAAGTGGTGGGTCAATTCATGGTTGGGGTACACCAAAAAAATGTTTCACCCCAAAATCACTCTTAAGACATTACTTTGAATGACCATTACATATATGAAATAATTTATTTAGTGGATATTTTTTTAATACATACTCATGTACTTCTTGATTAAAATGGTGGTGATTTTTCACAATTTGGATGATTAAAACATGTCCTAAGGAATCATGTCCCACTACATAGTTTTATCAAAAAGGATTCAATAGGACTAACAATATTTGTTCAAATTGCTTCATATTTTAACCACAAAGAGAATAAAACATGTTCTATATGATAGCATAGTTTTTACTATGATAAATCATCATATTTTGTGGAATTGATGCTAAAATCTTGGATTTTTTCATAAAAGGATGCGTTAATCAAAACAATCAAACTAATTTTGCTAATTACAAATTTACATTCCAAAGGTTTGGAAAGAAATATAGATGTGGGTGTAAGAAAAAGGACATTATTTGATGTTTTAATAGGGTTTTAGTACTCCAAATAAAAGTATGTCGTTTTGGAATGTTCAAGTAGTCTTACATTCCTTTTTAATTGTACTTGAACATGACATTCAAAACTCATTCAATTGATTTGAATCATTCATTATAACATTTATTGGTTAAAAGCTTATACATACATATCCCCCTTTCATTGTTTAACATTTCAAAACATTCATTTTGCTAAGTCCTTACTTTAGACTTAAGACATAGGCCAAATGGGTGTCATGGTTCTTATTGTGATACCCCAACTGTGTACATACTATTGTTGCAAGTTTACCTATGCTTGAATTCTATGAAGAAACAATAGAGCCAACAACACTTGAAAATGATGGTTGTTTTTTTGAGTAGATTGTTTCTGTTCATGATGCCATTAGGTGAATATTGAAAAATGACCTATATAGTTCTTTCAATGCTTATTTGTACAATCAATAAATACCAAATGAGTTCTCCACCAATTAATTGAGGAGCATAAAAAGTTCATTGAAGATAAAGGTCTTCTTTAAAAAAACTTAGACTTTGATTAAATAAGTGATAACTCAAGTTCTTTTGAACTTATTTATGATTCTTATGTTGCAAAAATCTTTGTTGCAATTTCCAATGATGAATGATGAAGTGGGCAAGAAGATAGTTCTAATCTTCAAAAAGGTTTAAATGACCCTAAACATGCATCTTTGATGTGGTTTTGTTGATGGGTTGGGATAGTAATTTATAAATGTCATGGTTTTTTTGGGGGTTTTGTTGTTTTGTTTTTATGTTGATGTATGGGTTTTGAGATTTTTGGTTATGTTGTTGTTTAAGGATCTAGTTCCAATTTTTCTTTGTTGTTTAAGGATCTAGTTTCCAATTTTTCTTTGTTGTTTAAGGATCTAGTTTCCAATTTTTCTTTGTTGTTATGGGTTTTGTTATTACATGACGGCAACAAATTAAATATCTTTTTTTTTTTTTGGTTGATGTTTTGGGATTTGACATTTGATTTCTAGAAGTTCAAGTTGATATTTTGTGTGGTTTTGTTGATGTGTGGGGCAACAACTTGATGCATGGGGGTTTCATTTTTAAAAGGTTTTAGGTTTTTTTGTGGTTCTACTAATGCATGAAGATTTGACTTGTAATTCTTTTGATGCATGGGGGTTCAACTTTCAAGTTGGACGTTTTGTTGATGCATGGGGGAAGTAATTCATAAGTTCTTTGGATTTTTTTTGGTTTTGTTAAGGCATGTTGAAATGGTTATTTTGATGTATGGAAGGAAAAAGTAAAAAGTTATTTTAAAGGTTTTTTTCTTTTCTAAGGGTTTTATTGATGTGTGGGGTCAACAATTCAATTGTTTGAGGACCTTTGCGGTTATATCAAGGGTGAAAGCATGAATAGGGGGACCATTTGGACTATCTCACTTGTAATTATTCTAGATTACATACAAATGTAAAATTTAAAGCCTTATTCAAAATTAACATTATCAAATTTTTAATTATTCATGTTGTCATAGACTTTAATGGGAATCATCATAAAACATTTGGATGAATTCTAAAAAGATTATGGACTTGCAATGGATTTTTGAAATGACAACACTATGCTTGTCACACAGAGAAAATGAAAAATGTTGCCTCAAAAAATACATCAAAGTAGTGTCAAAATAAAAATTTAAAAATAAATCATCATCAAATGAAGAATTGATTAATGCATTAAAATTTTCCTAATATATGTATTTTTTATTTTTAAAAATTCTAAATGACGTTATTGTTATAAATTTTATCCCTGGTAGTCCATTTCACATTAAATGTTTAATCTTTTGCATGGTTTTTTTATCAATCACATGTTTAGGGATATTCATAGGTTGGCTTATTAATATTTATGATTAAAAGCATAAGGGATAATTATAGGATTTATGGTTTTATAATTATTAAAATTGCAAAAAAATTGTTAATATTAAATTATGAACTTTCAAATGCCACTTTTGAAACACCTAACCATGCTTTCACCCTTGATGTGTGGAGGCAACAAATAACAAATCTTTTGTTTTTCTTATGGTTATGTCAATGTTTGAAGCTTTTGTGTGGTTGTGTTGATATGGGGAAAAACCAACAAAATGTATTGGTTGTTGATTGTGGGAATGATATGACAAAGGGTGAAAGCAGGCTAAGGTGGACCAAAAGTGGCATGATAAAAGTCCATTTTTGCATAGTTTTTATTGTTATTAAAACTTTCACAATAAATACGTCAATAAAAAATCATTCATTTGCAAGAACTATTTCTTGCCCTCCATTCTTAATACATTATTGAATACTTTGAATGAAAAAATTTCCAATCCATTTAGAAATGTGTATGTACTATGACATAAGATGAAACAGAAATTTTTAAATCCCCCAAAGACCAAAAGATGGTCATTTGGTTTTTTTTTTTTTGCTACTAGCTTCTTATAACAATGTATATTATAAATATGAGTTGTATTTTATGAATTTCCTTATAAATGGGTGCAGTCACAATCAAATGAACCAAAAAGCACGTCAAATGACTGCCAAAACTTTACAAAAATTATAATTTTACTAGATATATTTTTGTGGTGTCACTTTAATGACTTGTTAATCATGGAATGTTGTGCTAAATGATTAATATAAATGTTGAAGAATTCAAAATAAAAAGCAAGAAAAAAAAATTAGGGTTTTGATTTTAATAAAGGACCTTTGAACTTACAATAGTTGCATCAAAAGCAGTCAATTTTGTATTATTAAGCTAAAGACTCTCTTTATAAAGGAATTTTGATGAATTTTTTTTTGTAATGATGTTTAATGATTATCCACACTCAAAAAACACTTACAATTTGAAAGTTCTAGAATTTGAAATTTCTAAAAATAAAAAATCTATTGAAAAAAAAATTTCAAAATTCCTTTACCACATGTAAATGGGGTGTAATGTACATGACACTTAAAAAAAAGTTGTAGTTTATGAAACAATAAAGTAAAGCAATAACTCTTATTGTGGCATGCAAAAATGGACAATGTAGTTTGCTTTTGCCCCAAATCAAGATGCCCGTTTCAGGGAAACATCAAATTTTGTATGCAATTTGTAGTGAGAAACCATAGCCTATTAATGCTTCAACCACTTGATTAAGACATAAGGGATTTTTTTCATCAATTTCACATAATGAATAAAGAATTATATATTCATGGAATTTTAGTTTAAAGCATTTTATCATTTTAATTGAAAATTATAAACCCTAACTATACCCAAAACTGACCATGCCACCTCTTTGTCCCCACCCACCACTTGCAATCCATACTATAAATTGGTTTTAAATTTTCCGAGTTGACTACTTGTCCACCTTGACTAATGAACATGTCCATTTTAATTAGAAACATGTGGCATGAACATGTGTATCTTTTGATTAGTGAACTTGATTAAATTGACTTATTTAATTATCTATCAAATTGAACATCCATTCAAGTTGAAAAACAATGTGACCAGGTTAATCAAAATGGTTGCATGGGTTTTAATCAAGTTGAACGAAGAAAAATGGCATGTTTGGTCAAAATGACCAATGTTTTTTTTATGAAATTGGACATTGCATGTTAATCAATAAACCAAGTTAATTAGTTACTACCTAAATAAATAGGTCTACCTATGTATTTAAGCCTATATAAATACTTAATAATGGCCAACTAAATCCTTGATAATCACCTTTAGCTTGAAAGTACTACTAGGGAAGATTAATATTAAAAATTTACAAAGTCAATTTACTAACTTTCTTACTATACTCTAATTAATTACATAAGAATGACAAGTTTTATATGAAGAAGGAAAGAATATGCTCCCTAGATGGTACCCTACCTTCCCATCTTAACTACCACTCCCTAAATGAGTAAGATCTTAATATGTTAGTGGTTATTTACAAGTAGAGAACTAACCATAACATAATTGATAAACAAGGGGATAGTAATTTTGCCTTGTAGTAGAACTATTGCTATAGGGCAACAACACCAATAACCACTCAAAAAAAAATCTTTTGTGAAAAATACATATTTAAGAGATAAATAAATTACTCCCAAGGATGTTTACCTTTTGCCTCCATCTCCACCTACCTTCCTACTACCTGACCAAAGTAATGAAAACAAAAACCTCAAAAAAAATCCAAGGTTTTTACACAATCACCTTTGTTTATTGCATTCTTTATCCCATTCAAATACATCTAAAGATGATTGTCCTTCCCTTCTTTTACTCCCATAATCAATTGAAATTATTTTCCTGATTAAAAGAAAGAAAGAAAAAATTAATTAAATTTTAAAAAGGACATAAAATGAGACAATGAGAGGGAAAAACAAAGAAAAAAATCACATTCCAAATTTAAAAACAATAAACAAAAGGAGAAACCCATGGAATAAAGGGCCTTCTCACCCTTAAATCCTCCTCCAAGTCTTTACCCAAAAAGACCACCATTAAGATTCCCATTAAACTAGTTGATCCTCCTAGATTCATTCAATTTAGTTACCTCCTACCTTCTAAGCAACTAGTTAGCCTACTACCATTGTGTAAAAAATGGTGATTGATTTTTTACCTACCATCCTTAGAGGTTAACTAGTGAGCCTTATCCCTCGATAGCAATTTTAGGTAATAAAAATAACTAGGATGCCCCCCTAAATCATAAGGGTGAAAACACACTATGGTGACCCTGTCGAGGCACTTTTGGGTTTAGTATTATAGTACATACAACATAATTGTTCCAAAAGTATGATACATTTAATTTTTGGTATCAATTTTGGTTTTTGGGCCTTAAAATTATTATTTTTACAAAACTAATGTCATGTAATATTATTTTAAAATAATAAAAAAAATCATTGTTTATATTGAAGGATACATGGGTATATTTATAATATACATTAGTATAATAAGCTACATCAATCATTCAAATAAAACATTTAATGGAATTTCAAAAATGGCCATCTAGCCATGCTTGTCATCTTCCATGTGAAAGTGATTACTTGTTAAAATTTCAATAAATTATCACACATTTATTGCATCTTTGCTATAAAAAACCTTTTTTTTTAGATGAAAAATTTCAAATTAATCACATGGTATCCAAACATGGTTCAAATTATGTGTAATGACATGGTTCAATATACCCTCAACTTTCATAAAAAATAAAAATCATTTAAATTTTTTTTGGAATATATTTGTGTTTTTGAATACATAGGTACACTACATTTGTTTCCACAAATATACTCCCATCTCCCAATTTATAAAATGAAATTTAAATACATATTTTAAATATCTTACTTAAGTTATATTCTAACATAATATGCAAAAATATTTTGAAATTCTTTCAAAAGTTGGAGGTGGGATACATTTAAACATGCACAATACCCTTAAAAAGTAATATAATGTGACATCCCAAAGGGGATCACTATCATGTGCTTTCACTTGTAACCTTTTAAGTAAAAGATAAAAAACTAATTCAAAGTTAATAGCTTACATACCCACTTAGCTATTATTTAAACTAAGTAGGTAGACCTAAATAGGTAGGTAACTAAGGCTTATTTACCTACCTATGTGTACCTACCTATTTACCTATTTCCTTCCTACTTTTTACATACCTACATACCTATATTTTACCTCCTCTACCTACCTACCTCGAAGCTACTTACTAATTACCTACATATATAAATAGTGATGTGAAATAAACATGTGAAATAAAAAAACTTGACAAAACTTGTCACCTTTTGCAAGTGTAATCAAATGGTAAAGATTTGGTTTATTATTGTGAAAGTGAAGGTTACAATTCTTTATACTTGTAACTTGTGTGCATGTTTAAGGGACTAAGGTAGGTAGCTTAGATTAAGGTAACTAGGTAGGCTAGGTTAGGTAGGTTAAGCTAGCCACCTACCTACTTGCCTACTTTTTTATATCTTCAACCTATTTACTATCTACCTATCTACAAAAATATATTATAATAATAATAAATGATTTCAATTAAGGTAAAAATTCGACTATTTAAATGGTCCCTTATTTGTTAGTCAAAATGACTAGTCAAATAATCTCTTACCCTACCAATTATCAAAATGACCACCCCAATCACAACATCAATGGGTCCAAATCAACTTGTTTAAATTGACATGGTGATCTTTTTATGCCTATCAATTTGATTTTTTCTTATCAAAAAATTTAGTAAAAAAACTTCTTTTTTATGTATGGCAAAATGAAGCATCAATTAATCCTCCCAAGTGCAAGTTCTTTTTGCAACAAAAAAACAACTCCACCTCCTTCACAACAAAGAACATTTTCTTCACCCCTACCCCTCCTAATTTCAATACTCATGGAAACACAAATAGATAATGCAAAGATTTTTAACTACATGTTTTAATGGTAAAGCCATAAAGAATGGAAAATTGGCAAAGCCCATTGACTACATACACATGACCAAATTGACAATAAAAGAAAAACGAAACAATGTTCAAGAATTTCTTCTCCGCACTTAGCTTGAATATTTCAAATTGCATGACAAAAAGTTGAATCACATTCAACAAGATACGGTGAAGGCTATTAGTGATTTGACAACAATCATAAGGTGTGCATTTGTCAAAAGGAGTTTGGATTTTATTCTTGTCAACTGAGGTCTTAAAACAACATCTAGTGATGATGAAATTTTTGCTCATCTATAGTTATTCATTTTCTATTTTGTGCATGCATTGATAATTTATATGAGTATTTTTTAATTAATAATTTTTACATATAGAATATTACATTGACAATTTTTTAGGGCAATATTCATATCTACTTGCTAATGTACATGCATTAACATTTTTTTGCACCATCTTTTGATTGTTAGTGACCTATATTGACAATTTCCAAGGTTAGTTTTGATTTTGTGAGTGGCAATTGAAAGATGACAAACCTTATGTCATGTTGCATTTCAATGACCAAAATAGATGCCCAACTTAATTCCTTGCATCACCAAATCGTTTTTTATTAAAAATTGTTGGTTGCATGTTTTGTGTTGTTTCAACTTGTCTATCCAAATCTATTGGTCTTGGTAAATTTTCCATTTATGTTTTAATGATCCTCATCAATCTCTCAAGGTCATTTTTTTTCCTATCTTTAATCAAATTATCAAAGATGCAATAAGTTACAAATACACTTGGAATTATTGAAATGTGCAAGTTAATCTTGGGAACTATTTCTTTAAATATTTGCTTCAAGATTCCAAGCCTATTTTCTATAACTGACCTTTTTCATTTGTGCTTACGATCACAATATTATAATAATTCAAGGATAGTGTGATTGCTAGTTTTTTTGTGAGTCATTATCTAAGTGATGCTACATGGATAACATTTGTCACCTAAGAGATATGAAAGAAATCTTCTTGTGAGCTTTTGTCATCGTTGAACAAACCTTCATATTGTGTTTTTCAATAGTGTCTTGAAATTTTGAATACTTGAAAATGATTTATGTTTTAAAGCATTTTCATGTACACATCAATAAACACCTTGTCTACATCCATAATGCTTTAGGTAACTATTGAAAAACCTCTAGATTTGAAATAATAATTATAAAATATATGGTGTAGTTATATACCTATAGCTAAATATATTTAGTTATATGTCATAACTATAGATATACATAAATATAGATATATTTAATATAACTACTTTACATTTTAAAGACTAGTCCACATGGCTTATCTATTGCAATGTGTATAATCAATTTACTCTTGAATGCTAAAAAAACTACACCATTGCTTGAATTCAGCCATAACAATTTCAATTTTTCTTCGAGTAGGCTAAACAATGAACACAATGTTGACTAATCAAATTATTTCATGAATCACAAATGACATTGTAGATTGTCCAATTGCAAACATTTTGCTACAAAATAAAAGGTTTACTATTTGAGCCAATTTGAAAAGAACACATGACATTCTCATTTCTACATTTAGTATCTTGTTTCTTGATGAAAGGTTTCAATTCCTCACAAATGTAAAACACATTTTCCTTTGACATGCAAAAAATTTTGAATCCAATGTTCTTCATCAAATTTTGTGAACAAGAATTTGAAAACCACATGCAGTACTCCAAGGTTTGGCCCAATGTCCAAGCTCAAGGTTGAATAAGTTATTAAAAAATTTACAAGAAAAAAAATTGTGGAATAGTATGAAAATTTGATCAACTTTTGATTCATTTCCATAAGAAAAACGAGAAATGTAATGTCCAATGTGATGTTTTCTCATACTATTCCACTCAGTGATGTTGAAAACCAAAATTGAATTGCAAGTTGAAACACACATCAAAATGCAATTTGATTGATTTGTGCAAATATAAGTGATTGACAAAAGGTGCACATGCAAAAAGTAGAGCAATAATGTGAAGTGCACACACAAAAATGAGAATCAACAACCAAAGGTGTAGAGACAAGTGTGAAAAAAAGACATGAAAATGTAAAAAAGGAAAAGATAGAAAGGGAAAAAATGAAATTACACAAACAAAGGTGCTATGTAACAATCCATACTAGGTGTGAATAGTTTTGGTGTTATCTTAGTCATAAAAATTAACTTCATTATTCAAAACACCAAGTGTGAATAGCAAATTTAAAATTACATAACATTTCAACGTGAGATGGCATTTTTTGAATGATGTGAATTGGAACAAAAAGAAATCAATGTTTGCAAAATTATACTACCAAAATTCAAACTCTTGGTGTGTAGGTACCTCTAGGTGATTATTTGTATGTTTGTTTTTTTTTGTTTGGGCACAATCACAACATAACTTTCCCAAACTATGGACCCCCCACCCACCCTCCATCCTTCCTCTTTGATACCTCTAGAAAGGCCTTGATAGGTGATGTGCACATTTATCATTTCATAATTTTGAAAGCAATGGAAAAAATCATTTTTTCAAATTGTTAAGTCACTTAGCAATTTAAATCACTTCAAAAAAAAGTAAAAATTAAAAAAACTCAATTTTCAAATACAAAAATCATTCTCAACTCAAATGATTTTTTTCATAAAAACTTTAAAGCTAAGCTCAATTTCATTGGAATAGTATTGAGATGGGTGACCTTTTGAAAGTTTTAACATACTTGGCCCAATGGTACATGGGTTTATTTGTGTTCCATGAAATTCCCAAAAGATGAACTCATAATGTGACAAAATAACAACACCTATTGAAACATGTGGGACCAACAAATGTGCAATATTTTTATTTTATTTTCAATTTCATTATGTTGCTCAAGTGCCAAAAGTCCACAAATATATTTAGCCAAATTTGGTGATATGCAAATTATGAAAGCATAAAATCCGAAGCACCCCCATCATATTGTAGGCAATTGTGACAATTTTTTGCTGGTTTTTTTTTTTTAAATGAAGAAGTTTATGACAAAATATTCTTTTTTTGCAAATTTTTTTTGGCAATTAAATGGTGAAATTTTGCCACCAAAATAAATAAATCACTGTATGAACACATCCAAACAATAAATAATAATAATAATAATAATAATAATTGCTTAAAACATGCAACCAAACCAAAATCCAACTTGCAATGTCATTGAAAACCTTCCCAAAATAAAAACTATTTCAAAATATGGCGAAGTTTTTCCCCAAAAAATGGATTTGTGAAAGATTTTGGGGGGGGGTGTTAGGGTTGATTTGTTGACTCTCCTCTCTCATTTAACAGACAAGCCAATCCAAAATAAAATGAGTCAAAATTTTAATTTCTGCATGTGGCACCTAGTTTTTCTTCTTTTGGTAATTTGGCAAAATTTGACCACCCCCCGCCCCCCCCCAATTAGCCCAGTCAAAGCAACTTCTCTATGGTCAGGTTCCATATATAATAATAGGCAATTCAAATTGTTTTTTTTTGTAGTGCACATTATTTTAAGCAACCATCAAATGATTAGATCACATTATGGGGCCCCAAATTATAAACTAGGAAAATCATATGATTGGTTATCAACCCCCCCCTCCCCCCACCCCCCAAAAAAAACCTCTATTAATATTAATATTAATAGTATAGTATTAGTATTATTATTGGTAAGTAATTACTTTTTTTTCTGGATAAGGTAGGGTAGGTACTAGGTACCTACAGGAGTAACTTTGGATCTGAACTTGCAAAGCAATCATGGTCTTTCTTTTCCTTAAACAGCAAAGCAGTGAGAGTAAAACAGGTTTTACTTTGGTTTTTTTTTTTTTACCTCGCTTAAAATTACCCTACTACTTACACGCCCTTTTTCTTAACCGTCAGGCATTACCGGACTGGACCGCCCCCTGTGCAATCTCATCCACGTGGAAGGCTAAGATCGATAGTTGGCTTGCCTCGGAGCCTACGATTCTTCCACCTGGCAAGACACTACTAGTACAGGCACTAGGTGGTTGCAAGTGACCTACGGGTCAACGAGTATAACCAGGGTTAGTTAATTATCTAACTGCAGTTAATTTTACGTCTCGGACCCCGCCTCTGTGTGTGTGTGTGTGTTTGTTCGTTCTGTTGTGTGTTTTTTGTGTTTTTCTTTGTTTTTTGCGTTTGTTTTGTGGCATTTTCGCTGCTTTTTTTCCCGATTTGGATTTGTGTTTCTGCAGATGCGGCGTCTCTGAATGAACGCTGTGTTTTTTTTTTTCCTGCTCTCAGATCCGTGGATCGGTGTCCCAGGTACGAGGTGCGAGATCGGGTTCTTAATATTATTGTAACAAGCTTTTTTTTCTCTCTGTTTGCAATAAGTCTTGGGTCGGAGATTCACGCGCACCTTCTCGGTGAAGGCTCGGTGGAATTCGACTGATGATTCATCTTTTGGACTTGGAAATCATCTTCGGATTCGGATTCGCTGCAGGTTTTTTCGTCTTCTGGTGTGTGCCAGGGGAGAGAGAGGGTTTTAGTAAAAGATGCGTTCTGCGAGGGTTTAACAAGCATAGCGCCTGACAGGCATTTGGCATTGAAAGGTTTTGGATTGAAGGCGTGCCGAATTTCTGATGCCATTGCGGGATTCGGCGTCTTCGGATTCAATGGTGAGAACTTTTGCGATCATAAGTTCCGTAAGAAAGCTGTGCTATTATTGTCCGAGTTCTTCCTCTGCTGTTTCCATCTTGATATGTTTTGGAGGATGCAAGATCCTTGTTCTGAAGACAAGACTGTTCGAGAGTGTTGGATAATGGTTCACGGTTAGAAGGAAGACTATCACGCAGTTCTCTGTCCCCGGAACTCGATGAGGCTGCGGCGATGGCCTGCGTTATTAGAATGTAATCGTCGTCCGCGAAGACAAGAGTCTCGTGATTTGCACTCGATCTCATCTTGCCTTTGTATCGTCGTTCTTGATCTGCAAGGATCTGATTGCAGGATTTCTCCCTTCTATCGTCCGATTGTTCTCGAAAAGTATTCGTTCTTCATACTTAAAATCCTGACATACCAGGAGATATCGAGATCTGTGATCAGATCCTCGGTATTGGAGTTGAAACTATACTTCTCTGTCTGTCGTCGTGGGAGCGTTCTTTGGAGTCTGTGCCCTCAGCGCCTGCGAGAGCGCCGGGTGAGCAGCAGCAGACTTCTCTGAATCGAATCCAACGTCCACAAATGAGAGCGTGACGATCACTGGAATCGATCCATCTCCAGAATCATCGGAACACATTTGTCGAAACAGATCGTCGAGGCTCAGTCGTCGTGTTCTCGTCAATTCTCTCTTTTGTCACTTTTCCTTTTCTCCTTGCAACAAGCCGCTCAGATCGTGGCATGTGCGGATCTCCAAAAAATTTGGACGGCAGTTCAGTTAAAGAAGTAATCAAGAGGGGAAAATTTTCGCAGCATATTATTGTTGGATCACGACGAGAACGGTTTTCTGAACTAGTGCAGTTATCAAGGAGTTGCATGGAAGTGTATGTCTAATAACAGTGCTTGCTTGCAGGACGATAATAGATACCGTGGAGTTACGCCTTTCAATTTTTTTTTGGCCTCTTTTATTACGTTGATTGTTGAACAGATCTGATGTAAATCTCAAGAAAAGCATCTAGATGGACCGGGGTTCAGACGGTTGTTTCCTAGGGTTTAATGGAGGTTTGGTGAGGGGGTCTATCTGGCAGCATACTTTTGAGCGAAAGATTGCTTCCATGACAACTCACTGATGGCGGAGATTAATTTTTCGTCTGATTGGATGCTTTGTTGAAGTCGAATTTTGTGTCCGGAGGGCAACGATTTTCCAGTTTGGAAAGCTTCAGGGGATTCTTCTGGGTTGTAGAGCCAAGAACTGCTTTCTTGTCTGATAGATAAAAGGGACGTTAAGGTTTGAGGGGGGTAGGGTTTACACCTTTGATTCTGTAGATGTCTCCATTGGGATTTGAAGATTGTGAATTCCAATTAGACTTTGTGCCAAACAAAGCACTGCCCATGGTATCAGGTGGCACAAAATTAGGACTTTTGATATGTTGATTGCCAAGCGTTGCCCAGCCAGTCACTGCTCAAGATGATAAATG
>Ga0116228_10001619_pt1 | contig 18816 bp, 18 predicted proteins | sample S1TSphfallax_2_FD_89694 | JGI IMG/M metagenome (GOLD analysis project Ga0116228, IMG submission 89694) | Host-associated microbial communities from peat moss isolated from Minnesota, USA - S1T2_Fc - Sphagnum fallax MG | ecosystem: Host-associated > Plants > Peat moss > Unclassified | place... | reverse complement strand
CATTGTATTTATATTATTTCAAGTTAAATTTGACATTCAGATAAATAATGATGAACCATTTAAAACCATATGGAAACATAAGAAGAAAAATAAAATTGATTGTCATTGATAGTGCATAATAACATGGAACCCAAGTTCCATTATGCACAATATAACAAATTGAAAGCATTATTTTCATTTATTTGACCATATTTCATTAGTTTTAAATGGACAAGTTTGTCTTTGTTGTAAATCTCATCCATGAATAATATTTCATTAATTTGTTTAACTTCATTGTTGATATTTATTTAGGGTAAGAATAAACTAGTGTTGGGAAAGTATATCTATTACTTAGATATACCCACTGGGTATGGATAAGGGATACAATTTATTTAAACCTATTTTTTTCAAATTAACATACCTTAATGAAACACATATTGAAAGGTATGTAAATTTGAACAAAAATGTCTTATCCTATATTCATAACCTTAAGAAAAACCCATATCCATAGTTGGATATGTTTTGATATCCACTTAACAAAATTAGAATAAATATGCTTTAAACCCTAAAGTTTGATAGTTCTATTAATTAAATGGGGTGCCTCCCAATTTCCTTGGTTTGTTTTTTGTTTTTTGTTTTTTTTGGCAATTAGGGAATTAGATTGTCCCATTACAACAAAAAAACAAAGAAAATTGAAACTTTGGAAACTTCTCAAAATATAAGTTTCTATGTAAGGATGCATATGAGAGCTTTGGGCAAACCATATGAAATAAAATTAAGGATTATTAATATGTGATAAAAGTGCACATGTTAAGAGTGATAAGTGTGCATTAAAAATATATTTCTAATGGAAAACTCTCTACTTTGGAAGGTCATAACTTTAAAATTACTTAACATAATAAATGAGATGATTCAAAAGCTCATTGGAATGCCCAAAGACGACATAGAAATTATTTTCAAACTCCATCAACTCCATCACCAACTAAACATCAACCATGACATCCTTGTTCTACAATACATTACATGTTCACTTGTAAGCATGTTTATCTTAATCAATGATGAATCAAACATTTTGATCGTTACATTTTGACATTGTATTTGGCCTTTGATTTATTTTTTAAAAAATTCAAAATGTAAAAAAATTCCTTCATTTTAAAATTAAAAATTGCATGCCCATTTTTAATCCCAAAAAGAGTATATGATATGAGACATCTGGACCTTACCCATTTATCAAAAAAATTGTTGGTATATTCTGACTTTAACCTATTGGTGTTATTTTTGGAAAATATACCTTTATTTGATGGATAAATAAATTAAAAGATTTTTTAATGACCAAACTAACCCTAGGGTAAGGTTAAATGCTCAACAACCTTTAAAAAAAAACCCTTAAAACAACCAATTACTTAATTGAAACCTTGTTTATAAAAAACTGCATTTATGGGAAACAAAAAATAATAATAAAAGTAGCTTAACAACCAAAGCAAAAATCCTTATTATACTCATTAGACTTTTGGATGTAGGAAGTGATTAATTTTCATCAATAAAATATACTTAATTTTATATTTGTCAAAATGTAACATGTTTTGGCAAAAAAAACAACCATTGAATCTTGTACTTTGGTCAATATTGGCATACTATAATTAATACTCATGTTTATCATTTTTATTTTTATTTTTATTTATTTGAAAAGCCAAAAATAGGTTTCAAATTGATGAAGTGGCTTTTCTTGGCAATATTAGGAACTAGGTTTTTATATAGGTAGTTATAAAATTGGTAAATAATTTTTGGGATTGTCAAAATAATAGTGGCTATAGGTAGTCTTTTTTCTTTTTCAGTTTGAAAAAAATTAGAAAATTAGAAAATTAATTAATTATTAAATTTGGTTTTTGGGTGGAGGGGTCTCCTCTGACAGCCTGCGGGCCAAGAAAGCGCGCACGCCGCGAAATTTAGGCCCGCATTAGGTTCGGAACCGACTGTCTAAGCCCGGAGTTTGGTTCGGGAAGCGGTGGAGGTCGCATATGAGGCTCGTTTCTGGTACGGGTTTGCAATTGAGGCTCGGTTTTAGGTTCGGTTCAGGTGTGGGTGGTCGTCTCTCTCGCCAGGAAACGCCTGCACAGTGCGCGCACACACTCCGACTCGAGCGAGAGAGACACGGTAGCCGCTGACCGACGCACTCCTGTCGTGATGAGGTGAACACTGTGGCATTTGCAACGAGAAGAGCGTAATGGTACTTATGACAAAATTGTCCGGGGAAAACCGCTTTTCGCGATTGGGATTCTGAAGTTTCTTCGAAACCTGCTGCGTTTTCTTTCGTTTTTCCTTCCCCTTTCCGCACTAAGTATTGTTCTTGTAAGTTCTTTGTTTTTTCATTTTTCTCCGCTACTGGCAACCGTCCGCGTGAAAGCTGCAATTGCGTGACAAGCGGAAGTGCTTGTTGAAGAGAGAGAGAAAGACAGAGGGGAATACGCGGAGCAGGATGGCGAGTCTTTGGAATGAGGTGAAGATCTGTCTGACCGTTTGGCTCCCCCCCTACCCCCTTGGCCATCTTGTATCTATTGCTTTCCTGCTGGTTCCTCTCTCGATTTGCCGTGTCGCTTCTGGTCCGTGTTTACGTGAATCTGACCAGTTTATGCTGTCAATCATTCTCGGGAGGAAGTTGTTCTACAGTATGCTAATGAAGGCCGCGCAGTGTATGTTCGGACTCTATCAGCTGGAGTCTTGTCTTGAAGCTCGACGACTATTCCTCTATTTTGAAAAGAGATTCGCTTGCTTAAGATGAAGGGACTGAGGGTTTTTGACTATCCTCCGTTTTGGATATGCTGCGGTGGGAATCCCACAGAGGCAGCTAAGTGATAGGACTTGTGGAGGTCTCTCTTTGTCCTGCCGCTAGAAAATTCGCAACAGGTCGTCTTATGATGGCCTCTTTAGGGCTGTAGTCTAGTGAGCAGCACAGTGGGAAAAGCAGAATCACTCCAATCTAGGATTGCCGGAGATCTCAGTGTTTGAACTCCGATCCGTCTGTAGCCCACTTTACTGCCAAAATTACGACACTAAGTTCAAAACGGGGAGTGTCGTCTAGGGTTTTATGTAAAAGTGTGGCCCTCTTTCGCATTCTTTCTTGGTAGCAAAGTTTTGCAGCAGCCCCTAAGTTGAACTGAATCACACCTTGAATGTGGTCTCTTGTTGTCTGATGTGTTCAGTCTAAGCTTTGTGTATTGAGCTTGAGCAGCAAGTCTGATGATAGTCCCTGGTCTCTAGTCTTTTTTCTTCGGATTGGAAGGACCAATCTTATCAGTGGGTTTCAAAAGAGAAATTGAGATTCTCTCTGTTGTCACTTTGTTGGATTATACTCTCTTTAGATACTCTGTTCAAGTTGTTTGATGTGAGGACAGCATTTCTGCAGATATGTTAACACTGCTCAGCTTTGCAGAAGACAAAAATTGGTCATTTTTTGAGTTGTATGGAGTAAGTTAGAACTCGGTTCCTTCTCTATTTTGATTTAGCCATCAGTTAGCCATCTGCTTCCTCTGTTATTCTAGTGGTTGCTTGAGTTGGACATCTGCCCCTTCCATCCCCAGATACGAGGTGGTGGTTAGGATGCGGTGATCACGCCTAAGCTAGTGGCTAGTAAGAGCAGTAACTTGATTTAGGTCTGGTCAAGGGTGTCTCAAGTTCCTCATCTGATCTTCAAAGGTACACAAGGTGCAATTGTGAAGAAACAGTTTTGTTCTCTTCTGATGAGGTTTAGGCACTTAAGTCTGGAGGAATTGTGTTCTTCATGTTGGTGCAGTTCAGAGAAGAAAAGTCAACATGAGGCATTGCTCCTCCCACCCAGCACGTGATTAAGAATATTGTGTGACAGTTTTCCATGGCTGCTGAGCACGAGGACTGGAACTGTCAATCAGAATATAGTGACTCCTCTCCATTACTAATGGCTAATCCAACCTCCAGTGATCACCAGCATGTGATTAACATTCTGCCAATTTCGAATTCAGCTGTGCCCTCTCCTGAAGGTTCTGAGAGTGATGGTCACTGTAGCTTGAGCTCTAGATCTGCTCCTCAGCCAGAACGGGTTCTTTCAGGTACCATATAGAGTTTCCAAGGTGCTTACACACTGAGTTCAGATAGTTAGGATTGGTGTCCCAGGGCTTGAATTCTGTTTCTTTCTTTAGCTCATTTTCCATATTAGCAATAGCTTCCACTTTGCTGCAAAAGAGTATTTAGATTTGCTTTCCTGCATTGAATGAAAATGTTTTCCTTATGTACAGGCAAGGAGCATAATGTTTCTTCTTATGAAGTAATCTTTATCTGTTGTTGTCCTGAAATGAGCATGAACATTTTGTTTGTGCTGGACAATCCTACTTATGTTGATTGGCAATTGTGGCAGGAGGGATTCCATCTAGAAGCTTGTCTCCCAGCTCATCACTGCAAGCCCAGGCATCTTTCACATCAAATGTGGCAAGCTCTTTGTCAAGGCCAGGGAATGCCAACAGCTATGGCACTCAGCATCGTGCAAATCCTTTGATCTCGGGGATTTGGATAACTTTTGAAGTTGTCATCATAGTTAGTCAGATTATTGCTTCCATTATTGTTCTTATTCTCTCTAGAGATGAAAAGCCAGAGGCACCCTTGTCTGCATGGGTTGCTGGTTATGCTGCAGGCTGCCTGGCCTCATTACCACTTCTGTACTGGCGTTATAAGTATCGAATTGGACGGGCCCGTGAGCAGGATGCACTGGCTCCCCCTTTTACCTCCCCATCAGAAGTGCCCACAGATGTGGCTGGGCAGTCCTCTTATTTGTCAACAACTCCAGAGCACCGGGATGAAGAATCTCAGGTGGAGAGGCAGAGTGACCTAAATGGAGTTGCAAATGGATTTGACAGGTATTTATTTAGGCAATTGTTGCTTTTCTCACGCAGACCTCTTCTCTGCCTACCATGCCATTTCCCACACTGGATCTCACAATGTTTTCCTGCTTAAACCATTCACAGATTCATCTTGAACATGCAGTTTAATGAATTGATGATTACCAAAATCAGTAATTTGTCTTTCTTGCTTGTGTTGTCCATCTACTTGACACTGTCCATGTTTTGACACCTGATGGAAACAGGCATTGACTACCAATGTCAGTAGTTTGTTGGTCTTGTTGTATTGTCTTTGGATGCTGGACTCATCACAGAAACAGATATGTATCATAGGGATGTGAACAACTGAAATGGAAATGAATGTGGTCTGGCAGGGTTGGGATACTGGTGGAGAGATTTAAGATTGCACTTGACTGCTTTTTTGCGGTATGGTTTGTGGTGGGCACTGTTTGGGTATTTGGTGGCCATTCATCATCAAGTGAAGCTCCCAACTTGTATAGGCAATATTCCTGAACTTTAATTTCCTGTATTGCTCTCTATATGAAGAGGAATCTGTGCAAGGTTCCTTTACATTACATTAACATAGTCCATTATTGATCTTCTTTCATGTTTAGGCTTTGCTAATGATCTTACTGATGTTTGGTGCAGGTTGTGTATTGTGTTCCTTACATTCAGTTGTATAGGGTATGCCATGCCCTTCATTTTGTGTGCAACAATCTGCTGCTGCCTGCCCTGCATAATCACATTTCTAGGTTATCAGGAGGAGTCCAGGCAAGTGAAAGGAGCCTCTGTGGAGGCAATTGCTGCATTGCCGACTTATAGGTTCAAACTCAAGGGTGCAAATGACACCAAAATCAACAAGGAAGAAAATGAGTCAGATAGTGAGGGACTTGGGGAAGGAGGATTGGTTGCAGCAGGAACAGACAAGGAGAGATTGGTCTCACCAGAAGATGCAGTGTGTTGCATTTGCCTTGGCAAGTACAAGGACAATGTGGAGCTGCGCGAGCTGCCATGCACTCATCATTTTCATCTAGAGTGTGTTGACAAGTGGCTTGCAATTAATGCATCTTGCCCTCTCTGCAAGCATGATGTTGGGGGCTCAACAGAGGCTGATGTAGCTACCCCTGAAGAAACTGGTTCCATGTCTATTGACAGTGTTGAAACTCCACAAGCAGGGGACTCTCCCAGTTGAGAAATGTTCAATGTACTACAATCGAAACATCTGACCAGAAATACCAACAGCTGCTATTAAGCTTGGATATGAAGTGGCCAAGTTGTTGAAAGGCTTGAGCTCTCTTCTAAGTCAGTTGTTCACCGCGGACAGCTGACAGACTTGAATCTGTGAGAAGTCTACTTTGCAAAGGTAATGAGCAGCAGATTGAGTCTTTGGAAATTATATCCACAGCTTGGAAAGCTCAATGGTACTGTTAGTTACCAACTTAAACTGGTGGAATGTTGCTTGATTCATTGCAGCTGACAACACCCAGCATACTTTCCTCAAAGATGTTATCTTTTGGATACTCGTGGATTTTGAATTTAATGCCTGAAGTTCATGAGTTCCAGGAATCCTGAAATGTGCAGTTCTCTTTAGTTACTCAGTTTGAATCAACCTGATAATAGCTAGAGATGGAGCTTCTGGTTCCCTTATGTGAGAATACTTTAGTCTTTTTAGAGATATTGGGTCTACCATGGTTGACCCCCCCTGTACCTACTGCTTACACATGGTCCTTGGGCACATCACATTCTTCTAATCCTTTCAATTGTGGTGCTACTGCATGGAGCAGAATGAAGGGGCATGATGGGCATTTGGAGATGAATTGTAGGTCTTGCATTGGCAATTGCACATACTTCACTCTAGTATCTTGTTGGGTTTCTCTTGCTCATCATGTGTCAAGATGATGATGTTAGAACCGAGATGCCATGCAATTCGAATGCAACATTTGGGGTGGATTGCTTGATAGATTGTGTAAGAAACCTATTGATACAACTGGTTGTTGATCCATTTAGATTTGTGATATTGCAAAGAATTGCATTCCAATTGTGTCAGTGTCAGGTATGTGCAAGAAACTTCAGAGTTTGTGCTTCTTCTAGTTCTTTTTCAAATTTATTTTAGGGAAACCTTGAGAATGTCTTGAAAACAGGTTTATGGTACATATAAAGTTGTTAAAACCATTAATGGAATTAGTTTGCAATCAAGCTAATTTGGGGGGGTAGCAACTATGAATGTAGTTGAACTTTAGGATTGTCAACCTAACACGAGTTCCATTGGAATAAGAAGTTTACAATCATCATCATTTACAATACTTGATATCCTTTGGTAAAAAAATTGCTTATAATGTGATAATTATAATCTCACTAATGATTTTTTTCTGAGATCTTTTCAAGATTAAGTTGTTTGAGTAGGTTATGGTTAAGTAAATACATCAGCCCAAGTTGCTTATGAACTATGCCAAATATTTCATTTCAATTGACAATGATTTTTTTTGTTTGATCTGTGCAGTGTGAATACCTTTCCCATACAACCAATTAAAACAAAAGAAATTGATAGTCATGGTTTTTAAAAGGAGAAACTTGGGCTAATGTTGAACAATTGTTGACAAGGTATATTGAAGTGGGGGTAGAGAAGTGCTTACAATTGCTAATAAGCTCTACCTAATAGATAAAAAATAAGACTAGAATAAAAGGAAACATAACTTTGAAACCTTTGAAGACCTTGAGGAAGTTTTCTTTATTTTCTTCTAGGAAATGACATTAGAAATGTGTGTTTATTTTTGGGTCTATTGATAGTTGAACAAATTGTAGACTCATTTTGCTACTTAGTTCATTTAAAGCACACTCCCCATTCACATCATTTTGTGTTTCCCTTGCGTTGTCAAAGACAATTTACTCTTTTTAAGATGCAACTATATGAGACTTTGCATCTTGTCCTCTACTCTCGACCACAATGACTTTTTGTTGAAGGTGATCTACCTTTGTTTATTCTTTAGTTGATCTATGAAAAGGATTATTCTTAAAAGACTATTTTCAACCTTCAAAATTTCATGTCCTCCTTTCTAGTGACTAGAAAATTTTCCTTTGTGAATAAAATAAGCTTGTGGGTGAAGAGACATTCAATCATACTTTTTGGTCACTTGGCTACATCGGTTTTTTTTTCTCTTGGGCAAACAATTACCAAAATGTGATACTAATAAGTCTTTCTAGGGATGCTTGACATTGTATACCTATTTTTCATTCTATTAATTAATTCATGGGTGCTCTTGTATCAATTATCAATTTCACTATCAATGTCATATCTCTGGTTATGAATTTACAAGGTCATTTTTTAATATAACAACCATCCCTTATGCTTAAGCGTTGGTTCTCAAATACTCACCTTGAGAACCATAAGTTATATTGCCTAGGAGGGGTCAATGATTTATTTGGTGAATTTTTTCCATTTTGAGAAATGTATATTACATCACAAGTTCCCTATTTAAAGAATTGCAAGAAAAGGAATTCAATTCTTTTCCAAAAATCGCCACAATTGCCTACAATATGAAAGGGTGCTTAAGATTTTTTACTTTGATATTTTGAATATCACCAAATTTGGCCAAACATAGGTATGGATGACCTCTACTTAAGCAACATCACAAAATTGAAAAAACAATCATTGGGTAAGGTAGGTTATAAGTTGATTTTTATATATTTATTTCTGGTTTTTTGTGATAAACATGTGTAGGGTTTGAGGATAAAATTCCCCATAATTTGGGTATGTTATTAAAAGTTGAAAAATTCAATTATGTTATTGAAAATTCAATAATTGGTTGGTAAGTTATTAATAATTAAGTTGATAAACAAATGTTTTATCAATAATTAGTCAACAATAGTAGAGACCTTAGGTTGAGATTGAATCTTAGTTTTTTAAAAAAAGTATAAACGTATAGTGTTTGTCAATTCTTCATCTTTTCAACCTCTACACCTATATTTTGTGTTGACATTAGATTGTTTTTGCTAGGTTTTCCATGTGTAGGTTTGAGGATGGTTCAAAATTTTAAATCATGTAGTCATCATTTTGGCACATTTTTCAATTTCAAAAACCTTTTGGAGTAGAACTACCCATGAATGGACACTTAAAAATTCAAATATCAAGGTTCAATAATCATACATTGTTTTGCACATGATCCTCAAATAAATATGCAAAATTGAAGACAAGTCACTAGTAGGCATTTACAACACTTAATTCCAAGTTGGAATGAGAAAGTTGTGCCTTCCCCAAAGTTAGGGTTCTCAATGTTTGGAAAAATAAACTTAAAACACATAGTACCCCTAAATGCAAGCATTTTACACCCTATGAACAAACACTTATGCAAGGACATTCATTTCATCTTTAATGAGGAAAAAACTTAATGAATTTGAGTTCTAAAATAATAAATGTCTTGGACATCTTTAAAATCAATAGTTGATGTAGTGCCACATGGGGCAATCTCATTACATCCTTCTTTTTCTCCCGAAATATGAAAATAAAATTCCAATCCCCATAGTTGCAACTTGATTTCCTTAGGCACTAATGATCTTTTTTTTTCTACCTCCTTTCCTCTCAACCTTTTCTCCCTTACTCTCTTTCTTATTTTCCATTGCTACAAGATGTCCTAGGAACTAATCATGTTGTGAAGGCCTCCTCTCACTTCTACTAATCTGTTGGAAGATTGTTGTGTTGGGGGAACATCGTGTGACAAAGATACTATTGTTATTGTTCTTCCTCTTCCTCAAAATTGTGAACATTCCATTGAAGGCCATACAAAAGACTCTTTCAATTAGTTGATTGGGAATAGGCATGCTCCTTAAAACCAAAGACAAAACATTTTGCAAAAGCTTCATATTTTACAACTATTTTTTCAAATACCTAGGATGTTTTGTCTTTTTTAATTTTATGTTGCTATTGCATCAATCACAAATGGGTCAACAACATCTCCTTGGAAGTAGGCATTCGTGAAAGGATTGGTAGTAGTTTTGCCATGAAAGAAGCCATAGTGAGGATCATTCTATTGATGCTTTCATTATTGTTGGGAGACTTGACTGTTAGGGTGTTGGGTCTAGTACTAAAGGAATTTAGTCACAAAAGCTAATACATTATTTCACAACATTCCTAACCCAAGCATAGGGGATAACACGATTATAAATCAAAGTGCGAATGTAGTTGCATGCAAGATTATTATTAATATAATATTCACATGATAAAAAGGGTGAGTGGAATGTGATCATAACCAAATGTTGATGCAAAAGATGTTGAAAAAATGATTACATTTGGGAAGAATGTGTAAGGTGTTGTTCTAATGGTACTCACTAACACACAAAACGCAAGCTCTTTCTTAGGTTCATGTTTCTCTTTTTATCTTTTTGTGTATGTGGTGATGAATTTTTTTTTGAAGAAATTCAAAACCTCAATTCTTCATCTATTGTGTAAAAACAAAATAAAAATTTCCACTGTATTCTTCAATAATCATTCTACAAAAGAATCTACATGGGCATTCTCTTTTAATAGCTTCTTTTCCAAAAGATTTTCACAAAAATTCTTCATCAACAACTTTTGATGTTTGTTGTAGGCTCCTTTTAGATATGGAGACCCTTTTGTTTGAAGGTTCATCTATAAGCATGTTATTTATCATGTTGTTGTCCTTAAATTTAAAGACAATTCATGGGGTTAGTAATAGCTTCATGGATGAATTATTTTCATTATTATAAAAGGAGCTCTTGCCAAAAGGGAATCATATAAGGCCTTTAACTTAATTAAGGTGCTTGGATTAAATTAGATTCAATCCATGCATGCACAAATGGGTGTGTGTTTTTTTGGGACACTTTAAAAAATGCCCAATGGTATCCAAAATGTAACACATGCATATATGTTGAAGGGTCAAAAAAATTCCATAAAAAGTGCTTTGACACTTTCCTTTAATTTCATGGTTATTACACATATACAAGTGAAAATCCTTGGCAAAATTGTTGATTTAGCATAGCCATGGTGCTAGTTTAGATGATTTGGCTCAAAGTGTTACAAATTCCATGGATTGGAAACATATTAATGACAAATGGTTAAATATTTTACCAATAATCCATGCAATATATGTTAGATTAGGGTTGGCACTTGATGGAGTCAATCCATTTGGTGATTTAAGTTCATGTGATTTTACAAGGCTCATCATTATACTAAATTACAGTTTTCCCCCTTAGATGGTAACTAAACTGTAATTTTTTTATGTTGGCCCTAATTATTCCTAGTAAGGAATTAGTGACATTTGGAAATGTAAATGTGTACTTACAAATGTTGATCGAAGAATTACAAGTGATGTGGAAAGGGGTATAAGCCTTTGTTGCATACTCAAAACATGCATTTTCATTAAAAAACAATGTGCATGTGGTCCATACATGATTTTCTAGCCTATGGGTTATTTGCTGGTTGTGTAACCAAAGGTTGTGTGGGGTGGCCACCTTGTGGTCCAACAACTGAATCTTGTTTTTCAAAGAAATTGAAAACAAAATTATATGGTGGGAGTTGGATGTTATTTACCACAGAACCACCCTTATCAAAACAAAACAAAAAAAAAAAAAAACACCTTTAATGGGGAAACATAATTTAGGGCTACACATATGTGAGTAACTACTATAGACACTATAAAATGGGACAATGAATGAAAATCATTGCTTGTAGTTCCAAGAAACAAAGTCGGTGCCAAACTTGACCCTATATACAAACTTGGCATCAAACAAATTAACATCATGTTTCAACTACCATATTGGGAGGTAAATAATATTGTTGGGCCTTAAAATGAAATTCATTTTCATAGTCCCTTGCAACCAAAATTGTGATTTTGAGTTCGTTTAGATTTATATATTATTGTTATGAATTAGTGGATGGTCATGACGGTGAATTTGAAGTTTACCTTAATTAATTAATGGGCTTGTTTATTAACCAGGGTTTGCTAATCTGCAACACACTAGATGTGATGCATTGTGAAAAAATCTGTGAGAATGTGATGAAAACAATTTTTGGTGCAAAGGACATTATAACCATCCAAGAAGACCTTAAAAAGTGTGGCATATCGCCACATTTGTGGCTACAAAATGTTGTAGGGAAGATGATTAAAGGTGTGTAGTTTTATTTGTGGTAACATATGAATGGAATGAACGATTTTTACAAATTGTTGGCAACTTGAAGACAAGATCTCACTATGTACCTTCATTAAAAAAAGAATTATCAAGGATGGGGAAATGAGGGGGATGAAATCACATGACTATCATGTCATGATGCAAGAAATCTTGCCTTTATGCATGCAACATCTCACGACAAAAGGTTGTAACATGGCAATTATTTGATTGTTTTGTGTTTTCAAAAAGTTGTGTGCAAAAATTGTGGACCCAACAACAATGGGGGACTTTAAACAAGATGTTGCTTTAACATTGGTGTTGTTGGAATGTGAATTCCCTTCATCATTTTTGATGTCATAACATACCTCTTGATTCATTTAGTGAAAGAATTAGAATTATGTGGTCCAATCCACACATGGTGGATGTAACCTATTGAATGTAACTTCAAAAACTTGAAGGGATTTATGAGATTCAAAGCAAGGTTAAAAGGAAGCATGGTAGAAGGTGATGTACTAGAAGGAACATTAGGGTTCTACACATAATACTTGCAATATTTTGGAGCCACAACGTGATTAATGTGGGATGAAAAAAAAGATGCTTACATGAATGATAATGTGCTTGAAGGAAGTGGTTGTGCATGAATGAGTATAAACCTTTGTGACATGACACATTCATTTGTGTTACAAAATGTGGAATCAATGTCAACATGGCACATGTAATTAACCTCACTTCTCCTTATTCATGTTGAAAATATTATAATTTTTAATAAATATGCAATAGATAGCGCATGGATTGGGATTGAATGATTGCAAGTTACAACAATTAATTTTGCAAAGTAAATTGTTGCAAGAAATATGCAAGGGAAATACAAATGTAGAACCAATAGAAAAGTGAATTCTTATCTACCTTAGGTTGATCCTAAGTTATAGTTGTGTTTTTGGATCACCTTAAGGAAGTGCCCCCATTTCCAATGTGGATTAGAAGTTCAATTTCTATAGTTGTCAAACAAAGGGGAGTCAATTGAACAAGATGTGGTGTATTTATCCATGCCACCAACACTTGAAGCCAAATCTCATCAAGCAATGTGGGCATTTGGGAACCATATTCATGTTTCAAGTGCCAAAGAACACTCAACAACACATGATAGTGGTGTAGTAACAATCTTTGAACAAGAATGTGTTTCGAGACCAAATGACCAAAAATTGGTTATTGCAAAACTAGAATATGTAGATGGGTTGAAGAGATATTAGAAATAAACTGTGGGGTTTTTAAACTTGTTGTTCTCTTGTGTAATTAAAACAAATTATTTTGGGAGCAGTGCAATAGTGAAATGAGATTGAATATGGTTTCACTTTCATAAATTTTGTTTTTGTACTTTCCATTTTAGATCAATCCTTTGGCCACTACATGTAGATCAAGTGTTTTTCTGATTGACCCAAATGAAAGAGGATGAAAAGTAGTTCTAAGGAAAGTCCCTTGTGGGAAATAAGTAACTAACAAAGTTCAAACTGACTAGGCACACAATTTGATATGTTTAAGTTAAAAAATGATGATGCATATGTAGGTTTACAAGCTCCCATTTCCATTGATGAGTTGAATCAACCTACTATGATTATTGGTGGTTCTATACTAGTTGTAGGTGATTTGGCCATTGATGTGCTTAATGCAAAGGATCAAAGTGATGGAGCAAATATTGAAAAGGAATATGCAACAAAGTCTAGTAGTGATGGTTAGTATTTCCATTTGCCCAAGTACCAAATTTAACATACATATTGTGGAATGTTTTAGTTGGGCTCTTTAGACATGGATTAAATGTTATGTAATTAGGTTTTGGGAATTACACAAGGAAATAAAACATGACAAAACATTAATTTGATTTGGTTGGGTTTTAGATTTTATATATATATATATATATATATATATGGTCATGACAATAATATAATTATGGGACAATTATGGATAATTTCCAATTTTTTTATAATTTATAAAATCAAATTTTTGGTACTTCATTTGCATCCAAGTTAATTGTTTGTAAGTTTTAAGAAAAAAATACATTTGATTTTTTCAAAATCAGTAATGTGTTCATCGTCATAAACTCACAAAATATTATATAATGCTTCTAAAATCATTTAGAAAATATTTTTCATATATAAATCCATGTGGTAAAGTAAAGTGACATTGCCAATGATGTATTTTAATCACATATGACATGTTGTAATCCACATAACAAACACATTAATATTAATGCTGACCTAAATCAATTGACTTCATGACATGTCAAGAAGTTGATGATTGGTTTTAATTAGTCATGTAATGTAACATAATCCTTGTAAGCAAACAAACTTCCACATGTAGTTGGGGATGTCCAATGTGACTAAAATGTTAGTTGAAATAATCCAATTTGACACAACTATTTTTTAGTTTAAGAAAAAAAAACATTTTTAGTCATTATGGAATGTCTATGGTTGATTATATAATCATTGTACTCACATTGTTAAGGGCACAAAAACCCTATTTCTATATTAGTGAATGCATTTAAAATCAATCCCGTTACTTTAATTGTGAAGGTTAAACAATATAATCTATAACCTCCCATGCTCTTTAGTCCATTGCAGTCTAAACATGGTGGCAAGACTAATTGTTTTGCATTTCAACTACATCTATTCAACACAAGTCTAAAGTATGATCTTACACCATAACCTTATTCTATTTTTTTCCTATGTTTATGTTTTTTTATTTCATTGCAATAAAGATTTGCTTTTACTTTGGTCTTACACACTTCATGTTCTTGATTTTCACCTTTGTGTTATCATCTTGGTTCTTTTGTTTTATGTTTTGGATTTAGACTTAGACCTATTCTTTCATCATTTGTTTTCAAATGTAACTTTCATGCATGTGACACCCATGATGATGTCACCATCCATGAGGAAAACCAAACTAAATAGTTGAAAATTGAAATTTAGTTCCTTGTCTTGGTTAAAGACTTTTTTGAGCCCTGCAAAATCTAAGACCTTTTGCACTTTTGCAACCACCTTCATTTTTAAGAACGTCAAGTCCCATGTCTCTTTCTACCTTGATGATTGCCATGGAGTTGCTTGGAAGCAACAATACTATTAAAATTGCTTCACATTTGCATTTAAAACACAAACAATGAATGAAATTATCATATAAGAATGGGGCAAATCCTTACATACATTGTGAACTTTGCAAACCAAAAGATAAAAACATTCCAAGGTCTAGTAATAACCATAATGCATACCAAAACAAAAACAATTCAAATAGGGACATTGTGGGAAATGTATAACATAAATCCAAAATCACTTAAATTGTTTATTGTTTGGCAATGGTTCAATCAATTTGTGTGGAAAGTGAGATTTGTGGAGTATGCATCCCATAAAGGCAAAAATCTTTTAAAGTTTAATAGCACCATAATCACTTAAAATGTTTGAAATGGAAGACATACAACATAAGGGATGAAATATTGAATGAAAGTAATGGATGGAAAATTTAGATGTAATCATTGTTCACATTTGTTGTTACTCATATCAATACATATATTTAATTCAATTTAAAAAAAAAGAAAAGGTCTAGGCTCAAGGCTCTAGGTTCAAGCTTCACATGCTAGTGTTGTTGCCAAAGACCAAAGGTAAGTGAAACCAAACAACATGGTGTAGTTGCCCCTTTGTTTTGGTATAAATAATTAAGGGGCAATCACATGGCCGTGGCAGCTGCTTTTAATAATTCTACTTTTGCTCCTCCCATGGTTATCAACATTGTCTCCTTCCACGAGCTCAACTACGAAGACAAGGTGATCCTCATCAACCATTGCATGTAGGAGTGCAACCCAATGTTACAACAATTGTTGGCTCTATGTTGTTATTGTGATCTATTAATGAGTGAAGAAAAAAGAATTTGCATCCATGAGTTTCCAATGCATTTTTGCATTCGTTTAGGTCAAGAACTTGCATTTGCATGTTGCCAACAAAGATACATTGAAATGAGGTTTCGTTAGAAATGTGAGGTTGCATAAGGACAAGGTTAGGGTTGAGTTGTGTTGAATCATATGAACCTTTGCATAGGGTTAAGGTTGAGTTGTGTGGAATCATACCGACCTTTGTATAAGGTTAAGATGTGTTGAATCATACCGACCTTTGCATAAGGTTAAGGTTGAGTTGTGTTGAATCATACCGACCTTTGCATAAGTACAAGGTTAGGGTTGAGTTGTGTTGAATCAAACTGACCTTACATCGTTTCAAGGTCACCCAACATATGTTTCTAAGGTCAGAATTAAATGAAGCTACCACAAATTTTCAAAAATTGATAACTAATTCTACAAGAGTTGAAAAATTACAATTTCACTTGCTACATATTCTAAGCTAACTATATAAACAGCCCAAAAGACGGGATGCTGCAATATATGTTTTTGAGACTGTCCAAAGCTTGATTTTTTAATAATTTTTTGTTTTTTTTTGGTTGATTGAGCCAATCAAAGATGCCCCACACTAAAGGAAAATAATTGAACTTTAAGGGTCCCTATGAGTAATTAATATGAGTCACACTATATCACATAAATTTCTTACCATATATTACTATGTATTGGGGGGGGCGGGGGATATATATTCATACTTCTTATTAATTAGTTGAGGGGTGTGCCCAAAGTTGTTGTTGTTTTTGGTGTTGGAAGGAGCCACTTTGATTGGCCCATCACAATTTTTTTGAAAACATCGGGCAACCCCCCAGGAGAAGCACAAAGGTGGTGCTTCTCGGGCAACACCCCACCTTTCTATGTACATGAAAGTTTAACTTTTGGCCAAAGCATGTATAATAAAAGTGTGGCACTATTGGGAACATCTTGGGGAAAACATTGGGAACTTCATGGGAACTCAACGGAAAAATTTAAAAATAAAAATAAAAATCCCTCCCCGTTCTGTGTCCCACCCCTTTCTCTCTTTTTTTTACCCTTGTGATACCCATTGGGTATCATGGAAAAAAGGGAATAAAATTTGACATGTTTACACTTGCTAAAGGCCTCGGCCCGGTGGGTTGGGCTTGGGTTGGGTTGGCTTGGCATGGCTCAGGTTTATTACCCTACACAATTATACACAAGATGGAGGGAGGCATATCCAAAAATATGAACGAGATATTGAGAGGCGAATTTTACACTCATCCACCAATTAAATAGTGACAAGTGTTATTTTTGAAGCTCAATCATTCACAGAACAATAATGATTGGAATTAGCTGATTCCGGAAAATATTCTGCCTCCTGCCAAGGCATTTTTCAGTGCTCTAATTTTCTTTTTTTTTGCTTAAACGAAATGGCAGAATGGTGGGCACCCTCTCGCTCAACCAAATCAGATATCTCCACGTGTCAAAAACGCGAGGGTTTTTTTCTGCCACGAACCAATCCATATCCGCCACGTAGTCATGGCCAAACCTTATGGAACTTGGTGCGTGAAATTAAGGCCCCCCCCCCACCCCCCGGACTGGCCTACGGCGGGCGGCCTTTCGTCGAAAGTGGCGGCCATTCACGCGGCTTGATACTGCCACGTCATGAAATGGCCCAGAGGACAAAGTCTGAAACCCGTGTTCGTTCCCTTGCCTATGCGCGAAAGTGACGCCCACCAGGTGACGGCCTATCGTCCTAAGTTAACGACCATTCACGTAACTCGAAAGTGCCACGTAATCCAAACGGCCCAGAGGCCAAAAAAGGATGAACCCCGTGGTGGTAGACTTGGATCCAGGGCTTTTTATTTAAAGGATTTTGTAAGTAGTAGCCAAAATGGAGATCATCCAGAAAACATTTTCGCCAAATATGGCTACAGAATAGATTTGAAAGTAGGAAAAACCCAAAAGAAAAAAAACCAGAAAAAACAGAATTCTGCTACAGACTAGATCTGAAATTAGGAAAAACAAAAGAAAAACAGACAAATAAAATTCTGGCTAAACTACAGGAACTGATCATAAAAATATGGCGATATAGAATTGTTTTTATTTTATTTTTTGAAATATGGCGAATTTGGGCCCATTGTTTTTTTTCCATGAAAAAAAATCCTTTGCACAGGTGCAAATAATAATTTTGCTCAGTTTCGCCAATAAAAAAAACACCAAAAAAAAAACCCACTGCTTGGATCCATTTGTGCTCGCCTACAGTCTCAGTTTGGGCTTTCAGCAGTTGTATGGAAGCAGAGTTGCTGTAGAAACGCGGAGTGATTGATTGCGTCCTTCATTGTCTTTCTTCAGCTTTGATTCCAGACAGAGAAGAGTTCGATCAAGAAGAAGAAGAAAGAACAAGAACAAATAAGGGAGATTTGGCACAACAAAAATGTCATATGCAGCAGAGGACGATGAAGCACTTGAACACACGCTGTTGATTGTTAGAGAAGTGTCGGTGTACAAGATCCCGGCCAGAAGCTCAAGCGGTGGCTACAAGTGTGCGGAATGGTTACAATCCGATAAAATCTGGACGGGTAGGCTCAAGGTCATCTCCCTCAAGGAGAAATGCGAAGTTCGATTGGAAGATCCCAACACAGGCGAGCTGTTCGCTGCCTGCCCTGTCCTTCCTGGCAAGAGGGATGCCACCGTGGAGAACGTGGCGGATTCCTCTCGCTACTTCGTGCTTCGGATCGATGACGGCAGAGGAAAGCATGCTTTTATTGGCCTTGGATTCGCGGAGAGAAACGAGGCTTTTGATTTCAATGTGGCTCTCTCCGACCATGAAAAGTACGTCAAGAGAGAGGCAGAGAAGGAGCAACACGGGTTTGATGGCCATGACGGCCGTAACACCTCACATCCCTCCTTGGATCTGCGTCTTAAGGTAAGGACAAACCATTCCATGTCCAATCTGTTTCT
>Ga0116228_10001616_pt1 | contig 18863 bp, 9 predicted proteins | sample S1TSphfallax_2_FD_89694 | JGI IMG/M metagenome (GOLD analysis project Ga0116228, IMG submission 89694) | Host-associated microbial communities from peat moss isolated from Minnesota, USA - S1T2_Fc - Sphagnum fallax MG | ecosystem: Host-associated > Plants > Peat moss > Unclassified | place: USA... | reverse complement strand
TGTGAATGGGGGCCAAAGGGCATGAATGAGTTTATGTCCTTGCCATTAGCCTAGGCCAAAACTAGCAAAGAACAACTAGCCAAGAAATTTCTTATAGCAGATGAAGGAGACTACATGCACCCTTGGGGAACAAGTTAGTTTGGTAACTTTCTTGAAACAAGATACCACATCATTGAAGACACCTCTAGTATGACTCATTTGGACACATTTGTAACTAATGGTACATAAATGGGTCTTTTTGGATGAAAAAATGTTAAAACCCGCCTAAATGAAAGAATGAAAAAAACTTTAACCGCAAGTTAGTTGGAACATAGTTGCAGGCATGACCAAATCCAAAATATAGTTTTAGAAATAAGCAACATTAGTTCCAAGCAACAAATAGTCACAAATAGTCACAAGTTGATTGGTTACAAAAACTTAGTTTTCTTCTAGTGCATGTCATTAAAAACAATTCATTTCATTGCACATGTAGTTACATATGCAACTTGTTGTACAAATATGAATAGATGAAAAGTACAAACATACCATACATGTACATCATATGTACAATATGTCACATGCAATTAGATGTCACACGCAACTAAGGCAAAAATCATTTGTATGTGTTGCATGCAATTGAAAATTAGTTACAAACAACAATTCCAAAAAAAAGATTTTGAATTAGTGTATTTTGTGAATGGAAGCAAATTTAGGCTTATGTGTTGGGGAGTGCCCCATGTTCCAAAACTATTGGTAATGGGCCAATAATATGGTTACTTTTTAAAAAAAGAGTGAACACCCCCCCCTCAAGATTTAATAAAAGAATGAAATAGGTACCCTAGCTCTAATATTAACATAGTTACATATCTTCATATATAACTATAATATGTTAATTCAAATCAAGTCCACTACTAAAATAATTCAAGTCAATTTAATTTGACCTATATCGTCCTAAACCCTAAACCTTAATACCATAGCTACTGGAAGATGGTGTAGAAGTCACAAAATTTGCATTGCATTATTAACACCATGAATTTTATAACTTTCTAAACAAGATGCATTCTATTTGGTTTGTGTGGTGTTAACTTATGATACAAATGTACTCTAAATTCTTGTCAATGACAATTTACATAAATTAGGCCCAACTCACATTATGGTATGTCATGTATAATAATCACATGGACACACAATGAGAGTCAATCAACTGGAAGCAAAGATATGCCATGTCTTCAATGTGCACATGACCATGGGCACATCAAAGGACAAACATGTTAGGGTAAACTAACTTTTGGTCAATGGAGTTCCATAAAATAAATGGAGAAAATGACATGGCTCATTATTAAGTAGTTTTAATCTACTGTATAAAATGCTTAAAAATCAAGGAAGATGGAATGAAAGTGGCATGATCAATAGAAAGGATGTTGAATAAGGTGTCTTCAAATCAGAAGATGTTTTAAAATGGTCAACAAGCCAAGGGCAAAAGATCACAAGATCATTGCAAATTATGACTAGAAAATACTTCAATTTACATGAAGCACAACTTTTAACATGACCATGGGTTCTCATTTGAACAAAACTATGAATGCACAAACCATAGTTGAAAATACTGAAAAATGTTGCAAATTTTTTGGAAGTAATCAAAATAAAACCAATGCTCCATAAATATATGAACAAAGATGTTTGATAACAAGTAGTTTATCACATAATGATTTTATCTTTTATTCCAAGTTCAAACTAAAAACTTCCCTTACTAGATCTAGCACTTTTCGTTTTGAGACATGCACCTCTATGGAACATGCCCATCCATCATATGCACACATAGATCTTTAGATGTTACTCACACGTTAGGTCAAGTTCAAGCCAAAACATGGATACAATTGTGACTTTTGCAATTAGGTATTCATAAAAGACATGAAATTAAATAATATATATAATATTATTTTCAGATAAAATAGATATATGATATAATTTTTTTAAATAATTTATAATAATAATATTTTAAAAATTATTCTATAATTTCAATATTTTGTTGTATGAGTTTTTAACACTTGTCATTACCTAGGTTAAACTAATGTAAGTAACTAGGTATGCACCTAGGCTAGGTGGTTTAGGGATAAAAAAATGTTGGTCAACATTCCATTGCTAACCACCATTTTGTCAATTTTTGAAGTTTGAACCTTGGATAGAAATCAATTCCTTTACCAACAAATTACCAAGCTTGTTGTGCAAAAATAATGGGGTCCATTTTATTTAACCTAGTTTTCATTCGAATTGTTGCACAAATGTTATCTTTAATATTTAAAATTTGTTTTAAATTTCTTTCAATGATGTATACATTTTTATTTTTATTTTTTTCAAAAGGGAAACTTACTTGAACCAAAAAGATTATTAAATTTTGTAATTTAATAAGATTTCAATGAATATTTTTTAAAATTAAAAATTAAAGCACATAATTTAAGAATGGAAAAGAACTTACTGTTAACATAATAAAAAAATAATATATCTTCTGTATCTTAAACTATATTTGATTTCGAAACTATATTATAAATTTTTGAAGTTAATATACAATTTATTCAAATATAATATTGTACATTTAGTAAAAATATAATTTACTAGTTTTTATGTAGTCTATATATTATTTATGTTGTATATTAGTAGTTTAAATATTATAATTTAATTTATAACATATCATGTAATGTTATATAATTAATAATTTTATGGATTTTTCTAAAAGACTCACAGTTCTCACAATACCTAACATTGACAACTACATGTTTTGTAGGACTTATTTATGTAATTGAAAAGTGGAAAATCACCTTTAGGAAAATTTAGCTAAATCTAGTTATAAATTAAATATAAAGGAAAGAAGTTTTAATCAACCTTTTATAATCATGGCTAAACACTTCAAACTAACTACAGAAATCTGGTTTTTTTATTATTTTTCTTACATTCACACTTAGAAACCTTCCCAAATCACTTCATGATAGAATTTTAAATTTCTTGAGCCAAATTTCATGAATAAAAATTTGTTGCTAAATATTAGCAACCTTTTGCAAACTAATTATATATTTTTTGAAATGCTTAAATTTTTCTAAAATATTTTTGATATAATCAAATTATGTGAAACTAAATATTGAATTTTTATGAATATTGTATCATCCAATTGTAAAACTTAGACATGTTGTTAAACATTTTTTAAACATCTAGAATATGTGACAAAAATCGCAAGGTAATACATTTGCACTAATTATGTTTTTCAAGCCTATAAAGTTCCTCAAATAAAAATTGGAGCAATTCCTTTCCTTTAAACTAGGATAAAAAGGGTGTATAATCAATAAGTTGTTAATTAGTAAATAGTAGATGACTTGTAGAGATGTAGTTACAATATAGTCACATCGTAATTGTAACATAATTGTAAATTAAATGACTACATGTAATACAACTACATGATTAGAACTAGGAAATAGTTGTAAAATGTTTTAATCATGAAATACACATTTTGGCATTGTGATTCATTTTATAAAAAATTATTCTTTGGACATTTAATATAGTTAATTTAAAGGATTCAAAAGGAGATTTAAATAGTTTCAAAACATAAAGTGGTCCATTTTGTGATCAATTCACCAATAATTATAAATTGACAATTGAAATGGGCAACATTAAAAACCATACAAGTTGATCACCAAAAGAAAAAAATTCAAATACATTTTTTCCATTTTTTATGTAGTTGAAACATGTTCAAAGTCTAATTCTTGATTTCAAATTGTACATTCCTCAAAGATTTAATATTCTGGTTAAATCAATTGCCTATTAACAGCCATAAATCACATTTTTTTCAACTTATATGTATCAAGCCAAAGTTTTGAACACCTTAAAAAAAAATTGTGCATGTTATTATTTTAAAATGCATGATTCACATTTATGTGCATTTATGTTTCACTTTTTCATGCAACAACAAAACTTTAAGGCTTAAAGGATAAAATAGTAAATTATTTATTTTTTGAAACATGAATTCACATTTATAATTGAAGCTTTTGACTTGTATCATGATTGCAAATTGTAAGAATCCTAAATTTCAATAGTTGGTTTCATATGAAAAGAACAGCACATCTTGGTGTATTTTAATCCATTAAACCACACTTTATATCCATACATTCTTTAATGGATTTAATATTTTTTAATTTTCATAATGTTCACAATTCCAACAAATGGTAACATTGAATTGTTTAACATGATGGTAACTTTTGGTTTGTATTGAAAATTTAAAAAATTAAATAGTATAATAAATTACATTAATAATATCTTCTTAATTAAATAAACTATTAAAATATTTAAAATATTATTCTACAAAAATCCAACTTAATGGCTTTCATATTTTAAGGGATGACTTTTAGTCCAAATTAAAGAACATACTTGTTCAAATCAACATTGAAAATTAAATGTCCATTACAACAATTAATAATCAAAGTTGACAAGTTTACATTATTTTTTATCAATATTATGTTTATGAAATTAATTAGACTTAATAAACTCATTTTAAACATAAATGTTTTTAATATAGTGAGAATTGACATCTAACAACCTTTTATTGTCACTTTCACACATGACTTGCGAATGAATAGTTTATTTTGCCCCTTCTAATCACCATTTTTTTGAAATGGGTAAACATTTTTCTCCCCTTGTAATTTTCAATATAAAATATGTTTCCCTTCAACTTTGGTGTTTTTTAGAATTAGTAAAGATTCCACCTTTCACCTACCCCCTTTCTCCCCCCCCCAAAAAAAATTATTTTGAAGAATTAAATCAATATGTTAAGTCATGTTAACTTAAGATAATTTCATCTAAATTTTCATGATTTAACTTTGAAATGTGTGTGTAACACTTCACACCCATGAAATCACAAGCATTTGAAATCATTACATTAAAATGTGTTTATTAACTATGGCTAATGATTAAAGTAAAAATTATAATATGTGAAAGTTTACACAACGTGCTTAAATATTTTAAAATTTTCTTTAAATTTGTGGTAGTTATACAACTTTGTTTGAAAATGCATTATAATTTGAGTTCCAACACATGTCAACTAACATGTTTATCTAACTATGGGCCTCCCAAATAAATTTAGTTTAATGATAATCCAATAATGTATATGTAATATGTACCATCAATGTTCAAAAGGTTGAGATTCTAATCATGAAGTTTTATATATTTTTGTATAAAAGTAAATCAAAAAATAAATTCACATTTAAAAAAATAATTCTAAATTTTTTAAGAACTTCCATAAGTCATAATGATCATTTGGACAATTCCAAATTAGAATTTGTTAGCCATTCCCAAGTAAAAAGGCATGGAATTATGTAATTTTGAATTTGCATTTTTTCAAAGGTGTTTTTTTTTTCCCAACACCATGTTCACAAACATTTTTCACCAATTTGCACCATGTTTTTCTTCAATTCAATTTGTGTGTGATGTCATTCAATATTTTCATTCAAAATGGAAATTAATTGCCATATTGAAATCAATTTTTTTAATTAATTGATCAATTGATTGTCCTTTGTAATATACACCAATGTGGAGCTCAAGTAATAAAAGAAATTCATTTCATTGAAACATTATTTTCAAACCAAACAAATCTAACATTCGAACATTTGAACATTTGAACTCATTATGATTGTTTAAAAATAGAGTTGTTAAGCCAATGTCCTTAGGGAGAACATATAGTGTAAAGTTCAAAATTTACGCACATCAAACGACCATTTTTAAGAGGGTATTAGATAATTGTCCAACCTATTTTTTATCATCTTATTATTATTTAATTTTTTATTATATATATAAACCACCCTATATTAATTATAATTTATTATTTCAAATTATTATACACCCAATATTATTATTAAACTGATTTTTGAATAAAATGTGCCTTATATTTTTACTAATGAATTTATAATGTTTATCCAACCAACCAATATATTGCACCCTATATTTTTACTCATGTATTTCTTTTTTTTACTAGTGTCCCCCAAGCCAATGTCTTAAAGGGCATCCCAAGATGAAACAATGGACCTACCAAAGTTTTTCAATCCAAATGTCTCCAATGAAGATTCAAATTGATGAAATGTTTTGGTTCAAGGAGAACCTACACATGGTCAACAATAAAAACACATTCAAACAACACTAAGAATGACCAAAAAAATAAAAAATAAAAAAAAATGATGAGGGAACAAGACAAAAATAAAAGATAAGAATGTTGACAAGGAATAGCAAAATTACAAGAAGCTAATAACAATAGGAACATCAAAAACTCACATTGAAAACACCAAGTTTGCTCGCCATGTTGCCATCTTGGATAAGAATTTTTTCTTTAATTTTAAAATGTAATGTATTAATATTTTGAGCTTATGCCAATTGATCAACTGGGTGGTGTGAAGTAGTATGAAGCTCAAATAATTATAGAGAGGCCGATTTATTTCATAAGGAACAATTAAAGTTTGTTATCTATCTTGCTACTATTTCATTTTTAATCTGGTAGAGTTTCTTTTAAACCCTTCACTCTTGACTCTCTCTCCATTGGAATTCCCACCAGCTGAATTCTACAATTCTATCTTCACATCATCGTCAAAACGGCTGAAATTTTGGGAGTATATCCGGTCATGAAGTCGGCTACACACTAGAGAAATTTCGGGTCGAAGCGACGATACCCAGTCGAAAAAAGGTGAAACGAATCGTAACCCCAGACAAGCTTCATATGGGTTTAACGAGCTTAGTTTTGGTTTCAATCTGGATTGTAGCATGTCCTCGGAAAGCTTGTGAGAAAGCGCTTCCAACGACACCGGACTCGACTTGATCGGAGCTGGCAATCGTCAAATACAAGGTTTTGAAGTTCTGTGTACTCTAACCCTAACCCAGGCTCTTTTTGCTTAGCTCCCGCTTCCTCCATGGCTTGAGAGGCCTTGTTTTTGTGGAGTAGAAGAAGTTTTTTCGTAAATTTGTATGTCTTTGCGATTGTGTTGCTTCCTCGAAAAGCTTTGGGAGAAGGCGCTTGCAACGACACTGGACTCGAATGAATTGGAGGTGGCAATCGTAAGATACGAGGTTTTGAAGAGTCTTGTCCTCTAACCCTAACTCTAAGGCAGGCTCTGTTTTTTTTTTCAAAGCTAACCCTCCAAGCTTGAGAGGCATTGTTGTGGGCGAGAAGAAGTTTGTTTTATTTGTATGCCTTTGCAATTCATCGTGTCAGCGGAGCAGCGATTTTTGGAAACTCAAATCTTGGATTCGCTTCTTGGCAAGTGGTGTTGAAGAAAAAAATTTGAGCTCGAAAGCTTGGTGTGTATGAGCCGAAGGGTGTTTGAATCGCAATCAGCTCTGTGGCACAAATGCTGTGTTGTGTGATGGGGTTTAGCCTCTCAGCAAGACCGATGACTCCTGTGTCGAGTCCGCATGCACTGGTGGAACATTCTTCTTATAGCGGCAGAAGAAGCTTCAGGTTTGTGAGCTCATGTTCTCTTCCGAGTTTTCTGATGAGAAGGAACAACAACAGGAAATGTGACAACAATGTAGCACGGATCAAAGATTGGAGTGGGCATGTTCAGAGAGCTGAATTCAAATGCCTTTGCAAGCATCAACCACTGGAGTCCTCGCCCCACCACAGCTCGGAAGGGACTCTTACAAGCAGGAATCTGTGGAGAAGAGGACACATTGTAGTTGCAGGTGGGTGCATGTTTTTTGTTGGGAAAGGGATGCATCATCTTTGGCTTTCTTATCTCTGTCACAACTCCAGAAGTTTTCAAGACTTGGGGTTCAGTGGTGGTGGTGGCAATGGAGGAGGCAGAGGTGGAGGCTCTGGAAGTGGCAAAGGAGGGGGAGGGGACTTCTTGGGTGGTAGCTTTGATGCCGGGAGTGGTGACAGCCTTTATCCCAACTGGGTTCCTGAATCTGAGAACCAGCAGGAGGATGTTGAAAGCAGCTTCCAGCTTTCAAGAGCAACTTCTCCTCCTCTCACAGACATGAGGAATCAAATGTTTTTGGCATCCCTGAGCTCAGCTGCGGGCGAAGCTATGGATGGAGAAGCACCTTTTGCAGATTTCATGAGAGGAAGAAGGCCCAAGGGAACTGGTATCCGAGAGGAGACAGAATCCCTCACAAGGAATATGAATCCTGATGGAGCTTCCGTAGCTGCACAGATGCCTTTGAGAGCATCCAGGGAGAGCTCATGGACACAGGATTCTTCTAGTTTTCTTGCACCAGCCAATACATCAGGTACCAGCCATTGCAATAATGAAACCTGCAGGCTTTGCTGAGTGATGTCTCTCCAAGAGAACAAGTGTTTCTTTCCTGTCATACATTCCTTGATACAGGCCAGTTCGATGTTATCCTTCAACAGGTTTTTCACAGACTTCAAATCAAGATGGAAAGTCCAGGGGAAAAGATAGAGAGAGGGAGACTTTGGTTGCTGAGGCAGCAGCTCTTGTGTTGCAGATTCTCCAAGAAAAATCTGGTGATGATGCCTTTGCAAAACGCTCAGAGGTATGTCCTACTCAACTTTTGAATATAGCTTGGTGTGAGTGCTTTTCAAGGAATTTGTCTCGGTTCAATTCGTCAAGTCCTTATCTCTGCTGCTGCAGACAGGTGTGTTAAGGCGGTTGCAACGGGAAGCTTTTGCAGATACCCTGAGGTTCCGGGAGCGGCTTGACAAGCTTGAACATTTTATTGGCCTGAGCCACTCAAAGACACAGTTTGTCGGAGGTTCACGAGGAGCTCTCCAGACACATCTGAAGGGAGAGGTGATTGCTGGGGGTGCCTTTGTGTTGATGGAAGACAGCTGCAGCCAATATGCAGAAGCAGCTATTGGACAAGCAGGCCTTCAAACCGGGCTGGATGTAAAATTCTCATTTGAGACACCGTTCAGAACGAGCGATGTCTTGGTTACACAGTGTTCAGCTGGACATGCGGTTGGGGATGGCAGTTTGGCTGCAAGGCCAATCTCTGTTACAAAGATTGTGTACTCAGCTCACCTGACAGATCAAGTAAGAGTTACAGTGTCGCCCATAGGAGCTCAAGCCAATGACATGACTGAGATTGTTAATACTTTGCAGGTCAGTGCAAAACCTCAAGTTTTTAAAAAAAGTTGGGGTTTTAGGGTTTATGATTGATTACTCTCTCTGTCTGGCGGTTGTTTTGGATGTTGAGCATGAACTGTGGTGCTTCCAGGGTGAAGCTCTAACAAAGGTTTCCAGAGGAGGGCCAGAACTCTACAATCATTGCAATGGGCCAGCATTAGGAGCCTCACTCAAAGGAAACTATGCATTGCTATCAATTTCACAATACTTATCACGCTGGGGCTCTGGATCAGCTCTCTCCTGCAACAGTTCCTGCTTAAACAGACCTTTCTGTTTAAGCACACTTGCTCAACTCATGTTTGAGCCATGGGAGAATTCAGTCTTCTCTCTTTCAGTGCTCAACCGCTTTTGGCCCAATGGTCAGCTCCCTTCTTTCATGGGTTTGCACTGGAGGGACATGGGACCTTTTGTTTTATCAAAAACATGGCATGCTCATGAGCAGCAGCAACCAATTGCTGACAGTCTTCCTCAGCAACCACCACTTGCAAATAGTGTTTCTCGGCAATCCTTCACTAATAGTCCCATGTTTGACAGCCCTGTCCCCAAACAAAACTCCATTGATCGCTGGCTCGGCCTGTCTGGCAGAGCAATTTGGGAAGATGAAACCTGTGCAGAGGTTGAGAGCTCTCGATTACCTTGTGCCAAGAGCTTTGGAACTACAATGCAGTCAGTTGCATTTGCAGGCAAGATAGATGTGAGTACAAATGTGAGCCTTGGAGGCTGGGCACAGGTCTGTCACTTCTTACCTGAACACAATGATGATGCCTTCAGTGTTTCTCACAATTTTAGTTTAATCTGTAGCAAAACTGCTTGGTACAAAAATCTGCAAGGCATAAGTCTTTTCACATCTGTTTTGTGTGGAGAGCATTCATGGGTACTCCTGGACTACTGTTGAAATATTTCACAGGTGGAGCGAGCAGATTGGTTTCAAAAGCCAGAGAAGGACATGCAATGGGGCATCAGTCTTTCAAGGTCTATTGGGGAGAGCGTTGATTGGGGTCTCTGTGTCGGAAGCTTGAAGATGGAGTCATGGAGCATAGACAGAAGTGAAGATAGCATTGTATCTGGCGAGGCCATTACAGGTCAGGTTCTGAATTTCTCTGGTTACCAAAACATGTAGAGGAGAAATATATGGCCACATCTATGTTTTATCAAGGGAAATACATGAGCAGGACCTAAAACATATTCTCCTAAAATACGCTTGTATTCTGCATGACTTCTCCTGGTGTGCTTTTTCTTTTTCTTTCGCTTTGACAAGGTAGTTATCTACAGTTGAGAAATTCATTGGTCACATCTTTTTTCCAGGTGAAGGACCCAGAATGCAGGTTGAGCTGGAGGCTTTCATGAAGTTGGGATGTGGCCATGGTTTGACACTGCAACCAGGTGTCATTTGCTTGTTGAACAAGCACTCACAAACACCTGCATTTATTCTTCGATCCTCCTGGACATTGTAAATGGACACTGTACAATCTTACTGAGTTTTCCAAATCTGTCTTAAGGTGGTTGTAATGACCACTTGAGGAGGAAGCCCCTTTGAGCTCTCATAAACTTATGAGAAATTGTACAGCAGTGGGAAAACTGGGATTACATTTTTGTAGATTTGTGCGCAGCTGTCAGCTAGTAGTAGTGTTCCTTGTTCACTTCGCCCAGTGGTTTTTCCTGATCTAAGCTTGATAAACTTTTAGAGTCTGATGTTCCTGCTAATTTTCCTTGCAGTTTTGTCTTAAGGTCATGTCCTTCAAGAAACTACTGCTCATTCTGAGGAGGCAATGACATAAGGAATATAGTAAGCATTTTATGAACTTTTGCAGCATCAGAAACCTACTTTTGAAATCAATTCTCCAATGTAGGAGTAAGAAGACTGTGAACCCTTTGCTAGCACTTTACATGTGTCTTGCACAAGCAACAATGCTAATCTGTCAATTTGATGGGATCAAAGATTCAAGGTGGAAAATTCAGCCTTGTTCAACTGCATGATATAGACAGCCACATGCCCTACTGAATTATGCATCAAGAACTCAAGAAAATGACTTATCTAGTAGCCAGGTAATGGAGAGATAAAACAAAAAACAACCAAAAACCTCCCAACTGTTTCAAAGTTTATTGGTCTGCTTTTGTATGAGGCAAAGGAAAACATACCTTCACTTTATTACAAGAAAGAATGTGCAACTTAGACCTGGATTCAAGTACGCTAAACTTGCCTCTCAATGGATCACAATTCAAGGATTGAAGAAATCTGCTGCAACGCAGGATCAATGGAAACGCTCTAACTGTAATTACAACTGACAAGGAGCATGTGATCATAGAGTTCCTGTTTGAGCTACACCTGCTGGATGTCTGCAAGAACATGTTAGGGTAGACACCCTGCAAAGCTGCTCTTTCCCACAAGCTTTGAACTTAACAATATGGTATCTGACAGCCTCATAGATAGAAGGCTACTGGCTCCACGACAGCAACTGTTGCCAGTTCACAGCTTGAAGCCTGTCAGAATATGTACAGAAACAGTACACATGACAGACTTTGATCTCTCGTAAAGGGTACTGCAACTCAATGTATAATCTTCCCTTATCTCTCCCCGCCCAGGCTCTTTATCCTGCATGCAAGGAATCACCTAGAAAACATCACAACTTTGAAGACCTCAGCTCACAGAACCAAACCCTGAGTTGGTGGGGGTTTTGTCACAGGTTCACTAGCAGGTTCCGCAGAAGGGACTTGATCGTGGTCAAGGGAACTACTATTCAGGTATCTTCCACTTGTAGACTCTGCAGCTGAACTAAAGGCAATTGCAGCATTCTCAGCTGGATATGGTGGTGGTGGTGTATAAGTGCCATCCGTACTCTGTGGTTCATATGATGAACCTGCACTCTGCCCATGCTTTTGCTCCTCTGTCTCAAAGATGGTTGCTTTTTCTGTTGCCCGCTGTCCCACTTCCCCAGCAGATTTTGCTACCTTAGCATATGCCCCTGTTACCCAACTTGCTCCAGACAAAACATATCTGTTCTTCATGATGGCAGAGCCAGCATTGTTGATCTTCTGCTCAGCTGCAATGAGGACAGACCTTGTCTTTTCAGTGACCTGGTATTTTTCATCAACAGCTTTCACTTGTTGGTTCATAGCTGCTGAGCCTGCTGTGATCTTCTGAGTGATCCCAATCTTCTTATCAAGGGAGGCAACTCGTGCTGATGCATTAGCAGATAGTTGTGATGCATTGGCTGTGATATGATGCTTCTCATCCAATGCTTTGGCCCTGGCCATTGCATTGTGCCCCAAGACAAAACCTTTTGCTAGCATGTTTGAGAAAACTTCCTGTGCCCGGTTTGCTGTTGTGGGAGGGAGCAGCTGCACAAATTTGGATCACCGATTAAGATTGCAACAGCACAGTAGCAGAGGGTTCTTAGCAATGACAAGCCTTCCAAGAGGGCTTCAATAGGTTGACATACAAAGAGAGGAAGTACAACTTACAGGAAGCTCTGTAGCATATGCATGCTCACTGGGGGTGGCTGCAGGGTGGCTCACTGCAGGGCTGTCAGACTCTTCGGCAGCAGAGATAGTGACTGCCTGATCCACAACTGTTGCACCCTGCAAATCAACCAAGGCAGGAGAGTCAACATTGATCTGTTTTCAACAGCCCAATTCTCTTGCTGCAACAAAGTCATGAGCTTGAATCAAACAGACAAATCCATGGACCATGGACTTGAAAAATTAGATTGCAGAGAAGGTGAGACAAACACAATAGGCCACCATGGGAAAAAAACAAACCAAAAAAAAGGGAAAGGAACCACAGTTTCTTTCCATTAACCTCACCAATAAAACTAACCAAAGAAAAACTGATGAAATGGAGGAGGAGGAGGAGGAGGAGGAGGAGGAGGAGGGCATCAGCTTACAATAATAACAATTACCAAGAATATGACTGCTCATAGTGGAGCACTTACAGACAAGAGCAGGGCAGTATCGAGTGCCTGAGCATCCTTAAAGGTCACGAAAGCAATCTGCGATAGCTCTCCATCTCTGAAGAAGAAACAAAATCGGGATCAGGCAGGGGCTGAGCAAACCGCAGAAAATGAACTACGGTAGACTGCAGAGCTAAACGACGACGCCTATCCTATATGGAACCCTCAGGTGATTTTTTCTCCTCGTGTTTTTTTTCTTTCTTTCTTTCTAAAAAACAATAGCACTCACTTGTGCAGCTCGATGTGTTCGATCTCCCCGGAGAATGAGAAGAAATCCTGGATATCGTGTTCTGTCGCTTTCGGCGACACATTGCTTACGCGGACCGTGTTCGTCTGATTCAGAAACAAAACAAAAATCAAAATCCAAGAATACAGTGGAAGAATACAACAAACTCGACAATCGAAGAAAGAAAGCATCCAGGAATCTAAAAACCCTTGCACTAGTAATCTGTGTTTTTTTTCTTCCAAACTCCGTGAATCCGCCGTCTCACGAATCCAAGGAATCTCCTCTTTTCCCCATTCCTCCTTGCGAAACGAAATCAGTGCTAGTTAACTACGTACTCGTTCCCAGCAGCCCCCGCATCGTGCATTCCCAAGAACTCTCGAAATCGGAAAACAAGATGAGAGCGGGCAGCGGAGACATCAAAAGAACGGCAAGAATCCAAAGAACACGACCAGAAGGTGCTTACCGCCATGGGAGCATACGCGAAATAGAATTGGGGAACCAAAACACACAGCCGAAGAAGAAGAAGAAGAAGAAGAAGAATCGGGGATGACGGATTCGCCCTGCACGCACAAGAAAAAGACCTCAGAACGCACTCACGATGATGCTTTGGTAGGGTTTCATAAGACTCGGCGATCAAGCAGGAACGGGCAGAATACTAAATACACTCGGGCAGAAAACAAACATCCGTTTCCATCTGCCCATTACTTCAGGTCGGCAGGTACTAGGTACATAGTAGTATGTACCTACCTACCTACCTACCTACCTACCTACCTGTCATGCTCTATTCCTTTTTTATGCAATTTTTTTATAAATTAAATGAATTTCTTTTGTGAAACTAAGCACTCAGTGAATTTTTTTGTGGCGAATTTTCGCCATTTCTCTAAAAATCCTTTGGAAAATAATATTTGGTCTCAAGGTTCCCTGCTTTTTTGAAAATCATTCACCAAATAACTTATTTTAAAATCGCCAGAAATCACCACAATTGCCAACACTGTGAAAACTTGCTTAAGATTTTCTACTTTCATATTTTGAATATCGCCAAATTTGGAAAATATATACTTATGGATGATCAGAGTGACTAAATACACACATGCAGAAAAAAAAAACTTGTTTCCATCTGCCCGTTATTTCAGGTCAGTGTAGGTATGTAGAATGTACCTATTACCTACATGCCATGTTCTATTCCTTTTTTATGAAATATTATTTAAATTTAAATTAATTTCTTTTTGTGAAAATAAGTACCCAATGATTTCTTTGTGGTGATTTTTTTCCATTTTTCTTTTTTTTTTTATGTCTCAAATTCCCTGTTTTTTAGGAAAAAAACATTCACAAAAAAATGAAATTTGTATCCAAATTTTGCAAGAAATCACCACAATTTTCCTACACTCAGAAAGTACGCATAAGATTTTCTACTTTCACATTTTGAATATTCCCAAATTTGGCTAAATATACTTAGGATGATTGGAGTGATTATATACACATGGGCATATGTTCGTCATTTCAAGTAGATAGGTATGTAGTATGTACCCATGTTTGGCAAGTATTTAATTTAGCCCAAGGTATTAGTCACGTTTCATCATCGGTGTATATATATATATATATAGCCACGGTTATGAAATCTCCCCCTACCTAGGCCTTTTGATATGTCTTCTACCTAGCCCCACTCCAACCCTAGGTGCCATTAAAAAAATTTAATTTATACCCGTCAACCTTAAAGCCCCAAATTTGGGTAGAGTTTTTGCATACCCTCATGTAATTGTGCAAGTTTTTAGCAAAAGGAAACATTCATACCTTAAGCATAACCACCTAGTCTTTTAACATATGCCTAGATTCGTATCCTCAATAGATACCCAATGGGGAAGTAGTTAGGGTTAAGGTTCAAGGTGCACTTTGCACTTGAAAGCTTGAGATGTGTCATGGTTTTACACTTTTTGCAAAACTATGTGAATCTTTCCATTTGTCATCTTGTTGTTTCCATAAATCGCCATTGTTATTGTCCTCATGAATGCAAAGGCCAATCAATGAAACTCCTAGGTGATCACAACACCTATGAAATCTAATAATTGAACATGAAGAAAGTAAATGTTCTTTGATTTTCACAATGTTTCTCATGTTTTTCATGCATGTGTGCAAAAGCATTTGAGCTTTTGGGTAAATTGTTGTTTACTAATCGATGCTTGTCTAAATGCCTAAGCACCTTTTTGTTCCACATTTGCCCTATATGTCATCTACATTGGAGTTGTCATTGCATTTGCACTAATGAAACTCAAATAGAGCTTGGAGCTTTTAGGTTTGTTGTTTCCTAGTTGGTGTTTTTTTAAGCATATAAATGCATCTTTATTTGATGTTCGTCCAATTTGTCATTGAAAATCAAGTTGCCATCACCTTTTCATTAATCAAGTTCATAAAAAACTTAGAGCTTTTGGTTTGTTGTTTATTGGTTAGCGCTTCTCTAAATGTCTTTTTGTTCCATGTTTGCCCTATCTCTCATATACATTCAAGTTGCCATCACCTTTGCATTCATTAAATTCAAAAAGAACTTAAAGCTTCTAGATGTGTTATTTGTTGGCTAGTGTTTCTGTAAAGGCCTAAATGGCTTTCTATTCCCCATTTGCCTTATCTACCATTGCCATTGCATTAATCAAGTTTAGAAAAAACCTAGAACTTTTTGGTTGTAATTTTCTATAGAAGTTCCAAACCCTAAACTTGCCAAAAGACAACAATCTTGTTCTGTCAATTTCAACTTGACATTTTTTATTATTTCAAACCTATGCATCACCTTTACATACAATTGCAAACTTGAATGGCCTCCTCAAACTAACTTGTAACTTGATTATTACTTATGTAATTATCTTATAATTAAGTTTGGTAATTTATTTGGTGGTTGGACTTCATAATTTTATTATGGTTTGATGATAGTTTTAATTAACGTGCATTGATTCACACATGATAATTCATGTGAAAAAAAATCGTTGCATTAATGTGCATTGACTCAAATATGATAATTCATATGAAAAGTTTTTTCCACATTAATGTATATGTTGGATCGCATGGGGAGCCATGTGATGTGTAGACCTTTTTAAAAAACTTGTTTAGTTTTTTTTTTAATTAGTATATAAGTGAGTGTTTATGACTTTTGAAAACACCTTCACTTGAAAATAAATTGTTGTATGAATACAAAGTTTTATGGAATATAATTATGACGGGAATTGAGATTTTTGTTTTGAAATGCTTCAACATAGTTTATGTGTGTGTGAAATCCATGGTAAGAGTGTGGTGTGGCATATTAGTTATAAATAGAAATAGAAAGGTGAAAAAATATTTGTGCAAATAAGAACATATATTTTCATAACTATGTAATAAACATACATAGTTTTGATTTTAAACCTACTCTTAATCTACAAACCCAAAACATGTTTTATTTCATCTAAACAATTCTACCTCATTATTTTTTATAAGTTGTTTTAGCAATAACATCATTGACTACATGTAAGTGGGCATTGAAGTTGAAGAAAGACCTCTTATAATGTGAAAACAAAAAACGGGCACCTTGGTATGTGAAACCCAACACCGAAAACTTAAAAACATGCACAAATCAAAAAACAATGCAAGGCTACATCAAAAAAAATTGTGGATCCCAAGTTGAAACGCACCAAGCACTTAACAACAACCACCAAGAACTTTAAAAAAATATTGCAAAAAAATTGTGCATCCCAAGTTTAAAAACACACCAAGCATTTAACATGACCCACCTAAACACTTGAAAAGATGTAGCAAAAACTTTGCGGGTCCTATGTTGGCACCCATTAAGCACCCAACAACAACCACCCCAACATAAATGAGAAAATGTATCAAAAGATTCATGAGTCCAATGTCAAGACCCTCTAGACATTCAATGATAACAACCAAAACAATGAAAGGGTTATAATAGGAAAAATGTGAGTCCTAGATCTTGAGACCCATTGGGCACTTAACAATGACAACTAGGAACTTGAGTAACATAAATGGAAGACAATGTTCAATGAAGTTGACAAGTGTGATTTTAATTTGTAGTAACAAGAAAAAACACTACTTTATTTGAATGTGGCATTGGTTTGTAGGTTGCAAATGGAAAAGAGGTTAACAAAGTTGCCAATAGCTTTAAGATGAAATGATGAAGATTAGCACGACACAAACATCTAATGACTCAGAAAATATAGTCATATGAACAACTAACGACAAATAGATTCAATGAAAATTTGATTCTAGAAAAATGTCTTAATTTGGGACTAATTAAACATTCAAAATCAACAACAATATTGCATAGTTTTAAAAAGTAGAATTCCCAAGTCAAGATTTGCCAAAATAACCTTAATAAAAAAACATGATTGAACTTTGTCAAGTTTTTAACACTTGTTTGGTTCCAAGGTACTCATAAGGAATGGCATTAAACACTAGCACACAAGCTAGGAGGGGCTAGGAGGGGAAGAGAAACATCAATGTGCCATTGTTAATCTAAGGTAGGAGCATTAGGGAAAACCTAATAGTTTAATAGTAATGCTTCCAACCATTTAGGAATTTAGGGTTTAACAAACCCATTACTACCCCATAAATGTAGGATTATATATAAAATAAAAATTTGACTCACTCATTGATGTAAAATGAACAATTTCTCACGTTAAGTGATTTATTTTTTCCACCCATCCATTTTGATCAAGGGTTAGATCTTGCCCAATGTCAAATGCACAGGGTCCTAGATGTTTGTTCAAAGGTGGTCCATGTGTTTGCTTGAAAAAAATTCCAACCAAAAGAGGTGGGCAACTTTGGGTGGGTATATCTTCTTTGTTGTTTGTTCAAATTGAACAATTCAAACAACCGTAGGTGTGCCCAAAGATGGGGCACATTTTCTCTTTGGACATAAAGACTAAATGAACACCTTGGGAATAAGGTGGTTTGAATCTTTTAGTGTTTGGTCATAAGTTTATTTCATTTTCTATTCAACCATTGTTCTATATTGTTTTATTGTGTGCCATCATTTCAAGACAAGGGCAATAACAAAAACTATCATCAAAGTGTTAACACCCATTATATATAAATTGGGTGTGTGTTGAATTAAAATCATGAACAATATTTACATGGAAACACCTTGCATTTTGTAATTTCCATGTGTCATGAAATTTGTGATGAACTTGCACATCAAATTATCATGGACAAGTTTTTTATGCAATTACTTTTGATGCAAAGTTCAAAGATCTACAAATTTAAATGAAGTGTGAAATCTTGAAATTGCTTTTCCCTTTCATTTTTTTTGGAAGATTTTGATAGGAAGAAAAGTCATTAGATGTTGGTGTTCATATTTGATCTTAAGAATATGCATATAATCTCATCATATGTAGGTTGTGAGAATTTACATTGACTTTAATTGTTAATTATTGATTCACAATTATTGTCACCTCTATTAATGGAGTCATACAAGTCACTAATGCCAAATGCAATTGAAGAGCCTTACGTATTAAATTCACAAGAGAAATTTTGAAAATCTATTTCACACCATTGAAATGAACCCCAATTGTCGTAACCTTAACCTTGGGCTCATGACCAAGGTAAACGTTT
>Ga0116228_10001615_pt1 | contig 18870 bp, 13 predicted proteins | sample S1TSphfallax_2_FD_89694 | JGI IMG/M metagenome (GOLD analysis project Ga0116228, IMG submission 89694) | Host-associated microbial communities from peat moss isolated from Minnesota, USA - S1T2_Fc - Sphagnum fallax MG | ecosystem: Host-associated > Plants > Peat moss > Unclassified | place... | reverse complement strand
TCACCCTCTTTGTGAATTGGATTATGTTTATGTGGTTACAACAATGAATTACATACTAAAGAAGGTTACATCAACATATTACACAAAAATTGACACGTGTACTTTGACATTGTAAATGAGTTCCAAATTCCCATGGCCATTCCATATATGTTTCTAAAGGCTTTAATTCAAATTTGTAAAATCTTGATTTCTTTAACATTGAAGAATTAATATAGGTCAAGTCTAATGGCTTGTATTTGGATTGTGTTGAATATTTTTCATCTAATTGAAATTGTAGATGAGTTCAAAATTAGGTCATTTCAAGTACTGAATTTAGTCATTTTTCATCTTGCCCTCTTTGTATAAATTGTAATATGTTTGGGTTAATACAACAACATATTACATAGAAAACAAAGTTATAGCAGCAAATTAAAAGTGACCAATGTTGTTTGCAATTAATGTACCATGTCACGTCATTTGTGATTGGTGTTATTTATGATTGTTGAAGGCAATTAGGGGATTTCTAATCCTACATGTTGACTATGATTGTTAATCCAATCAAAACCCTATTCATAAATTGGGGTTTTTGGGATAGTGAAATGTATAATTGCACTTACATTCATTTTATGTAATCATCACCACATGTTCCTTGGCAAACCATGTTAATTTGATGTACATAGTGCATGGAATATCAACCTTCTCCCTTTGTAAATCTTGGAGCTTTTATATCCAATGTTTTTGAATGTCATGTACATCAATTCCAAAACCTACAAAAGTTGTTTGAATGAGTCAAATGTTGGTTGATCACTCATGGTAACAATGGCATTCAATATTGCTTGGGAAACTTGTGAAATAAAAGATATGACATTGATTGATCTATTTTAATCACAAGACCTAGACCCATCTTGGTGGATGAATTTGTTGAATCCTAGGAACTAATGTTGGGTTAGTTTGAATTTGACATAGTATTTGTGTGCTTGTTTTCAGGTGTGTGACTTTGTTAGTATTAAAAATGTTCAAAGCACCTATTTAGTAGCATGTGATGACACCCACCAAAACATCTTAAAATCCTTCACATAGAAATTCTTTGAAAATAACATACACATCAAAATATGGTAGGGTAGATATGTTGCAAAGGTCTAAATAACATATATGTTGTGAAATATAATTGTTTAACCTTGCAACATGTTGAATGATAACTACATATCATGTTTCCAACATGTTTAAATAGGTAGACACTATGACATATTATTTGGAGGTCAACCATGATGACTAGAGAACAATGTTGGGTGGTTCTCACATTTTTGTGAGAATTGTTAATTTAGGTTCTTTTTAGGTTTTCAGAAAATAATTGGTATTAAGGTTTTTATTTTTTTTATCTAGCTTTTAAAGTTATTGGTTCTCACAAATGCTAAAAACTGTGCTAAAGAAAAAAAGCCCCATACTTTGCACTCAAGATATTCCCCCAATAGCACCTAGTTTTTCCCATACCCTTTGCCCAAACTGTGGGGTTGTATTATATATATCTCAGTCCTTCCTATAGTACTGTCTCTATAGGAAAAGCTTCTATATGGGAAACATTAAAAAACATTAGAATTCTTTTTGTAAAGGACCAATTAAAGTGCCTTAATGCAAGAAAAAAGAAAGAGAAGAAAACATTGAGCTTGGGGATGCACCCTACACTAATAATATGGATTGCAAATAGGCCCTCCAGAACCGGACTGGGTTAAGCCATTAATGGCATCTGGGTCTCAAGATTCAAATTTTTCCTAAATGTACCTAGTTCTCATGGCCTAGTTCTGACTCAGTTAAGAACCAATGAGCTGGTTATCAAATCGGGTATCATTGCGTTTGATATCTGTTGGTTCTCAGAGTGAAAGTGGGCGGAAAACTGCTTGAGTAGGGGCGGGGGGGAGTTTGTGATAACCACTCAACACTGGTAGAGAACCTTGCATAACTAGGCACTTCCTCTCCATTCTTACACTTTCTAGTTAATAACGAGTCTAAAGAAAACCTCAACAACATTTCAAGCTCAAGCCATTGGTGTGCAATTGCACCCTAAACCCTAATGTCAACAAATTTATGAAAAAGGAATGTAGAAATCCATTCTCAAATTTTGAATTCAATGTTTTCCTTTGCTTGCCACAAACGTCACAACAAAGCAAGCAAATAGTTCGAATGGGTTTAGGGTTTAGGTTATTATCATGTGTTTTCTCTAATTTTTTAATGTCGATGTAGAGCACCAGCACAAGTTTTCTGGCCAGCACAATATCAAGAGGAATCTGTCTTTTGCAATGGCAGGGCATTTCAAAAATTGAGACACTTGCTCCAGTGGACATTTAGGTTTTCAAATTGCCCTGCTTCTTATTTTCTATCTTTTCCATGATATTTGACAGGTGTCTGCTGGGTATCACAGGGAAAAAATGAAAAAAAAAAAACGAAATTTCCCTACTATGCTTCATCCAAGGTAATGCCCTCGGAGTGGGGTGTTCCCTGAAGTAAGAGCTCATTGAATAAGCACCCCTCAACGAGTGCTTATTTGGGGGACGCCTTGCTCCTGGGACGACACCCCTGCTTGCAAAAAATGTCTGCCAATATAGTGAATAAATTTTTTTGACCCTGAAATTAAGCAAAAATGGTGTTTTGTATCTTGTTCTAGAAACCTAGTAGAGTTACTCCCATGGTGTAGAAATCACCATAGCCCTTTCCCTCATTGCATTACAGAATCTCATGTCTGACAATTTTACAAAATCTTTGAAGCTTTTAACAAACATTGGATCTTCAAGCAAACCCATTTCTGCAGGATACAATTTAATCAGATCTAGATCTACAGGATTTCTCATAGTATTCAGAGCTTCATATCCTGGAGATTGAACCCTTCAATCTCTTTAGATATACATTCAGAGCCGTCAACTTGCAGAGAGAGTTTCTCTGTAATCTCATATTTTGTATATATATACAATTCAGAGTTTCAGGTTGTGGAGATAAATTCTCTGCTGTCCCATAGATCATGTACATACCATTCAGAGCTTCAGGTTATGAAAATCATAAATTTCTCAGCAGAATCCCATAGATGTACCTACATACAATTCAGGAGCTTCAGGTCATTGAGATTTTTCCTCTTCAAGATTCTCATACATACACATTCAGAGCAAGCACTGGGTTGTGGAGATTTGTTTTTCCCTTGAAATTTCTCATACATACATGTACACATTCAGAGCTTCTTCTCATGGATTGCAGACTTGTAAGAATTTGGTGCATTGCACACATTAAGTTCCAAGCTAAACCTTAAAACCGGGAAGCAAAATCATTGGGTTGCAATGCTGGTCCTTGAAATTGCATCACCTTCAGTGACATGATGATTCTAGCCAGCTTCATGAATCTTGCCTATCTTTCTCAAAGGAAGAAGCATAATCTGGTGGCAATTTCCACCAAGCTGAGATCACCAGAAAAATTGCTCTGTGTCAAAGACATAATTTTCTCTTGACAAGTGCATCATCAGCCCCTCATTGTTCATGAGTGCAGAAGCACATTGAGCAAGGGAATCTCCTCTGACAGTTGCTTCTATATCTATGTGCACAGATCTTTGATCACAGGTCGGAGCAGAATGTGTACTGGAAAAAGCATTCTCACGCACATGGACTGTATGCAATTGAAGCTCAGAATCAGACCACATTGCGGTGCGATTTCTACAGAGGGACCTGGAGGATTATGGATACAGCAAGCAGCAAGCTGCTGCAGCTACTGAGTCTGAACCATTACTCTAGCAGCTGCAGCAGGGATGATGTTCAGCAGCAATGATCCTGGGAGGCTGCAGGTTTATAAGATATGCATGAATCAGATGCAGAGGTGCAGGTACATGTCTGTTTTGGTAGCAGGAAAAAATTGGGGAGACGGTTTGATCTTCTGCTGCATCTAGCTCTAGTGCTTCAGGTTTTGAATTCTCTTGACCTTCATCATGAGCTCTTCCCTCTGGGCAACAGACTCTGCAAGGCGCACACTAATAAGGAAGAATCTGTCCTGCAAGTCCTGGAGCTCGTCTTCCTGAGCTTTGGTTCGTTGCCGCAACTGCAGCAGCTCTTTTACCACGTCCTCTACATTGCCTGAGTTTTGTAACGCCGCGGCATGCACATGCTTTTGCTTGGCGAACGCGTCGTGCAGCTGTACTTTGTACATGTTATTGACCTCCACTGCCTCGGCTAGTTCTAGTTTCAGAGCTGCGATTCTAGCCTCCAGCTGAGTCTTGGCCGCTTCTGCGGTTTTATTGTCGTTGGGACTAGTACTACTACCCTTGAGCTGCTCGTTCATCATCTCCTGCGTGCTAAGTTGGAACTGAAGTTCACGCTCCCGCATGGATAGCGTCGAGTTTTGTCTTTGCAGCCGCGAGAGCTCCATCTGCAGTTGGACGCTGCAGGAGTCGGCTCCGCCATCCAGCAGCTGCTGATTGGCAAGCTCCAAGCACTCGATCTTGTACAGAAATTCGTGCTGCCGTTCCTCGAATGTTTGCTTCACGGAATCTAGTTCGCTACACTTGATGTTGAGCTCTCTTTCAAGAGAGTTGACCTTCTCTTGAAGAAGCTGCTGCTGCTCTTCCGCAGCTTCTAGGCCGTTGTCGAATCTGCTAGTTGGTGAGGTCCTTGGATTCCGGTCGAAGCTAGAGCCTTCTTGCGAACTGTTCACCGTTTCCTGCGGAGTTATGTCCTCCGTAATCCCCTCACAAACCTCCAATCTCTTGATGATCTCTTCTACGACTGCAAGTTCTTGAGATTTCTTCTTCTTCTTCCTCCTCCCTGCTGCACCCTGACTCGTTGTCTTTGCATCATCATCATCTTCCGGTGGACACCTAGTTACGTCCACGCCCTCCTGCGACAATTCTGTAATCTCCTTTGCAGTTACTGCAGACACCACGACAGCTTTCTCCCCACATTCTGGCAGCACATCCACCTCTGGATTAATATTCACCAGATCTTCATCGCCACTACTCGACCCATGATCATCATCTGTTCGCTGGCTGCACACAACCTCAATCTCATCAAAAGTGGACTTCGCCTCTGAGAAATTGTCGAACCCTTCTGCAGTATCTTGCAAAGGAGAAGCCCGTTCCGGCACCACCATCTGCATCCCCTCAGATCCTGCACCTGCAGCAACGGATTCTGCTGACTCCAATACCTCCTGAGCCATCCATGCAGCCATCCCGGCCGACCTGGTGAATTTCTGTTGCCCCCGCTGCAACCCAGCTTTATTTTCTTTGTGGATTTTTTTTTCTAGTGTGGATCCTTCAGTTACGTTGGAAAATGTTTCCATAGTGGATACCACATGATCCTAGAATGTAGGGATAGCAAACTGCGATGTTGTTGTTGCGTTGTGCGGCGGTCACGAAGCTGCCTCGAGCCTAGTTCGACAAGCGACCTAATGGCGCTCCATGCATGATGGTAGCACGTTTGACTACGAACGTGACGGAACCAGATCGGCGTGATCACCCACTACAACTGCAGCAATGGGCCGTATATGATATGCGCGCTGCGCAATACGAGTGCCGCCCCATACGGGTCACGATTTATCGCGGCTGCTGCTGAGTCTAACTAAAACTGCACCAACTTTTAGCAGTAGGACCCACCGCAAGAAAAAAGCACAATACTTTTTTGGGTCTGGCCTTCAGGGTAGATGGTGGGTCGTGCACATGAGGGAAGAAGCGCGGCAGACTTCCGCTCGAGAAGTAGATCGGCCCGCGATCGGCCACAAAACCTGGAAGGCGGAAAATCCCGACGTTCTGCTCGGCCGCACCCGGCCGACGTCTGCCTGCCACTGGAGCTCCCCTTCCCGCCTGCCCACGACTGCGGCGCTCCGTTTAGCACTCTGCCCGAGTTTCTCACGAGTTTCACAGTTTCAGCTTCATGCTCACCCCTGCTCACCTGCCTGTGTTCCATAGCCATTTTCTCACTGCACACAATACAGGCACTGAGTTTCTCAAAAAAATTCTTTGAATCACATTTTCTTCTCTTCTGTCTTTCACACTGCATACAATACATGCACTGTGTTTCTCAATTTTTTTCTTTGAATCGCATTTTCTTCTGTCTTTCTCACCATGGAACCGTCTCAAGAGCTAAGTTTCCTGTCCCTGATGATGATGGGTTCAAGCTCTTCACTTCCCTTGTTCATTTTGCCTCACACAGCACTACCAGCTCCACCCAAATTCAAGAGAGATTGGAAAAATGATTCTACAGCATTGTTGATGGATTTGTTTGAGGAGAAGTTTCTTGCCAATAGCATGAACAGCTTGACACAGCAGCAATGGCAAGAAATTTTATTGAAGATTGCGGAGGCATTTCTATTGACCCCTCTGCGCACTTGGGCTCAATTTCAGTCCAAAGTACACAAAATGCGCAAGAAATTTAATCAGTTGAAACGGGAGCATTGAGAATCTGACGCAGTTCAATGGAAATGGCCATGGTTTGAGTCGTGTTTAATGATTTGGGGCAAGACTGCCAAGGCTTGTGGCCCTGCTGGAGGCATGGACAATGGTGTAACACCAATTGACTCGGTGGGTGGATCTGCGCAGGAGACTGTCAACTTGGAGAATACTGAAGAACATGATGCTCCTCCTTCTCCAAACAGACAGGTTCCTCCATTTGCAGGCAACTCCTCTCAAGGCAGTAAGACTCCACCCACACTGAGGTCAGCAACTTGCAAGAAGCCAGGGGTGGACCGTAAGTCTCCACAAAAATTTGTTTTTAAGCAATTGCGTAGAGGGCAGGGAGAGAAAATTAGATGGAGCAGCTAAAAAGGTGGGCAGACTATGAGTGCATGTGCGCATTTTGTCCGCCTGCCTCTCTTTCTGCCAGCGAATTCCAAGGAGCAGGCAGGCAGAAGCCAAGGTTTTCACAATCATGTGCGCGAGCCGAGAGACTTTGTGATGAAACCACCCAGAAACAGGAGGGCCAAAGCTTGGTATCCTTACATTCTAGAGTGATTGCGGAAACACTTCCAACATAACTGAAATATATTATTTATTATTCCACTTGGGCTTCACTGTGCTAAACCCTAAACCCTAAGGACCACCATTTGAACATTCATCATCCTTATGGATGTCAGTTCAAAGGGGCAGAGGCGACGAGTTGCTTGTCATTAGATCACTGCACTGCCGGGGAAGACGACAACGTCACTCTTGCACACGTCTCGCTCTCATCTCGCACGTTATGGACACTGACTGTCTGTCGACCGAACAAACTAATTAGGCCGGCCCTGCTGCCACACTACCGAGCGTGGGCGTACGTAGTGCGTGACATGGAGGACTTTGCCTGACGAAGTAGAAAGTAGAAAACCTTCTTCCTGGGTCCACTGTTTTTTTAAAGATCTTTTTCTGTTGAAAAAAAACTGGCGATCATCCATATAAAGCTGTAGAAAAAGTGGCGCTCATCCTTAGGAAGATTTAGCCAAATCTGGCTATAAACTAGATATGAAGTACAAAAGTTTAACCATCTTTCTATATCTTAAAGGGCTACACATGCAAAACCAAACATAGAAAATTGGCGGTTTTTAATATTTTTTTCCCCTCACATCTGGCGAATGAAAACCTCCAAAATCACTTCATTTTGGAATTTCCAAATTTTAATTTCGATTTTTGGCTGAATTTCGCCAATAAGAAAAAGGCTGCCTGGGTGTTGATACAATCCTTTGCCACCATGACACAAGCGGCAGCCAACTGCAGTCGGGAGGAAGAAGGGCCGTTGATCTCTTGAGAGGGCTTGGAAAGCTACTAGTGAAGTTGGTCTTTCTTTCTGTTCGGCGTGCCATTAATTTGGAAGGATAGACAAAACATGAACCCTCTCTTCCCGCACGACAGAATTGAAATCGATTTTTTCTCTGAGTGGTGCCATCAGGATATTCTTAGCTCAAGGAAGGAATCTGTTTGTTATTAGAATATGTCCCCTCTCATGTCTCTCTTGAGTTGTGCTCAGCAAAAGAGAATGCTTCCCCCCCCCGCTTTCTGCCGTTCTTCCCCCCAGGTGGAAGAAGAGCCATGCTACAGCCTCCGATAGAGAAGCTACAGGTTGAAGCTTTCTTCAACAGGGACAGGAAAATTAAACAAATTTGGTTTGCATGGTATTGCTGTTGGGTTGCTGCCTGCATCTGTGACCAGTGTGAAGTTTGCTTTTTAAAGTCAACGTGTTTTCTTCAACTGAAACAAACGGAGAGCGATACAATCTCCAGAGCTTTGCTTCTTGTCAGAGTTCTTGACATGACGAAGACCGACACACTGAGTTACTGTGTAGGGTAAAGCCCTCAGCAAGCCCGCAATGTATTTTCACTGTACCCCCTATGTTCAAAGGGTATTATTTTGCTACCTAATTATAAATGAAATGAATGTTAATATATTCCTTGTTTATTTATCAAAATAATATTTTTGGCAATTTATCAATATCTACACTTATTTATAAACGAAGAGAACATCTTTAACTATATTTTCAAACGACTCCTTTATTTATAAATTTAGAAAATTTTGAAGGTTTTTAGGGCGTTAATTTATTTTCTAATTTATTTCAAAGTAATAAAAGTACCCTATTTTGAAATTTCATCCTTTCTGTAAAACATTTGTGTCAGTAATGATCATCTCAAGAAAGATTTACCATGCATTAGCAACACATTTGTAAAGTTTTTTCCAAATTGACGAAAATTGGGCATGGAAAACTATACACTAAAACCAAAGAAATGGTCAAAATTGAAGATATCTCCCCCCCCTCCCCCCCAGCAAATTTTTTTTTAGTGAATTGTTTGTGAAAAAAAAGAGAAAGTTTTGGCAAAATGTTCTTTTATTATTTTCTGATGTCTAAATAGAGAGTGAAAATATTGACCCCATTCAATGGATTCCCTTTTCAACCGTTGGCCATATCGATGTGAATGAGATTAAACATTCCATCAATGGTCATTCTTTCAATAAGATGAGAAGTATCTTGAAAACTTTCTTTCACCACAAATTCAAGAGTTAGAAAATGCCACAACAGAAAATGACACCACAACAAACAAAAATAACGCATCTCAAATGTTCATCCCACTTTCAATCTTCTTTTCATTTTTGGAAACTTCATTCATTTTGGAGCTTTCTCATTCATGGCCTATTTACTTATTTGAAAATGCTAATATATCCACTGTTATTTTTGTTGTAGGCATTATATCCCTTCTTCTTTGTCCTCTTTTTCAATGGCGTGGTCTTCATCAGTTTTCAAATTCCAATTCTCAGAGGAACTACGAGGCCAACTAATCATATAGAGGTAAACGTTTCAATAGTCTACATAAACTAACACATAAGTAAATAAAAAAATATTGAATTATTTTTAATTCTCTAGTTCTTTTCTATTTATTGTGTCCTTTTTATTCAATGTTTTTAGTTTGAGACATGAAATTTACAAGATCTTATGAGTGGAATACCTTTGTGTGTGGTTTTTTTCTTTTCGTTTTGATATCTTGTTTATTTTTGTTTTAGACTATATAATTTATAGTTTGTTTTTGTGTGTTTGGAAGACAAGGATCAAACAAAGGATGAGATGAAAATTGTAAGCATTTCTTGATGAAGGGAAAAGAAAGTGATTAATTAAATCAACTATTGTTTCTTTTTTCTTTTTTTCTTTTACATGGTTTACTTTTGTGTGTGGAAGCTTTTAGTTAGTTTTTTTTAACAAATATTTTTGAGTTTGTCAAAGTTTTCATATCCATGATTCCATTGCATTGGTGATTTTCATTTGCACTATAATTTGCATTGGTTGCAATGGTGGAAATTTGTGTGCCCTTGTGTTTTTGGATTCATTGGTAAATATTTTTTTCTTTTTCATAGGGGTTTAGAATGTAATACATATTACCATATCTTTGGCTATGAGATACATGTATACATTTTAAAAAAACTATTTCACATCCATGGCTTACAAACAACCAAAGATTAAAAAATTATGTTGTTGAAATACAGAAGATGAATCACATTAGATTTTCTAGAGGTCTCTAAGGTCCAATGTATATAATGGATGAAAGCACACTAAGCCTCCCAAAAATTGTAATCACAAGTATAATCTTTCTACAATTAAATTTTTTGGTCACATATGGACATCACATCTTGGATTATTTTTACTTGTTTTAAGTATATTTGATTAGTTTTAGACATAATTTAATCAAATATTTTGAAAATTCCAACAAACATTGAAAAATTTGAATCTATGGAATATATTTGTGACCAAATAATACCGATCACAAAATTTTAAAATTTGAATATTTTATCTTAAAAAGTAGGGTTATTGATGGAATTATTAGGTGAATTTTTTTTATGGTGTATGATATTGATATACATTAATTAAATCTAAAACAATTTAGAAATTTAAAACTTTTGGATGAAATTCCATTCAAAAAATGTGTTTTTGGACATTTTTTAAATAATGAATGCATAATAATATCTTCCTTTTAAGAAAAAACCATTACCATATCAAAGAGAAAAAGATTTTATAGATGGCCATTGCATTATTTTTTCAATTTCCTTTTGTTTCGTAATGTTTCATGAATCACAAACATGAGGCCTTATGGATGTTGAAAAATTGTAAGTTATATACTGTGTGCATTGATTTTATTTAGTTCTCTTCATCTAACCATTGGATCAAGATTAATTTTGATTGAAAGTGAACTTTGAGTTCCAAAATGATGTTGTGTAAATTCTAAAGTTTTTTGCTTGTGTTTATGTTAAACAAAGGATGCCATCAAAATTTTAGCTTATTATGTACTATAATACTTGTTATATATCACCTTTTTAAAACAAAAGTGATTCACCTTTAGTGTGCTTTCACCTTAATCTCAAATGAATTATTCCATGGTTTATAAACAACCCCAAAAATAAATATTCTCCATGGTTTAAAATGTAGTACATATTAATGTTTTGTATTGATTTTTATGTAAGCAAAGATCAAAACATTTGCATTAGGTTATTTAAAATTTAAAGTCCAATATGTATACTTTCAAAGGGACTACTCTATAGCTTGCAAACAAACATTTGTTGAAGGATTTTATTGTTTTGTTCTATGTTTGTGATATGCCATATCCATGTCTATTGCCTTATATTGTTTTTTTATGTTGGAAGTGAATGCATATATACACATATAATTATACATCGTTGCTAGGCTTGTGCATCCTTAAGATCCCTTAGAACGTTTCTAGCAGTAGTATTAATTTTCTTAAACACTTTTACCAAAGTTTATTTTTTTTGTTCAACTTACATTTTCTTACTTTATTTCAACATTTTCTTAGTGTTGTAAAGTGGGTTTTTGGTGTTCCTCAATGTTCTTTATTTGTTTTTGGCATTGTTCGACATCTTTTTAACATTTTTTCAACACCTCCGTCGTTTCTTAGAGCTATTTTGATATCTTTTGGAGTTTTTTTGACATTAATTAACATATCTTGGAATTTTCTTAGATTTTTTTTGGTGTCTCTTAAATTTTTCTTATTTTTTTTGACATTGTTGAAATTGTTTTGGTGGCATTTGACATCCCCCCATCACTTGGAAAAATAAAAATCAATTTTTTTTCCAATATCCTTCAATGTTTTCTTGACAATTTTTAACACCCTTTGGGATTTCTCTAGTGTTTCCCACTGGCATTTTCATCCCCTCATCCTCTAGTGTCTTTTTGACGTCCCCTTGTCACCCAAAAACAAATAGAAGAAATATTTTTAATGTCCCTTAGCATTTTTTGGATTCTACTTGACACCCTTAACATTTTTTCAACATCGGTCAATGTCCTTCAACATGCCCCCAATGTTATAATATGCCCACCTCATGCATTGATGTTTTCATGATGTCCTCCTCTCACTTGCAATTTTTGAAAAAAATAAAATAAAATAAAATTCCATTGTCTCTCATTGTTGTTTCGTCATTGCCCATTGTCCTTTTGTTATCCCATCGTCCTTCAAGCGTACCATTTTGGCTCTTGAGCTTGAATGAAAGAGACATCTCTAAATCTAAAAAATCATCTCACATGTAAAAATTATTAAGACTTTCTTTGGGCCCAAGGACATGGCAAGGACAATTGAAAAAAAAGATGTTAGGAACCTTGCAGTTATATGAGAAATTCATACTAGGGTCTTTCTAAACTTTGTTGTTTTGGAATAATGTAAGCTAGGATTTTGAATGCATCTAACTTTGAACATTTTGTTGGCATTTTGTGTGGAAAGATTGTGTGTTTGTTTTTGCAATTGATTGTTTAATATGTTTATCACAACCCCTTTTTATGCATTTTTTTGAATAAATTAATGAACACATTGCTATATTAAAACATCCAAACTAGTTTGGGCTTGAATAATTAGGGTTTACAAATGATGTGTTATTGGGTGAATGCAAGATATGGTGGCTCATTTTTGGTGTCACAATTGTAGTTTTTATAGGGTGCATTGTGTTTAAATGCTTATAATGAATAACATGATTTTTAATTTGTCAATTGATTTTTAGACCCAAAATTTGATTATGAAGACAATTATGTGTTTAGTTTTTGAAAATAATGCATTCATTGTCAATAATGGACTTTTGAAAACAAAAAAAATGGATTGGTGAGTTAACTAGACTATTGAATTTCATGCCAAATTGTTTGTAGTGAATGACTATATATGTGTTGAAAATGAAATAATAAAGTTAGATTTGAAATAAATTAAAAAAAATCCTAACCAAATGTTACTTATGAACTTTTGGAAGGGTTAAAATTACACCTTATTTTCAAAAATCCTTTCCAAATGGATTTTTTTTTGTTTTTTCAAATTTTTTTGGGTTTAATGCATATGTTTTCAAATATTTAGTTGGGATTCTATTGGTTTGAACTTTATGGTATTTTCTTGTAGGACTTCCACATTGCATTCTCAATAGGAAATGACATAAATGACTTTTGACGTAGATTTTGACCTAGGTTTGGAAAGATTTGTAAATGGGTGAACATTTAATAATCAAAGATTAAATTAATAAAAATGTACAAAATTACAAGCACATCCATTTGATTACTTGTAATGAATTTGTGTGGGACTTGTTGTGACCACCATAAAGTGCATGTAACCTTATTGATTTTGAGTTAGGCTTCTTGTGATATCTTAATTTGTATTAAAATTATGTTGACATCCCTTGCCAAAATGATTTATGATTAAGTATTGCTAAGATGCAATTATGCAAGTTTTTAGAATAGGGTTTATGTTTGCATTAGTATACTTTAAATGTATTCATGTATTGGCTATTTGGTTGCTTGGCATCATGAAAATCAACACCTTTCTAGCAACAAAGTGATTGGAAAGGCCATTGAATTTTAGTTATGACTCTCATTTCTAAGTCATTAAAAATGATTAAGAAGAGTTTCCTTCCTTACATCTTCTATTATATCCATACAAAAAGTTTTCATTCTAGTGACATTTCAATATTATGTTGCAAAAAATCTTTGTACCAATGTTGTAATTTTTTGATGTTGAATCATCTTTGAACTACAATTCACTTCCTTTACAAGCACATTTAAGTACCCATATTTTAAGCCATACATTCCACAAATCCTATCATTTCTTTGACTATTTATAGGTTAGTTCTTGGGTAGTACGTGCTTTGTTTCATATTTTCAATGGCAAATTTCATTGCAATTAACAAATACGTGTCCTACCAATTCCATTTTTATGTTGGTTTTGGGATTGAATGATAATGTGTAGCTTGACTTTGTTTTGTTAATCCATGTGCCAAGCCAGTTTTGGTAGAGAGGCATGTTTTTTGAAATTTACCTTTATGCAACTTGCCATGTTTAAGTATCCAATACTTAAAACATGTAGATTCAATTGTAGTTTTCTTTTAGTCAAATTTCAAATTGAAGTGCCTACTTTCCTATCTAGCTATCACTATTACAAAAACATGGTTTTTCTATTAGTAGGTCATTGTGATTAGGATGATTATAAAGTCAAGTCCATTTGCTTCCAATGACGAGTCCTTTGTTTGATTTGAGTAAAATCAGAACTAAGTATGTTCATTTACTTTAAAAAACTAATTACTTAGTCAAAATGGAACTATGTTCCACATGTGATGTATGTGATACTCACAAGGAATTATCTAATTTGATTAATGTAACCAATGTGACTAAAATCAATCATCTAAATATTATTGGTTATGATTATAATGTTAATTTTAATGATGTGAAAATGTTAAATAAATAAATAAATAATAAAAAATGGAAAGTAATTATGAATTTTGAATGCTTTCATTTGTTGTTTGTGATGATTCATATAAAAATAAAAATAAGAGATGTGAAAAATGACATGTGAGAAAATGAAATATTTATTTTAATTTATTACCAAAAAAAACTAATGTATGTATAAAACTTGAACTAATTTAAGGTTTTTAAGTTTGATAAAAATAATTAAAACATGTGAATTTTAATTATATCATTTCGAAAAGTGAAATTCATTTTATTGTGCAGTTTTTGAAAATAAAATCTAATACAAATTTTATACTTGAATTTTTGCCCAAATCAAAATAAATAAATTAGTGTAATGTTTTTACATTTGGAAATCAAAAATTATAATTTGAATTAGATGAAAAATTAAGTAAATAAATTGGAAATCGTAGAAATAACATATTTTCAATAATTATAGATTTCAATATTTTACATATAATTTATTTATTTTATTTTTCAAACAAATTCATATCCATCCAACACTAGTTTGAATTTTCTTGGGATATTTGTCAGATAAAGACATCCAACTCTTTTTATTCATCAGATAAGGAAGTTTATATTTATATTTTAAAAAAATTTAGATATCCTGGTTGGATATCAGATTTTCACCATTTTCAATCTGCCCCAAATATTAGTGTTCCCAAATATCCATCATTTATTTATTAATAAGATATCAGCAATTCTGGATATCAAAAATTCAAAAATTCGCTTGTTAATTATGCTAGGTGTAAGGCTTTTCTTTTGGGTGAAAAATCTCCAAAAATGTAACATCCTTTTTTGAAAAGGGAATATATTGTCGCAAATACATATATTTAAAAAAAGCATTTGGAAAAAAAATTCATAAATTGATTTAAAAAAGATAGGCACAACAATAATTATTATTGATTACAACTTTGAAAAGACCTCTAAAAATGTGTCCCCAGAAAAGTTTAAAATTGTTTAAGGATTCTCCCCACCCTAGGTGCATCAGGAAAATGAAAACAAACATAGATAAGCGTAAGCTTACAAACCTAACCTATTAATAACCTAACCTACTTACTAATTACACCTAAACCTAAACTAATTAGTAACCTAACCATAATATTTGGCCATGCATATGATATTTGGGCAAAGATATCAGCATCTTTATATTTGACATAATTTTCGGATATCAAGGTGCTAAATATCACGATGGGTGATATCCGACACCCTAATATCAGATTGGATATTATCCTCAATGATATCCAGGATAGATATCCAAAAAAATCTGAATATCCACCCAACACTGGTACAAACCCCACTTTGGACATGTTGTGATTAAATTGATTTGTCAAAATTTTATCCTATAGTTAATTAATTAATTTTTTCCGTTGGGCATTGGTGTAATGGGTTTAGTGCTATTGTGTTTTGAACTCATCCATAGTTCAATCCATTAAAATTATTTTAAGTATTATTATTATTATTAATAAAATATTTATACAAAATTTAATATTTAAAAATAGATAAATAAAAAACTATGTTAATTGTAATAATTAAAACCATCTTAATGACTTCAGATACTCAGCTTTAATCATTTTAATCATGTAAACTTAATTTTTGGTATAAACAACTAGTCCAATTTGATTGAGGACATTTTTGTCCATTGTTTGTTTTGAATCATAAAAACTAGTATAAAAACCATCATATGTAGCAATAATGTGTGGTCAAGAAAGAGATTTCTAATGGGACATTGAACAATTTATCACAAGTTGAGCAAAAGAAATTTCTAATCTGTGGCCTCAATTCATGTAAGTGTTTATTCTTCAAATGGCAAGTTAAAGACTGTGAAAGGAGGCTCAAAATCTATAGCTGATTTCCAACATCTTCTCAAAAGGATTGAGAAAGCATTTCAGTAGTGCTATTGTGATTGAGGAATCCATATTGCAGCCAAGTAAGGCATGCAGTGAATTGTTGTCTCATGATAGGGATAGGTACTTTTGCTCATCTCTTTGTGAATATGGCTTTTGCTCACTTCTGGTGTTTTTTGCAGACTCAAAAGGGCGTCATGATGCCAATGATGAAATTTGAATCAATGGTCAGAGCATAGTTTGACATCATGCCATATGACTCTTTAAAGTTTTTGTCAAGTGTCGACCCAATTTTTGTTTCATACATGAGGTCTTACCAACAGGATTTGTAGAATGGCTGCAGGAAACTGCCTTCGCAAGAAAAGCATGCATCAAGCATCATTACTTTGCAATTTGGAATCCTTTGGCCTCCTCAAAACTGAGAATGGGGAGACTACAGATGAAAAAAACAGGTCTGCAAATGCGGGGAACAATCAAATTCTGTAGTTGTGGAACTAGGACCTGGGAGAGGATATATCACACATGCTTTGTGCTTGCTATAATGTTCAGAATGTTACAATGGGTAGAGTGGTGTTCATATAAGTTCAAAGTAATCCCCCACATTAGACCTTTTTTTCCTGCAGTGAGATTCTCAGCTACTGCTGTTCTCTTTCTGTAGTGTGATTACAGAATGCAGTGTGATTCATATTTGGATCTGGGTAGTGAGGTGTTCTGGGGTGTGTGGGGGGCAGGTGGGGGGAATTTTGTTTGCAGCATGTTGTTGGGCTATGTTCATCCAGCATATAAGTGTTTCAAGATCGTGGAGAGGAAGAAGCCAAAATTGGAGCACTTGCACTTTTGGTGCCAATATTGGTATATATATGTTAAATTCCATCAATTTTCCCTAGTGTTTTTGTTCTTGTTGTCAACTCATTGAGATGCAGTGTAGGTTATCAGTTTGTTGGGTGTTTTATTATGAATAGACAACATTTAGGGTTAGAATTGAGTGAATCATTTCAGTCAGATCTCTGGACAACAAACTCGAAATTGCATTTCACTCTGTTGCTGAGATCACAGTTCTCCAGTAGTTTGATACAAATAAGCGCTTTGCTCATGTAATAGCTTTTGTTTGCATTGAGGGCCCAAAGCATTTGGGCAGGTTTTTTGGCAGCAAATGCATGTAGCATGGACTCTGCCTTGCCAGATTGGGGGGATATTTGTCATGTCAATATTAAACCTGCAATTGATTCAAGAATAATATCGTGTGCCAATTTTGTTGCCCATTGTCTAGACCTCAAGCCTCCCTTCACAAGCCCTAGGGACATAGTATAGATGCTCAGTTAGTGTGCCAATAACTGAGTTTTGCTTGTATGTAGTTGAAAAGAGCTTACACCTCTTCATGTGCAGAGAAGTCAGCATCAGGCAGATGTCTCCCTGACATTACTGTCAGCCCCAACTTTCCTAGGCACTTTTTCCATTGTTGTTGTATTGAGTATTGTATACTTCTGGTTGCCTTCTCACATGAGCAATTTTGATCAGCCCTAGAATGTGTAGCCAGTTTCTGATTGCCAGGTTGAGAGTTGTGAAGGGAGTTCTGAACCTTGAGACAATTTGTGATTGTGGGTCACATGGATCTTCAGGAGAATGGTGGAATGCCAATGTGGAGCAGGTTGTAATTGATGTTCTAGCTACAGCAGTGCCTACAGGATTTCAAATGCATTTACGATCAATGGCCACCCTGGCTACTTGTACAACTTCCTCAGCAGGTACTAGGATTACAGTTTACTCTGTAACTCCTGCACAACTACCACAAATTCCACTATGTCCCACTGAAGAAAGAATTCTAGCTCTGATGGGGAAAATCTGATGGGGTTCTTCATCAGGTCATCAACCAGCTGTATATATGGTAGGAGTTTTGGGGTTTCATGTCTCCCAGGAAAGGCTTAGAGAATGCACAGGTTTGATTTAATTTTTAAAAATGTAGCTGAAAAGGTCCAACCTCTGGGAAGGATGCCAGAGCCCTAGCATGAAGATGCAGATGCAGCCACATGTATGCTTGTTGGCACATGAATAATCGATGGTTCTGAACTGACAAATTGTAAAAAATTTCCATTTTGTGCAGATGCTTACAAAGTGAAGGCTAAACCAGGATACAAGTTTTACATGACAGCTACTCCCTTCTTGATGGTCCCCTATGATGCAGTAACCTCCCAAACCCTACACCATGGCTTCTACCATCTCCAACTTTAGCTGGAAAACAATGTGAAATGACCTGTAAATGATGTATTGCAAAGAACCAGTACCAATTTAATGCCAAAGTGGTAGGTTGGGACATGGGCGTATGATTACCTTGCAAGCTTGTCAATGCAGTTCATTTAGAGGAAGGAAAGGTCAATATTATCCTGTTATACTGCAATAAGAAATGATTCCATATATGTTCACTGAATGTCTCCACACCTCTAAGGCTGATACCTTCTAAAGTCTGTAAAAGGGCAGCAACTAGGGCAGGTGCATTTTCCATTTTCTTCCTCTAGATTACCATAAGCCACACCAATAAGTGCATGTTGTTCCATGATGGGATCCATTTTTGTGGATGTGCCTTTTCTCATATTGGGGTTGTTGTGTAGATGCCAGGGGATTCGAGCTCTTGGGCAAAGAAGGGGATTGCCAATTTGCCCCCATAAATACTGCTCTGCCCACCTGACCCAAGAAGGAAGCAGTATCTAGCCCATATGATTGGAGTGACACCACAATAATCTACTCACTTTCAAACACATCCTCCTTCTCACTGCAGATAACAAGTCTTACAAAAGATCTGAGGAAGGACTTACAATGATTTATTTTTCTCAATCACTTTCTTGCAGGTGCCTTTTCAC
>Ga0116228_10001613_pt1 | contig 18875 bp, 17 predicted proteins | sample S1TSphfallax_2_FD_89694 | JGI IMG/M metagenome (GOLD analysis project Ga0116228, IMG submission 89694) | Host-associated microbial communities from peat moss isolated from Minnesota, USA - S1T2_Fc - Sphagnum fallax MG | ecosystem: Host-associated > Plants > Peat moss > Unclassified | place... | reverse complement strand
GTTATTTGTCCAAACAATCAATAAAAATCATTTGAATTTGTTTTTGCCTTACATGTACATGGTTATAATCTTAAGTGTTGTAACTTCAAAGATTAGAATTTATGTCAAATTTGAATGCACTTTCATGTAGGAAAGCATTTTCAAATTTCATGCCAGTGCCCAAAGAAGACTCACTAGGTTTGATTTTCAAAACCAGAATCATATTCCCAAATTCCAAGTGATTCCATATAGAATTTGTGAAACCAAAATTTTCCAAAATTGAAAAATTTTAAGTTCTACATTTCAAAATCAAAACTAAAGGTTCATCATGAAAGTAAAGAACCACACAAAATTGGTTTGTACTTAGTCATGTTTTGCTTGAAAGTATCTAATAAATTTAACTAGAAGAGAAATTGTATTTGCGCTCATTAAGGGTTGGGGTTCCATATTTAGGAATGTCTAGAATTTAAAAGAATCTACAATGGATAAATTTAATAGATTTTCATAGTGTTTAGTATATTCCAACTATGATGAATTGTTGTGCTCCCATAGTTGGAATATTGAGAAAACAAGCTTTTAAAAAATTCAATAATTATTAAATGTTGTATATATAATTTAAGTGCTTATAAGGACACTAAATTGACACCTTGACTGAGTTATGATGATTTGTCCATATTCCCATTTTTAATGCACAGTTCTTGGAATGCATAAAATGATTTGCAATTGGTTTTTTTCTTTTTTACAAACCAGGAAAACATACATTTCCCATTATACAACTACATGTTCATTAGGTCAATAATTCAAAGAAAAAAAAATCATATCAAAATGTTGCTTGTTTGTTGTTGGCGATGGAGCTGCAGCAGTTGTGATCATGTAGCCTTCCGCACATTGATTTTGGATGCACGTCATTCAAGAAGTTTTGATTCTCAGTGCATACAAAAATTTGTAGAAGTAGATTGTAAAATTCGTTTGTTTATGTGTTTTCTTTTTTTTTGGGTTTGATTTGATTAAATCATTAATCATATCAAATTTCCACAAATTTTTAAAAAACAAAACTGGGGTGACAAGGAAAAGGACACTTGTTTTTTACCATTTTGGTTGATTTGGCATTGAACTAGTTTAAAATGTGTAGCTTGACATGTAGGTCACATGTATAGGAAATAATCATTCATAAAAACATATTAACTTGTTTTAAATGTTTATTTAATCATATCTTGCATTTTTGATTTTAAAACAAAATATTGATCAATGACAATGTGCACATGTGAAAATTCACCAACATCATATGAATTATCTTAACTTGGATTCTTCATTAATTGTCACATAATTTTGTCCCATCTAACTTTTGTAATTGGTAGATAATGGACAGGACAAAAAGGACTCGTAGTCACTCTACAAGGACTAAATTTATTCCTATGGGTCCTAAGGCGGTAGCCCAACCATGAGTGGACCCTATTGTAGCTCAAGGTCACCTATGGAACAAGACTACCTTGTTGGTGAGGTGGTTTTGAATAAGTTGGAAACTTTGTTTGCTAGTCACATAACACCTTCAAAAGGTATAAGGCCTCTTAGAGTACAAGCATCAGATCTTCACATTCTCCTAACATAGTGTTGCATGTGCCTAATTTACCCATCATCACAATGGGGAACCTATCAAATGGAGAAGGTAAAATGAAGAATGTTCATGGTTAGCACTTAAGGCAAGTAAATGTTGCTAATTTTACCTTGCTTTTTCAAGATCAACTATGTGATTTGTATGCCTAGGTTCACTTAGAAGATACTCATCTTTATGATTAATGTCATGTTTGAATTGTACATCGGTTTTGTTTCTATTGGAACTATCATAATTTGATATTTGTCTTCAAAATGTCTTTATGGAATATTTGTAGCACACTTACTTAGATTTTGAATTTGAACTAAATGCCATCATATCCATAATCTCAAGTTTTCTTTCTTGATTGGTTAATTGCAACCTATGTTTTTAGGAAGAGTGGGAGGGAGAATTCATTGCAACTACCCTAACACTATAATACACCTACAAGATACTATGAGAGCTAATCTTAAGCAAAATGCATGTTTATTTACTTAAAAAAATTTAATTCTTCAAGGATCCCCAAAAGTTATTTTGTTTATGGTAGCTAAAAAGCCATTCAAAAACCAATTGGTGTATTTTCTTTATCAATGGGGCATACATGACTTAATCAATTGAAAAAGCTCACGTAGAACACAAAAGTTTGAAATTTTCTTATGATATTTTAATGAATTGGAAGAAAAAAAGACCTAGACATAGAAGTCACAAATATGTGTATAAAATTGCAACTTCATTCAATGTATTTAGCAAAAGTAATATAAGTGAATAATGGTCGAGGTATAATTTGACCCCTTGTGGTTCACATGTTTATATATATTAAATACATTACTGGATTGTTTCGAAATTTTGTGAACATGTTGTGCACACAATTTTCAAGAATTTCTTAGAATTGCAAACCTATCAAATGTGATCTTCATGTCATTTGATTAAATATTTATAGAGTTGAACCGAAGACAGTAGGTGCAACATATGATTTTGTTACACAAAATATTAAAACAAAAGTTGTAGTTTTCAAGTTAATTTTTGTAAAGCTAATCTTCATTAGATTACTAATTATTTAGATTTTAATGCTCAAAGTAGTTTAAGGCTTAAAACATAAAAAACTTAATTAACCTGCACATGGACTTTTAAGGCACATTTAAGATTAATTTAGGAAAATCCAATTTAATTTATTATTATTTATTAATACTTCAAATTTGAAGGTTTAATTGTTTGTAAATTCTTGTGTTTCATTTGCATCTATATAATTGCATTATCTTTATACTAGGCTGCATTGGGAACTACAAGTCCATGTCATTGCATATATTGTTAAACATATAAAGGTGGGCTTTCCCTAAATCATGAATGTGTGGTTGTTATGTGAAAGTGGAGGTTTTGGAATGGGTTACAAGCAAGGTGGAGGGGTAGGTTTGGTGCAACCTTGATGTCCAAAGGGTGCACATCCTTTGGGCCACCATTTTTTGTTTCTGCACATCAAATAAAAAGGGCTCCAAGTGTGACAAGTTATTTATGTGTCATTCCCAACAATTTATTATGGTTAGCACCAAAGACATGTAAAGAAACAAATGACCAAGAGGGTGCAAGCGATGCTTCAAAAAATTCCATCCCTTTTGATTTGAATCCTATTGTCCCACTATTGCAACCTTTAAGTCTTCATCTAGCTTAAGTTGGGGCATGTGGGGGTGCATGTGGGGATGCATGTGGTAGGTTTCCAATTTTGACAATTAATTCATTGATGGTCATTGTGGGAACATAGGTAGAGCCACATCCCTTTTTGTCTTCGAACCTTGACATCAAAAGCCAATACTAGTGTATTTGATTTATTGTGGGTTTAATGGCAACAATGGCATTAATGGGCACCTTTGAAGGATTACTAAGTGATGGTTTCATGTGAAAAGGGGTTAATTTAAGGGCATTGTCACCAAATTAAACATAAATAGTTCATATCCTATTTGGAATTGGATTCATTGAAAGCCATTGATCAAACACACATTGTGAGACACAATAGGTTTTTGAAAACAATTGGAACCATTGAAGTGAATGACTTTATTGGATGCTATGACCTCCAACAAATGAAGAACCCCACATTGTTCACCCCAATCATGGCATAGAAATGTCTTTCCAAATTTGTTACATCTAAATTTGTCATTACATTCAAGAAATCAAAATGTGGCACCTTCATTGGTCTCCAAACTACATATCAATCACATCCAATACCATGATGAATAGTGGAACAATACTAACATTTTTGACAACAACTTCATCAACTAATGGCTTTTGTGGGTAAATTGTTGTTGTTGCACACAACATAATTTTTTTTGAAGAACTTTGTTGCAACTACCAAAGGGGTTAACATGGGCATATATTGCAGAAAAATTCCAACAAAATCCTAATGAAAGTTTGCAGTCTACACTTATGCCCATTTGCATCACCTCATCAATGTGATTCAAAGGATCACAAAAGCCCAAGTTGTACAATTTTGGAAAAAGATTTGCAACAATGCATATGAAATGTCATGTTGTTTCATATTGGTCAAGTTCGACTTGTTGATAAGTTTCAATTGTCGAACAAATTAAATTCAACATGATCAAAGAAAAGGTTGTGAGTTTTATATTTGGCCAAGACCAATAAGTTCTTGAATCCCAATAACCTCATAATGTTAGAAACAAAATCAAGTCAAATAAGGCCAAGGTTGGTTCAAAGGACTCAACCACAATTAACAAGATTTTTTTAATGGACTATTTAAGCTCAAACAAGGGGTAAAATGGTAACCATGGAGAAGCACATTGACAAAACATTGGTGTGAACAATGTGATAGATGCAAAGACAAATCCATTGACTCCATAAGAATGTTTTCATTGTCATCACATGGGCCATGAGGTCAATTGATGCTACAATTTGCACCCAAAATTATATCTAATTCACAATTCAACATAGTGCAACTCAAGGGCATACATTGATGAAATGCCCAACAAAGATTTTTTTTTTAAAGGAGGAATTCAAACTAATCCCAAGTTTCCAACCATGGCCATGGAAACAATTCCAATGATCTCCAAGGTTGTCAAATGACTCTTTTAAACCACATGTTTGCCAACATGGATGTTCATGAGTTGAAAATAAAAAAGGAAAACTAAGAAAAACCATTAATTACAAGTTTAGGCCACCCTACCCAAATTGCTTGATCATGGGGCACAACTTTTGATGATTGTCTGAGCCATGGCCATTACTTTGGGACTTACAAAGGCCCATTTGGAACCAAGCCCATATCAAATCCAAGTAGCCATCAAATGAATCAAATAAGGGACAAAATATGACCCATGAACCATTAATTGTAATTGTCATGATGTAGTGATGGTAGTTGAATCTTGATTAGTTAGTGCATGCCATTGTCTTTGATTTTACAATATCTCATTATTGAAATAAATTTCAGAAAATGCACAATGCATTTTACATAAATTTATATTTCAACAATAGCCTATGAAGTAATTGAACATAATATCTTTACCATTTTTCTTGTTTTGTATCTCTCTAAAACAATGAAACCAACATTCTAGCATTTTGTTTGTGCTTTTAATCGAAAACTGCACTTAATTTGCAAGCATTGTGCATTAATTAAAATTGTGTAGAACATATGGATACCTCTGATAAGTACTAAAACTCTTCATGAAATATCTTCAAATTTTACACTGAAAATGCAATTCAGGACCAGTTGCAGACATGATTAGTTCAAGGACACAGAGGAACTCTATTATCCATTGAAACAGCAACAGTTGCATGATCAGCAGAGGTTTGTCATCCTTACTTCAACTTTACCTTTCCCTGGAGAATTTGACGATTCCAGATCATGCTTTCTTCGACAATGGTTTGCAGCCACAGAATCTTCAATATTGCATCCAACAGGCAGGAAAGGAAAGTATCAAATGGAGCCGTATCATATGGATCTTGGATCCTTGGTGCATGTCTTTTGGCTGGCTGAATTCCTGATTCAGTGCACAGCTATTCTCAGCAGATGTGAAAACAACAGCCCCAAAAACAATGTGAAGCAAACAAATTCCAGCTATCACAAATATATCCTGTTCAATCACTCTCTTCTCTTGAGCACCCAATCCAGCACCTAATCGAACCTTTCCCCACGACAAATGGGTCCCACATCATCCCCACAGAGTTGCACAGTCAGGTGTGCTTTGGAGATGCCTGAATAGATGTCACTTATGCCTTCAAGCTGTACACTGCAGATTACCATGATTTCCATAAACAAAACAAAGTTAGAAGTGCTCTTCTAATGCTGAAGATCAGACCCAGTATTCCGAGCTGTGCTACAATCGAAATGGTCACTGATTGATTGCATAGGTTAATCTGATAAAGGAAGATAACACCTTGATTTTGCAGGGTTGAAGCTACTGTACCATTCTACCAACAGAACAGTATGAGAAAATGGTGGACAAGCTCTCCAGTTGTTCAAGTACTACTAAGTTGTGTAACATACTCAAGGCACAATTCTCATTCCCTTTCCTTCTCACAGTCACAACCAGAATCTTTCAGAGTCCTCCACCCATGTGCACAGGTAGGTAGTTGTTCTGAGTCTTCCTTGTGTAGAAAAAAGGCACATAATCATTTTACACAGCATCAGCATGCATGCAGTAAATTTCAATCAACTACAGACTTGGAAACAGGAAAGAGAACTTCCATAGAAAAACTGCAGATACAGAGAGCATCAGTGGATGTGGGGCACGTATGTACACAGGAGCAGTGTTACAGAGTCCCTCGTTGCTTGTACTATGAAAGGGTTCATGCCTTTCAGTTCCTTAGCTGTAAGAAATGGGATGCCCCGTAATAGCCACAGCTGCCCTAGCTGCCATATCTGCTTTCCTGAGTGGAATTTTCTAAAGAAGTCATCTTGATGGAAACAAATTTCCAGTATATTATAACTCAGCAGAGAACTCTACAGGTTTGTCTCTCCCTTCCAAACTACAATGGATTTAGGTTGACAAGGAGGTAGGCCTGTGTCCTTCAGAGGGTGTGTAGCCCTTCCTCAACAGACAGTAGCCAACAAGAGTACAAACATAAATAACAGACTTCACCGGTGTAGGGCTACAAGAGAGATAGTTGCTCTTTCTGACCAAACCCATGACGTCTGGCCAATCAGCAATACTAAAAATGGTTTTGCTGCAATGGCAACTCTGCCCACCATTTTTTCCTCCCTGTATCTTTTACACCACTCTGCTCAAAGAACATAAATGCCTCCTTTGGCATGTTGTAGGATCTTACATCTCAGAACATTTACCTCACTTCAGATCTCCAAAGTCAATGTCATCATCTGCAAGGGAAAACCTGGTGTGATCAGGATTCTCCACATTTCTCTTTACATGTCTGCACTTTGTCTTCAGGAGAGCATACAATTGGCATTCAGAACATTGTGGAGTAGTGGAAGATAGGTTCACAGTAGCAACTTCAGGACTTACAAATGAGAAGACAGGAGTACCTGCAAATCCTCACAGCAGATACCCCTTGAACAAACATCCATAAGTTGAAAGGTAAAAGATGCCAAGCAACATTAAAAGATGGCCAACACTCACCCAGAACATCTTTGTCAGGTGATCGCAGAAATGCATCGGGTGTCAAGAATGGCGAGCCCGAGTAACTTCCCAAGGTTCCCAGATCTAATTCACCTGAAAAGAAGTCAAGAACAAATTGGATAACATTCTGGCAGACATAGGACATGACAAAGATGAACATCTCGCACTAAATCTGGCAGAAAGGGAGAAGGAATTCACACCTACAGAGGTTCTGTGCAACACATTGGGAGATACATTTGCACTCCTTCATTTCAGCAAGTACAATGAATAGGCTTTGATTGGGTCTTCTTACCTGCACCATTAGTGAGCTCTGCAGTCAGATCAGAGAGACTGAAGTTGCGGGGCAGTTGACCAAGAGAACCAAGGGATTCCCGAGTGCTGCTCACATCCGCATCATGTGATGGCATGGGAAGAGAACCAATTCCATTCTGATTGTGGGAATCTGAGGTGGGAAACGGAGCATCAAGGGCGATAGAAGTGGGGAGTCCCATGCCCATGCCTGAGATATCTGTTGGGCCCATGCTTCCAAAAGGAAAAGAACCACCAGCCATCCCCCCTGGCGTGGATCCCATGGAGCCTAGTGAGAGATCACTGCCTCCTGAGGATCCTGATGATGGCAATCCCAGAGCCATATCCACCATGCCACTGGTGTAAAGTCCACCAACAAAGACACACCTCATCAAAATGCATTCCTTTGAACCTCCAAAATTCCAATGTAGACTACCAACCTTCAACTACAAAACAACATGTACTTCCAGCACCATCATCAAGCTGAAGCTCCAGAATGAGTTCTCCACAGCAGAATCACAAGAATGGTCTAAACAATTTTTGCCATAAGATCTTACTTGTTAGCATCAGCATCATGAGGGTGGTAGTTTTCGGGCACTGCAGGGCCACCATTCATGAGGGGTGAGCTTGGAGGTGGCATTGCCATGGTCCCCATGTGAGGATGACCTTGTGGGACAACCCCACCAGGTTGTGCCATTGGGTATCCCATAGGAGTGTGATGTACTGCAATCCGAATCACTAAATGTCACAAGTACAGCAGAAAATGGATGGGGATGAAAGAAAAGACACACAATCTGGGGCTTTCAGTGAAGAGATCACACATGCCCCATACCCATGCTAATTGGATACTGCAACTGATAGGCATAGTAATAGTAGAGGTTTTAGGAGTCAGATGCATACCATTTTGCAATAGTGGTGCTTGCACTGGAAACAAGCGCATCTTGTGCATCAGCTGCACCTGCTGCTCCAGCAAGTGATTAAACAACATAATCTGCTTCTTCAGTTTCAGTCGTGTGTAGTATGCCTTGAAAAATTCAGGGTTCTGTTCCTCGAGCTTCTGCCATACTGTAAAATCCCAACCCATAACAAACTCAGACCCACTCACACCCGACCAACTGATTTTCCCACACAAAACAAAATATCAGATCAAGGTCAAGGCTTCAACTTCAACAAGTTGATGTCGGAGTCCTGCAACAAAAACTCTTCACAAAAAAGTTCCCAAATTCAACATTGCACACATGCAGTTGAGGGGAGGAGGAGGACGATTCTCTTCACAAAATTGAGGAAAACTAACCTAGACTGGTGAAGCCAGGCTCAATTTTGGCTTGATATTGCAATGTGGTGATGACCTCATTCTGGTTCATATACAACTGCAAGCACCGCTCTATCAAATTCTGCACCAGCTGAATATCCTCGCATGAAATCTTCCTGCCTTCACTGTTTGGACCAGGAGAGGATCCAGGATTTGAACCTGCCACAGCTGGCTTGCCTCCTCCCTGTTGCTGCTGCTGTTGCTGTTGTTGTTGCTGCTGCTGCTGTTTTTGCTGCTGTTGTGAACCTTGCTGCTGAGTGATGGGTGATGTAGTTACAGAAGGAGGTCCTTGCAGAGGAGTAATCTATAGCAAAACACCCAACACAGATTTCAATGGAAACAGGAGAAAAACATTCACACCCACCCAAAATCTCTCTACTCCATCATCTCTGGAGTCTCTACTACTGATATTCTTGCCACCCAACCAGTGACATTCTGATGATCAACAACCAAAAGCAAAAGAGAAAGAGATGATGGATGATGATGCTTAATGTATCGAGGGCTTACCTCGGGTTTGATATCTACAGTCCCCGCTGAATCCATCTCAGCCATGACAGTCATGGTGGGTGGGTGGGTAGTTTTTTTTTTTTTTTCTAATGGCGGGTTTCTCTCGCAGACATAAAACCCACCAACCAACAAAGCTGCTTGCTTCTCTTTCGGGGGTGTACCTATGGAGACGCAGGCGTAGCTACCACCACCACCACCACCAACAACATCAGCATAAACAAACCCAACAAAAAGGAAAGAAGGAAGAAAGAAAGCAAGAAACACGAAAAGCTTGGATTCGCGCAAACTACCACACGAATGCCCCAATCTCTCGCGCAATTGCCCGCAATACCCATACGCTACGGCATGCGTGCGTACGTACGTACGTCGTTGAAGTATTGGAAAGTCGCGCAACTGGACACAATACCATACTATACGCTACAAAGTACGTATCCGTAGTCGAAGAACTTGAGAGTCGTACAATTAGAAACAATACCATACTATACGCTACGACGTACGTAGCAGTTGAAAGTCCAAGTATTTGAAAGTCTTGCAATTGGACACAATACGTATGTCATACGCTATGAAATACGTAGTTGTAGTAGTAGTAGTCGAAGTATTTGAAAGTCGCTCAAACGAGGCATAACACCATACCATACCCTATACTACGATGTACGTATGTTGTAGAAGTAGTTGTACAAGCCATCTATCACCGAACGAACACCTTAGAAAAGAAAGAAAGAAAGAGAGAAATTTAAAAAATTAGCAGAATTGAATGAAGGTACACTTTTAGTGTATTAAAAAAAAAAACTTCGGGACCACACTCCCCATCCCACCCCAAACTTTCTTCCTTTACACACTCGGCATTGTCAGTGCTGGCCGGTTCTTACTTTTTCAGAGAACCTTCAGTCCGGGTTTCAACATTTTTTTTTGAAGAAAAATAAGAAATCCTGAACCCCTAAGGACATGTTGGGTAGGTACTTAGTAGGCACCCTATTATTTGTTGGTTTAGGGTTTAGGAATTACTCATTAACTGCTTGTGGGGGCTCCATCCAGAGTGATTTTCCTTTTTTTCTCTTGGCCTTGCCTACCAAGGCAAAGATATTGCGTTTCGATTCATTATAGAGTATAGTACCTTAATGGATTTTGGCCTCTAAGTAATAATAGGTCTATTTTTATATGAGGATTTTGGAAAGATGATATTTTTGCTTGTGTTGATACTTGAGATTAGTTACAGAGTTATGATATCTTCTTGAAAGACTTCATTTTTTTCAAAGGGTTTTTTTGCAGATTATATTTTTGCATGGTGAAATATTTGAATTTTCATAATTCTTCTTTTGCCTTTAAGATACTTTTTTAATGTAAATGGCAAGTGTTACACACCCCTGGTTTCGGCTGATTGGCCTCTTTATTTAGCAGTTCACAAAAACAAAAAAAAAACACATAATCTGCCAACACTCTAAGAATAGAAGTATTGCAGCCTTTTGCTTTGGTCTACCTGTAAAGGTTACTAAAGCAGAATCCTGGGCAAAGCATATGGGATAAAGTGGGGTACTGTACTAAAACTGATGTTTGGCACAAAATAAAATTTGCAAAAGCTCCCCTTGAAATAATTTAAGTAAATAAATAAATAAATTTATAAATCTTTGTAAAAATTGTTGCGAATCAAACTCCAAACTTGTAGAAATTTATTTTCAGATTTTTAATTTTTGTAAAAACAAATACAGAACAAAAGGTGTGCTTTACATAACCATTCCTCACATTACATTGAAATTGTGAAAAATTAAATTTGAATCTGTTTAACCTCATTTTTCATAAATAAATAAATGCTTGGCAAAAGAAGTTTCAAAACATGAGTCATAGGTACCATAGTATTAGGAACACATAAAACTTTGAGGAACATACAAGGAGTGTCATTAAGAACCCATTGATAACTACCCTAGTACCTAGGCTGGTTAGGCACTAATTAATTATTTCTTGAAATTGTCCAAAAATTCTGAAAAATATGTGCTTGCTATGTCCAAAATCTGAATGAACCTGTGAAACACAATACCTTCATTTTCTAGTATAAAATGTCGAACTATAAATTATTATTGTTTTCACTTCGGAAAAATAATTAGTTATTACGCACCTTGCTACCAAGCTGGCCAAAGTATTAGGGTATTAGGATTATGATTCTTTTGCCGTAGCATAATCTTGGATTTAGGGTTAGGGAACTTGCTAAGGTTGTCATTAAAAACCATTTTATAAAGGGTTGGCTTGAAGGATATCTGGGGTGATGTTGTTTTCTTCATGTGGCCGGGCTCTTCAAGTTTTATGTACTAGTAGTAGTAGTGCCTTGGGTGTTGTATTTAGTGTGTCCCTTTTTGTCAAAAGGTGGGTGAGAGCTTTTGGAATCAAATGTGAACATTGGTTGATATCTTGGTTACGGGAAACATCTTTTTCCCCGAAGTTGTGCTTCTTTTTCAATATTGGCTTAGCTTTGCGAGTTCTGTTTTTTTCAGGTAGCATTATCTTGGCTATGAATACATCCCGAGCCCCTTTTTCTGCCTAGTGGATATTGTATGTGTGCCTCTTTTGGGAAGGTTGGTGGGCTCCATTTGGCTTTTCTAGTGCAGTAAATCTTGGGTGCCAAATATCTCCTTTCTTTTCTAAAGCTGCTGAGCAGGTCATTTGAGTCCTTTGGAGAATCATTTTATCCATGGGCTGTTCTTCCCTATTTCATAAACACAATTTTTTTGCACCCTTTTTTCCATGAAGGTTAGGGCTTTTGTGGATTTGAAAGGGGAAAGGAGTTGTGGTTTTATGTGTGTTTTGTATTTGTGATTTCCCGAAAGTGGACCTCATGACACTTGTGTGCTCTCTCAAGAGCTTTTATGAGTTTTGGGAGATCAACTTTGTTGTAGAGTCCATGCTTTTTGTTTTGCAATTCATAGGTGTCCAATTTGCTCCCTCATAACTCATAGAGCACCTCAACTTCTCCAATATATTCTTTTTAGGAATTATGTAAAGCACATATTTCAATATCTTCTTTGGACACTATGAGCATCATCTATATAGAATGGATCATTAGAGGAGGATCATTGATGTAGTGGCCAATGAACCAATTTTGCTTTAACAGTTTTTTTAACATTCCAGTTTTTTAATTTTAATATATTTACCTTTCAGCATTGAATGAACATTGTATTTCATTTACAAGTTAAAATATTATTGTTGTGACAATCACAGCAATCATGAAAGAATATCAAAAAATATCACACTCCAAAAAAAAATTTAACCAAAATTGTATATTGTTGTGCCTTTGAAGCTTAGGTCATCTTGTCGACTATCACAAAATTGCCCTTAATTGAAGGCTTCTTGAGTCCTAAAATGTTGTGCTTTAAGCAAAAAAAAAATTCCCTCATAGTGTTGATTCTTTGGAAATTGAACTTTTGATTTCATGAACACCTTCCATGACTCTCCCCTTTGAGCTACCAACTCATTCATGAATACCTAAGTCTTGTAATTTTGTTTCGAAAGTTGAAAAATATTAGATGTACAAATTCGGCTTGCCAACTCCCATTTTCTTTCAAATTTTTGGGCATTGTATTGCTTGGAAAAACCTGCCCTAATTTTTGATGTTTTCTTAGATGACCATTGTCAGGCACAAGAACTCAGCAACAATCTTCCAGGATCTAATGAATGGAAGTGCATATCCTCTGAAAATTAGGGCTGGTTTTTAGGCCAAAGAAGGGTAAGGCCCTCAGGCCTTTCTTGTTTTTTTGGTGCCTGTCACTCAAGCTATTGGGCCCGTGCATAGGCACCTCAAGACAAGGAAGGGCCTCTTGTCCTGCCCTTCTCCTATTCATAACAGCCTCGGCTATTTTTGCAGTGTGAAATGGGGCACCTCCCCAACCATAATTTCATGCTATAGCCTAGAGCCAGGTCTTCCATGCAAGATCCCTGGATGCATGACAAACAACCAAACAATATGGGATAAGAGATGTGGTGCAAATTGGTAATGTTTTAGGGTACACTTTTAAAGTAATTTCAAAAACTTAGGAAAAGAAATTAATTAGGCATTGAACATTGAATCAATTATTGATCAATTAGAATACAGATATGTACTTTTTTTGCTAATTTATTGAAAATTTTAAATCTTAAACACACCTCAGAATAAAGGTGACTTGGGGGGGAACTTTTGTGGGACCTATAAATCAAAAAAGTAAAGATGGGTAATGTTGAGAGTTTTATTAATAATTTAGAATTCTATCCAACTTCTAGCAAAGTATTGTTATTCTAAGGTGCAAGATAACATGCACTTTTCTTCACAGGTTTAGGACTTGGGCTTCTTCAAAAAAATTGTTAAGTATGTAAAAATTGAGCAAAGATTGGTAGGTCATACGAAGTAGTTTCACATGAACCAATGAAATGGGGTAGTGGTGTTCCCATACATATCCATCATCATCACCATGTGTTTTTGAAATGCTTGGAATGATCTTCACATGCGTTTTACATTTTCCCATTTAAGAAATTTTAATCCTATGTCCTTTTGTGAAAGACTTAAACACTCTAGTGCACTTGTCTTCAAAAGTGAATTGTTATCTTTATTTGGGTTTGATCAAGTCTGCTTTTGGAACTAAAGTCATTTTGAAATGAAAAAGGCACTAATCGAAATCAGGAACAAAAAAGTCTACTACTGAACACTACAAAAACTTGTGATTGTACAAACAAAAAAACTTGTACATTAGGCAATGTTGCAACAGATTTACCTTCTGAAGATTGTCAAAATCTAATTGTACAAATGCACCAATTGGATTTCACTAATCTGCACACACTTCAAATCATGTAATCAAAAGCCCACATTGGGGCTTGCAATTGCAATCACTATCATGTTTCTAAAACACAGCAACCTACATTTAGACATGTGGTGGGACATTGACAGAAGACCCTTTTCCAAAGAAGACCCAATTCTGAAGTTAAAAGCAACATTGCAACAACGCACACACTCAATCTCAATCAAATCCAAAATTAGCAAAAGAGGTTAGCTGGAAGTAGCTTTACCAATACTAGTCTTACTTTGGTTAAGGGAAGACCAGTCAAAAAATGGAAATTTTTTGGGGTCACTCCAACTGGCTATTGCCAACTTTGATGCTGCATCTTTGTCAATAAACCAACTTAGATCACCCTCATTTGGTTGCACCATCTGAGCCGGCAATGCTCCAGGGAGAGCTGGTCGCTCAAACACTCTTTGCAAAACCTCTGCCTTGCTAGCTCCCAGCACAATGAACATAACCTGCTCCAAAAGCTTGAGATGGTTAGAGAGAACAGACCTGTAAAAGACATGCAAATTGTAACCCCTCTACAACCCACAAAAGGAGATAAAAACATAAGTCCAAATGGTCATCTCTAGAACTTTCTTCCAATCCTGCCAAATCAATACTTCCTCCATCTCCTTCCAGAGAAAAAGGAACTCACAAACAGCAACGGAAGTTTGTAAACTGTCTTAAAGGAGAATGCTGGAGTATGTGTCCATTTGATTTGAGCATCATGAGCTCATAAGGCCTAGAACAGGATGGTTACAATCTCCAATTTTACTTCAGAAAGGATGACAATTGACAAGGTATAAACACTACTTACATGAGCAGCTGAATTGATGCATTGTACTGTTAGAGAAATCCGTTGTGGGGGTGGTTTTGGGGACTTGGTGATAGGGACAACCCATCGCTTAGTCTCTGCCATAACTGCACTGTTTGGGAATAATGACGCAATATGCCCATCTGGCCCAATACCTAACAGAATCTGCATGGACAACTCAAGTACAGCCACCTTAAAACTCTAGTCTCCATGGTCCACACCCTAACAGACGAATCAAAGTCCTTACTAGTTATGAAACTACTTGCCTTTCAGTGTCAGAGGACATATGCTGGACAATATACATGGTAAATAATGGGCATGGTGAAAGTACTAGCCAGCAGTTCTTATACAGGTACATTCTACACATAAGCACTATAGCATCAGCTCCAATCAATGGGCAGATCTTCAACAGAAAAAATAATAATGACACTAAAATTACGCTAGTTTCAATGAGTACCATACACAACAGAGATGATCAATGTGGAAACAGAGTGACTTTGAAAAAAATGCCAGAACTTTGTCTTCGCAAAGAGGACAACAAAAACTACCTGCCGGTAGATGAATTATTCTCTCACCAGATCAAATCGGGGAAACTTCCTTCGAGAAATTGTAGTAGTTGCTAGAATCTTCTTCTTTGCCAACTCCCTGAAAAATCCCACAATTCTGTTTAACTTCACTACTTTTTTTGATTAAAAGAGGATGTCCCTTTTGGGAAAGATTGACTCCAATACACTAATTGAAGGTTTAAAGGATTCAAAGAACACAGTTGGGAATCTAAAAATTCAGAACTAAACATCTGGACATGGGTTTTCAATCTGCAGTTTGAGAAATTGTGGACAAACCTGAGACTATGCTCATAACCCTGAGCTGCAGTATTTGCATCATCCCAAGTGCTGATAGTGTGAACCTGATCATCAGGTATTGGAACCCTGGACAGAAACTCCTCCTGCAATTTTCCAACATAATTTCCATGTCAGAAATTGAAAGCACAAAGCATCAAGCCCAGAACAACTTGTAAAACAAATGTTATTAGAAAATCATTCACATGCTTAAATCAGAGCATTTCCAGGGATGCAAAACCCTAGGCAAGGACAAAAGAAATCTATCTTACACCAAGCTTGACCCTCCTTCAAAAGCATATCTCCTTTCTAAAAGATGCAAAGTTTTACATACCCAACACTAGGCACAAATTCCCAGTCTTTAAAGATCTACTCACAGGGAAAAAGCACACAGATAATCATGAAACAGTGGCAGGGAAACCTTTGCATTGTTGTAGTTACTGTCTTGGTGAGAGATAGGCACCACACGTTCATCCACCCAAAACACATGCCATTTCTCCCACTCTATGTTGCTTAGATGTGGATTCTCTGCTAGAGCTGATAATGCCTACAATCATTGCAGAAAATTGTTAGCACCCACTGGCTACCACGATGCTTACACTAGTCAAGGCACAAATGGCAACCTGTGAACATGAGAAGGTCTGCGTTGCATTGAAGCTCCTAGCTGTCGCAATGCCTCCAGAAACATATATGTAACTCTAGGGTAAGGAAAAACAGGGAGACTTAGTAGTGGCTGCTAAGAAGGTTGATGTGCATTTATCACTATCGCCTTGCACCCAGAAGCTTACCTTCACAAGTGAGCCTCCTGATAAAACAAGGGTGAAGGATCCTTGAGAACGGATAGCTTCGACTGACAAGCCAGTGACATGCTTGGCGACCGCATTTGAAACATCACTTATATTGTCAAAGAGAAAGAGAGAGGACTGTGATGGAACTGCACTGGTGTAGGGGAACATGTGCACTCCGAATGGCTTCTCATTAGAAACGTTATCTGTCTCTCCATCAGAAACTTGCAGTACTCCATTCTCTGACTGGTCTGCTTCCAAGTTCTTCTTCCTTCTTGCGCTGGAAACAATCGAAGAGAGAAAAAACTGGTTCACAACACTCTCCCTCAAATGACAGCCTACAGAAATTATGCATGGAGGCATAGCAGATGTTTACATACAGTGTTTCTCACATTACCCATCTAAGCAATGCAAATGCAAGGAAGCCTGGGATACAGATTGAAACTTTCTACAAAGATCAGCTACAGAACTCAAAGGAAATTGGCATCATATGCAGAGTCACAAAAGTATAGATCACATCAGTACATGTAACTTACACAGGAATTTCCCCTTTCTGGACATCGGTTTTCTTTGATCGACCCCGCCTTTTGGTTTCTTTAGCACCTGAAACAGTGCTGCTGCTGCTGTTCAAATTTTCATCAATTGACGCATTTCCTGCTGAGCATAAAGGATGAAGGGAAGCCAAATCTCCATCTGAGAACACTGAACGTTTGAGGGAAGGTTGATAGAGAGTGACCAAGTTTCTCCTGCAATTGAATCCGATCAAAGACTTCGTATTTGATGTCGAGAGAGCCTACAATACAACTTGCCGATCCTCGAAATGTTAACACTCACCTTCTCATCAGTTGCCCAACAATCTTGAATGATCATTTTACAAAATCTGCACATTGAGGGAAACCTCATGCTGCAAGCTTTCAGATGCCTAATTGTACAAAATTTACTGGCTAGTTGCAACATCTAGAACCCATGTTCAAAAGCATCACCAATTACACAGCAAACTGGTTGACAAAACAATTGTCTTCATCATTCCTGTTTCAATGAGGACTTGAAGTTGTGGCATGTATGCCATATACTTCAAGAACAGATTCTGAAATCAAAATGATGAAATTTATGGGTGAAAGAAGGGGAATTGTCTTGATAGTTTAGATTGCAAAGCAAAAATTGCTCACAAAATTTATTAGGGCAAATTTTAGGGTTTTGGAAATTTGAGCATGATAAGGGTGGGGGGGAGAATGAGAGTGAGAAAGATTACCCGAGGTCGCAGATCTGAAGAAGGAATTGAGATGGACCCCAGAGCGACTAGGGCGACACGCGTGAGTGCCATTCACAGTTGTTATGCTATTATAAGCAATGTACAGCTTGACCTCGAAAATGCTGCACTTTCCAAACAAGACACAAAAACAAATGAACACAACGACTCACTCACATTCTCAACCGTCGCAAAAACAGGACAGAAATTCTGCCAACTTGTACCTCAAGTTCTCACTCTCCCCCGCCCCACAACTTTCAGAAGTAAAAATGGTCAGTTTATGTTGACCTAGTAAACTCTTGAGCTCTTCGTTGCAGGGAGGAAAGACCAAACACTGTCAAAAGTGTGAAAATAATAAGGAGTTGCAGTGACAAGCCAGAGGGACATAGTATCAGCCGACCCAGTGTAGATTTGAACTGTCATTTAAACCCTAATGAGACCACTTCCTGCTCAAGGAAATTGGCCCGTTGCCAAACTCTAAAGCGAAAACTCGAAAAATCCATCGACTTCCACACATCTCTGCTAATCAATTCAACCACTTGCTGCCACCAAACTCGGAATCCCCTATGCTAGCAGGATTGAGGAAAACCCTTGTACCCGGTTAGACTCATCCTAAGCACCTTGTCAACATTGCAACCGAGACATCTTGCTCATCCAAAATTCTTCCAACCTCCCCAGCCCCCCCCCCCAGCAAGCACTTGAAAGCAGCAAGGATTCCAACTTCCGAGAACGATTTCACCCCAGTTACTGACAAGAGCTGGAAAATCTCTAGGTTCCGGTGCTTCAGAAAAATTCTCGGCAGTACCACCCATCACGCCCATCTTCCTACACTTGCAATCCGGATACCTGGAGGGTGCTCAAGTCTTTCAGACGGCGCTCTTCCACTAACCCACGCCACCCCACCCAGCACTTCTTTGTAGACAAAGAATAACATACAAAAGCACATGGATCGACGAAGCACACGAAATCTCACCATCAACACAACAGGCGGATGCAGAGCAAATCCACAAATCCGTGCAGAAAAGGAAAAGCGCGACCAACTTTTGCGAAGGAATTTGTGGCGAGGCGATGGGGAATTTCAAGGACGGAACAACGTGCGCGGCGGTGAGAGGATGTGGAAGCACGCTGCCTGCTTGTAGGTTGCCACCACGCGG
>Ga0116228_10001612_pt1 | contig 18879 bp, 16 predicted proteins | sample S1TSphfallax_2_FD_89694 | JGI IMG/M metagenome (GOLD analysis project Ga0116228, IMG submission 89694) | Host-associated microbial communities from peat moss isolated from Minnesota, USA - S1T2_Fc - Sphagnum fallax MG | ecosystem: Host-associated > Plants > Peat moss > Unclassified | place... | reverse complement strand
GGCTACCGCGACCGCGATGTATCACTCCGGCAAGAACCCGTTGAAGCGCGTCACGCGGGCAAGCGAGGATGTGGTGGTGCCGAAGGGCATCAAGGTGCGCCGCTTGCACAAGGCTTTTCTGCGTTATCACGATCCCGCCAACTGGCCCATTCTGCGCGATGCACTCAAACGCATGGGTCGCGCCGACCTCATCGGCAACGGCAAGCAACACCTCATTCCTGCCTATCAGCCGCTGGCGACCCGTTCCCTTGCGGGCGGTCATGCGCCCGTCAAAGGTGCACCGGCGGCGGGAATGCGCTTTCGCACCCAGCACACCGGGTTGCCGAAATCGGGCAGGCGCCGACCTTAAGAATCGCGCGGGAATCGCTTGCTAGGTTCCCTTTGGAGCGATTAAAGTTCCGCGCGGCTTCAAGGTTTGATTCACGTATGGATAAATGGCTAGTTCACAAGTTTGGGGGCTCCAGCGTTGCTGACGCCGCATGCTTTCGCCGGGTTGCCGATATCCTCGAAGCCTCGCCTAACCCGCGGGAAGCGGTGGTGCTTTCCGCCTGCCGCGGCGTGACCGATGCGCTGCTGGAACTGGTAGCCCTGGCCGAAAGCCCGTCAGGAGACTTTCCGTCCGCCATCCAGGCGCTGAAGTTGCGGCACATGAACCTCGCGGCGGAGCTGGTTTCGAAAGCGGTCTGCGATTCATACGGCGCTCAGCTCGAGCGCGACTGCCGGGACATCTCCGGCATGCTGCAGACGGTGCGGCTGATCAAGTCTTCCACCTATTCGATGCGCGATGTGATTGCCGGTTACGGCGAGATCTGGTCGACGAGTCTGTTCGCACCGTATCTGCGCGAGCGCGGCCGCATCAAGGGCGATGTTGTGTGGGTGGACGCACGCGAAGTCATCATCGTGGAATGGGGATCCTTGGGGCCGGCCGTGCAATGGGCGGTGAGCAGCAAGAATCTCGAGAAGTTCGTGCCCGCGAATTTCGCCGGCAGGCTGATCGTGACCGGATTCGTGGCGACCACGACCAAGGGACGGCAAACCACGCTCGGCCGCAACGGCAGCGATTTCTCGGGTTCGATTTTCGGTGCGCTGCTCGATGCGTCCGAAATCATCATCTGGACGGACGTCGACGGCGTGTTGTCCGCCGACCCGAGGCTGGTGCCGAACGCGCAAGTCATCGACCAATTGTCTTACAACGAGGCCATGGAGCTGGCGTACTTCGGCGCCAAGGTGATCCATCCGCAGACGATGGAGCCGGCGGTCGCCCGTGACATACCCATATACATCAAGAATACGTTTGCGCCGCAAAAGCGCGGTACGCTGATTTGTGCCAATCCCGTATCGGCCATCAAGGTGAAGGGCATCACGACTATCGATCCGGTTGCATTGGTCAATCTCGAGGGCGCCGGCATGATCGGCGTGCCGGGCACGGCGCATCGGCTGTTCGGTGCGCTGCGCGACTCAGGCATTTCCGTGATCCTCATATCCCAGGGAAGCTCCGAGCACTCCATCTGCTTCGCGATTCCGGAATCGCAGGCGGCCCGGGCCGAAGAATCGGTGCGCCATGCCTTCGACGCGGAGCTGCGCGGCGGTCAGATTCAGCATGTCGACATCACGCATGGAATGGGGATACTTGCGGTGGTGGGCGACGGCATGGCGGGGGCCCACGGCGTTGCCGCCAAGGTTTTCAATTCGCTGGGCGACGCAGCCATCAGCGTGCGTGCGATCGCCCAAGGCGCATCGGAACGCAATATTTCCGTGGTCGTGGACGGCGCCGTGTCGGCCAAGGCGTTGCGCGCGGTTCACGCCGCGTTCTACCTCTCGCCGAACACCATGTCCATCGGCCTGATCGGCCCCGGCACGGTCGGCCGTGTGCTGCTCGCGCAGATGGCCACCCAGATCGAACGATTGCGGGACTTGAATCTTGACCTGCGGGTGCGCGGCATAGCGACCTCGACGCGCATGCTGCTGGAGGAGAACGCGGTCGATCTTGAACGCTGGTCGGAACGGCTGGACGAAGCCGGCGAGCCGCTCGACCTGCATAAGTTCGTCAGCCATGTGCAGGCGGATTACATGCCGCATACGGTGATCATCGACTGCACCGCCAGTCAGGAGATCGCCGATCAGTATCGCGACTGGTTGGCCCGTGGCATCCACATCGTGACGCCCAACAAGAAGGCCAACAGCGGCACGATGCCGTACTACCGCGCGCTGCATGAGGCAAGACGCGCGGCGGGGACGCACTACTTGTACGAGGCCACCGTCGGTGCGGGATTGCCGGTCATTCAAACGCTGCGTGACCTGCGCGAGACCGGCGATGATGTGACGCAGATCGAAGGCATTTTTTCCGGGACTCTCGCCTATCTTTTCAACGCATTCACCGGCAAGGAGTCGTTCTCTTCGATCGTGCGTACGGCCAAGTCGAAAGGTTTTACCGAGCCGGATCCGCGCGACGATTTGTCCGGCATGGACGTCGCGCGCAAGCTCATCATCCTCGGCCGGGAAATGGGCCTCGACCTGGACATCGCTGACGTGCAGGTCGAGGGACTGGTGCCGCGGGAGCTGACCAAGTGCAGCGCCGAGGAGTTCATGGCGCGGCTGTCGGAATCCGATGCTGCGATGGCGGCGGCGCTCGCCGAGGCGACCGCGAAGAAGCAGGTATTGCGCTACGTCGGGCGCGTCGACCACCAAGGCAAGGCCACGGTCGGCCTGCGGCGGCTCGATGCCACGCATGCTTTCGCCAATATTGCGCTCACCGACAACGTGGTGCGTTTCGCCACCCGGCGCTATTGCGACAATCCGCTCATCGTGCAGGGTCCCGGCGCGGGTCCGGAAGTGACCGCGGGCGGCGTGTTTTCGGACCTGTTGCGCCTGTCGGCGTATCTGGGCGCTCACCTCTAACACCGTTGGCTGGGAAGTCCGTGCTTACCGACGTCACCGCTTTTGCTCCCGCCACCGTTGCCAATGTCGGCATCGGCTTCGATATATTGGGTCACACGGTGGAGGCGGTGGGCGACCGGGTGAGGCTGCGCCGTATCGATGTGCCTGAAGTGCGGATACTGTCCATCACCGGTGTGGCCGGGGAATTGCCGGTCATTCCTGAGCAGAACACCGCCGGACGCGCGGTGCAGGCCATGCAGCAGGCTTTGGGCCTGGACTTCGGCTTCGAGATGTTCATCGACAAAGGAATCCCCCTGGGCTCGGGTCTGGGTGGCTCGGCGGCTTCGGCGGTCGCTGCGGTGGTCGCCGCAAACGCACTGTTGCACGCACCCGCCTCGCGTCTGCAGTTGTTGAAGTTCGCGATGGAGGGAGAGATCGTCGCCAGTGGTTCGGCGCACATCGACAACATCGCGCCGTGTCTGTTCGGTGGCTTGACGCTGACCGTGGGCATCGACACGCCGCGAGTGAAGCAGATTCCCGTGCCGGCGGCGCTGCGCTGTGTGCTGGTGCATCCGCACATGTATCTGGGCACGCGCGAAGCGCGGGCCATGCTGAACAGCAATGTGAGCCGCTCCGATTACGTCTGGCAAAGCGCAAATCTCGCAGGATTCATCAGCGGCTGTTATTCCAATGATCTGGACATGATCCGCGATTCCTTCAATGACGTGATCATCGAGCCGCAGCGGTTCTCCCTGATCCCGGGATTCAAGGACGTGCAGCGTGCCGCAATGTCCGCCGGCGCATTGGGATGTTCGATCTCCGGTGCCGGGCCGACCATCTTTGCCTGGGCGGAGATTCAGCATGCGGAGGCGGTACGCGGCGCCATGTCGGCCGCATTTCTCGAGCATGAACTGAAATCCGATTCTTGGATTTCCGGAATGGAGAACTACGGTGCGCGGGTGGTAAAGGCCTGATGCCGCGGTTGCAGTTCGAGAGCTCGCGGGGCGGCGCGCCGTCGGTCAGTTTGTGCGAAGCCATGGAGACGGGGCTGGCTCCCGATGGCGGGCTGTACGTGCCGACTCACCTGCCCACGGTCAATGCCGCAGCACTGCCGGACACCTTCGATCTGCCGACGGTGGCGCGCTGCGCGCTGCGCGGATTCTTCGAGGGCGACAGACTGGAAGCGTCGCTCGGCGGGATCGCGGACGCGGCTCTCGCGCTGCCGGCACCGACGACGCCGGTCGCCGGCGCAAACGCCGCGTTGTTCGCCTTGGAATTGTTCCATGGTCCGACGGCCGCGTTCAAGGATTTCGGCGCGCGCTTTCTGGCAGATAGCATGCAGCGCATGGGAGTTGCGGACCTGACCATCCTGGTCGCCACGTCCGGCGACACCGGCGGTGCCGTCGCCGCCGCGTTTCACAAGCGCCCGTGGGTACGGGTCGTCATTCTCTACCCCAAGGGCTTGGTGAGTCCGCGGCAGGAACAGCAGCTGACGTGCTGGGACGGCAATGTACGCTCCCTGCGCGTCGACGGCTCTTTCGATGACTGCCAACGCCTCGTCAAGGAAGCGTTTCGCGACCCCACGCTCGCGGCTCGGCATCGCTTCAGCTCAGCCAACAGCATCAATATCGGCCGCCTCTTGCCGCAGGCGGTTTATTACGCCGCCTCCAGTCTCGAGGTTGCGAAACTCACGGGCGCGAAGGCCTGCTATGTGATTCCGGCCGGGAACCTCGGCAACGCGTTTGCCGCCGTCTGGGCCCGCGCACTGGGTTTTCCGATCGAGCGGATCGTGCTGGCACACAACGCGAACCGCACCGTGCCGGATTTCCTGCAAACGGGTCTGTGGCAGCCGCGCGCCAGCATTCCAACGCTGGCATCGGCAATGGATGTCGGCAATCCCAGCAACATGGAGCGCGTGCGCTCCTTCTTTCCCTCGCCCCGCGAGATCAGCGAACAATTGAGCGCGCATAGCATCGATGACGCTACAATCCGTGCCCGCATCAAAGAGGACTTCATGCAGTACGGACGCGAATGGTGCCCGCACACCGCGACTGCGGCTGAAGTCTATGCCCGCCTGAGCGAAGCGGAACGTCGCGAGCATCCCTGGGTGTTGGTGGCAACCGCGCATCCTGCCAAGTTCAATGAGATCGTCGAGCCGATCATCGGCAGGACGTTGCCGGTGCCGCCGAGTCTCGGACGTTTGCTCAGTCTGCCGCAAATCCGCCTGGACATTGCGCCGTCGCTGCCGGCGTTGGCCGCCGCACTCGAATGACCGACATCAAGATCGAACCGCAATGGATTGGCATCGGCGCCGCGGTTCTCGTGCTGGGGTGGGCGGCCATCTGGGGATGGCGTGCCTACCAACGGCGTGCACGGCGCAAAGCGCTGCTTGCCCGGTTGGAACGCGTCGCGTACTCGGCCGCGCACCAGGTGCAGGTGCCGGATGGCATGGGCGGATTCATTCACATCGATCATTTGCTGCTGACGCCGCGGGGCGTGTTGCTGCTCGATACGCGGCGCGTGGCCGGGCTCATCTTCGGTGGCGACCAGATGAGCGATTGGACCGTGATGGGACGCGGCCGGCGCTTCACCTTCGACAATCCGCAGCCGGCCCTGTATGACCGCATCGCCGCCGTGAAGGCGGTGGTCGGCGATGTGCCCGTGGAGGGGAGGTTGTTGTTCTCGAACGTCGGAAAATTCACCAAGGGGATTCCCAAGTACGTGATGATGCTGGACGGAATCGAAGTGGAATTTCCGGTGGTCGATCGCAACGCCCAGTCCTCACCCGCCTTTGCAAAATACGCGGAGGGGTGGAGCCGTCTGATGGCGCAGGTGCGTCCCAGCCCGCACCTGTTCACGAACCTGTAGCCGGCGGCAGATCGAAAAAGCGCGCAGCATTTTCGGTGGTGGAATGTGCCAGTTGCTCAAGCGTTACGCCGCGCAGCGCGGCAAGCGCGGCGGCGACATGCGGCAGATGGGCGGGCTCGTTGCGTCTCGATTTGTCCTGCGTATTCAAGTCGCGCGGCTTCAGGTAGGGCGCGTCCGTCTCGATCATGAGCCGCTGCGGCGGGATGCGCGGTGCCGCCTCGCGCAGCGCGTGACCGCGGCGCTCATCGCAAATCCAGCCGGTGATGCCGATGTGCAGGCCGAGGGCGAGGTAATCCTCGAGTTCGGCGGGACCACCGGTGAAGCAATGTGCGACGCCGCCGGCCAGTCTGCCGGAAAATTCGCGCAAGATCGCCACGAAATCCGCATGCGCGTCGCGCTGATGCAGGAACACCGGCTTCGCCGTTTCCACGGCAAGCTCCAGTTGCGCCGTGAACGCCGCACGCTGCGATTCAGGGGAGGAGAGATTGCGATAATAGTCCAGCCCGCATTCGCCCACCGCGACCACCTTGGCGGAGCGCAGCAGTTCCAGGAACGACCCGCGTTGCGCGGGCACGAAATCCGACGCGTGATGCGGGTGCACACCGGCAGTGCTCCACAGCCGCGCGTCATGCTGTTGCGCCAATTCGAGGGCTTGCTGCGAGCCGGCGAGATCCGCCCCCGTCACGATCAGGCGCCGCACGCCGGCGTCGAGCGCACGCTCCAGTACGGCCTCGCGGTCGGCGGCAAAGCTCGAATGCGTGAGGTTGGCTCCAATGTCGATCAATTCAAATGTCAACGTGTAAAACCTCGTGTGCTATGTTCGCAGGCATGCCCGGTCCTGGAAAATTTCTCTGCGCAATCCTGCTGCTGATGGCCGGAGCGTTGCATGCCCAGGAGGGAGGCGACGTACAGGCGCAGATACTGTATGCGTATCACACCGAGGACACCAACAGCCTGGCCGATTTGATCGAGGGGCTGAGCGCCAGGCTCAAGGACTCTGCCGACGACGGTGCGCTGCGCTACCACCTGGCGCACGCGCAGTATCGTCTCGGTGAGCTGGTAGCCGCGGGTTCGGGCCGTCACGCGGATTCGGCTTTTTCCGATTGCATCGACGACCTGAAGCCGCTGCTGAAGAAAGATGTCAAATCCGCGGAAAGCTTGGTGCTGCAAGGTGCCTGTTATGCGGCGCTGGCCGATGTGAGTTCCGTGCAGGCCGTGCTGCTGCGCTCCCGCGCCGCCGATCGGTTGCATCAGGCGGCCCAGCTCGCGCCGCGCAATCCGCGGCTGTTGTTGATCGAGTCGACCAATGAATTGGCTCATGCGAAGCCCGGATCCGCGGAATTCCAGCGGGCATTGGGCGAACTTAACATGGCAACACGTGAGTTCGATGCGTCCCCGGCGACCCGCATCGACGTGCCGGGCTGGGGACACGCGGAAGCTTACCTGGCGATGGGCCGCGTATCGCAAGCGCGTGGCGACACGGTGGGTGCGCGCAACTGGATCGAGAAGTCGCTGATCGCGGCGCCCGATTTCAAAGCGGCGCAGCGCCAACTCGCATCGCTCGAGAAGCGTTGAACCTGGCTAACCTGGTATGATTCTTCGCGATGAAGCTTCAAGGCACGCAGTTATCGCTGTTCGAGACGCGTAGCTCCACCGAGCCGTTCGCGGTGCGGGTCAGCCCGCGCGCACGCCGACTCACGGCGCGCGTGCACGTCGGCGGGCGCGTCGAAATCGTGGTTCCCGTCGGCGTCAATGCCCATGCCGTGCGCGATTTCGTGCAGCGCTTTACACCGTGGATCGACCGCAAGGTGGCAGCAATGCGCGGCGCCGCATCGCCGGCGGAGGCGGTGCCGCGTTCCATCAACTTCGCCTTCAGCGGCGAGGCTTTCGAAGTCGAATGGCATCGCGCTGCGGGCGGCGCGCTCGAGCAGCGTGCCGGACGGCTGGTGGTCACGGCCGCCGATGAGTCCGGCGCGCGTACTCAGCTGCAAGCCTGGCTGAAGGCGGCAGCGCGCGAGCGCCTGGCGCCCCGGTTGCTGCAGTTGGCGGCAGACCTCAAGTATCCGGTGGCACGCGTGGCCATCCGCTGCCAGCGAACGCGTTGGGGAAGCTGCTCCACACGCGGCACCGTCAGCTTGAATTGCTCATTGGTGTTCCTGCGCCCGGAAGTCGTGCGCTATCTGTTCGTGCACGAATTGGCGCACATGAAGCACATGAATCACTCGCCGAATTTCTGGAATTTGGTGGGAAAGTTGGAACCTGAATATCGCAGTCTCGACCGCGAGTTGCTCGCCGGCTGGCGCACCGTGCCCGGCTGGATCTTCAAGACCTGAACATGGGCGACAGCACGCCGCACGAGCCCAAGCCGCACAGCAAGCCGTTCGTCGATCTGAGCGATGAGGGTGTCCATTGGGACTTGAGCAAGGACTTGAGCTACTCGCAGTATTTGAGCCTGGACAAGCTGCTCGGCGCACAGCACCCTTACTCCTATCAGCACGATGAAATGTTGTTCATCGTCATCCACCAAGTGTCAGAGCTGTGGATGAAGCTTTGCCTGCACGAACTCACCGCCACGGTCGCCTGTATTCGCCGCGACGACCTGGGACCGACCTTCAAGATGTTGGCGCGGGTCTCCAGGATTCAAGAACAGCTTTTGCACTCATGGGACGTGTTGGCGACGATCACTCCGCGCGACTATTCCTCGTTCCGTAATTCCCTCGGCAAATCCTCGGGGTTCCAGTCGCCGCAGTATCGGATGCTGGAATTTCTCATCGGCAACAAGAACGCCGATACCATCAAGGTGTTCCGCTACGATCCGCAGACCTACGAGATGCTGGAGCGGTCGCTGCGCGCGCCGAGCTTGTATGACGAGGTGTTGCGGCTGCTCAGCCGGCGCGGCTTCAACCTGCCGGCGGACACGCTTGACCGCGATTTTGCGGCGCCTTATCAGGCCAGCAAGCAGGTTGCAGCCGCCTGGCTCAGCGTCTACCACAACTCCGAGAAGGAGTGGCAGCTGTATGAACTGGCGGAAAAACTCGTCGATCTCGACTATAAGTTCCAGCTGTGGCGGTTCGCGCACGTCAAGACCGTGGAGCGCATCATCGGCAACAAGCGCGGCACCGGCGGAACCGGCGGCGTGTCCTATCTGACCAAGGCTCTCGAGCTGAAGTTCTTTCCGGAACTTTGGACGATCCGCACATCGATGTAGCCCGTGTCCAACCTGCAAGATCAACTGCAAAACGTCAATGTCGCGTCCAGCGAACTCTTGGCGACGCCGGAGGAGATCAAACGGCTCCTGCCGCTGACCAGCCGTGCTGCGGAAACCGTGTACCGGTCGCGCGAGGTTCTGCGGGCGATCCTGGAGAGGCGCGACCCGCGCCGCTTCGTGGTGGTCGGCCCGTGCTCCATCCACGATGTCGGCGCGGCCCGCGAGTATGCGGGCAGACTTCGGCAGCTTGCGGCGCGGGTGGAATCCACCCTGGTGCTGGTGATGAGGGTTTATTTTGAGAAGCCCCGGACCACCGTCGGGTGGAAGGGGCTGATCAATGATCCCGATTTGGACGATTCCTTCCAGATCCAAAAGGGGATTCTATTGGCGCGCGAGCTGCTGCTGTATGTGACCGAGCTCGGACTGCCGACCGGCACCGAGGCGCTCGATCCGATCATGCCGCAATATCTCTCGGAACTCATCAGCTGGACGGCCATCGGCGCGCGCACCACGGAGTCGCAGACCCACCGTGAAATGGCGAGCGGATTATCGACGCCGGTCGGGTTCAAGAACGGTACCGACGGCGCGCTCGCGACCTCGATCAACGCGCTGCGCTCCGTGCGCCATCCGCATCACTTTCTCGGCATCACCCAGCAAGGCCAATCGGCGGTGTTCCGCACCCGCGGCAACCCCCACGCGCACATCGTGCTGCGCGGCGGCGGCGGCCGCGCCAACTACGATGCGGTGAGCATCGCGGTGGCGGAGCGCGAGTTGACCGCGGCCGGCCTGCCCGCGACCATCGTGGTGGACTGCAGCCACGGCAATTCGAACAAGGACCATGCCCTGCAGCCGTTGGTGGCGGAGAACTGCGTGGCGCAGATCCTGGAAGGCAACAAATCCATCGTCGGGCTGATGCTCGAGAGTCACCTGCGCGCCGGCAGCCAGGCGATCCCCAAGGATGGCAGCCCGCTCGAGTACGGCATTTCCATCACCGATCCGTGCATCGACTGGCAAACGACCGAGGAGCTGCTCCTCAAGCTGCACGCGGCGCTCGAGTCTTCTACCCCCAATCGGAGACCGGGATGTTGAGGCGCTGCGCCGCGCGGCGCGCGCCGGCGCTGCCGTTCACCAACAGCGCGCGCTCGGCGCGCTGCATGTGATCGACATCCGACAGCGAATTGCCGTACGCGATGATCGGCATTCCCGGGTATCGAGCGCGCACCTGCTCGAGACAGCGCGACTTCTCTTCGCCATGGCGATTCGCGCTTTTCAAGCTGCCATCCAATTGATCGCCCTGCCACAGCACCTCGGTGCACAGGGTGAACTCGAATCCGAGCATGCGGCCGATGCGCGGCACGTACAGATCGGGACTTGCTGATAAAAGTACGGGGTGATCACCCATCTCGCGATGCGCCTCGAGCACGCCGAGCGCCGCAGATCTGAGCCGGCCGCGGGCCCGCAGGGTGCCCACGAATTCATCGGCCCAAGCCTCGATGCGGGCGCGTCGTTCACCGCCCATCACCAGGCGAATGAGATCCGACTTGAGTGCGCCCCGGTCGCCGCAACGCACGTAGGCGAGAAATGCCGGCGCCAGGCGCCACAGCTTGAATACCTTGCCCGGTCGCTTCTTGACGTAGCCCCATAGAAAGGGCACCAATGTATCGCGCCACGTGATCGTCCCGTCGAGGTCGAACAGGGCGACCCATGGCGTTGCGGCAGCGTCTCGTGTCATCGGATGTTTATACTATAAAAAGGCGCCGTAGGAGCCACCCTACAGGCTGTGTCGTCCATAACTGCTGCGCGCCCCCGCCATCCGTGTGTCATGCTGAGCGCTGAAGCGAAACAGGCGGTGCCGGATGTTGATACGACTGGGCTATGAGCTCGAATACCAATTCGCGCAGGCCACGCCCATGATCCTCAATCTCAATGTGCATTACAGCCGGGCGTCGGATCTGGTTCGTCCCGATACGATCATCACGTACCCGAGCGTGCCGACATCCATGTATCGCGATTTGTTCGGCAACTGGTGCACGCGCACCGTGGCGCCGGCGGGAAATTTCGTGATCACGGCCGACTGTCTGATCCGCGACGGCGGCGAACCGGAGCCCACGAGTCCGCAAGCGTTCGAACACACGGTGCAATCGTTGCCCGACGACACGCTGCTCTTTCTGTTGCCGAGCCGCTATTGCGAGACCGAGCACCTGGCGGCCCCTGCCTGGAGCATGTTCGGCTCGATGGTGCCCGGCTGGAACCGCGTGCAGGCTATCTGCGACTTCGTCAATCAGCATATCGTTTTCGATTATCAATCGGCGCGGCCCACCAAGACTGCTTGGGAAGTCTTCAATGAACGACGCGGTGTTTGCCGCGACTATGCGCATCTGGCCATCGCCCTGTGCCGCAGCCTTAACATCCCGGCGCGCTACTGCACGGGCTATCTCGGCGACATCGGTGTACCGGCGATGCCATTTCCGATGGATTTCGCCGGCTGGATGGAGGTGTATCTCGGCGGCGCCTGGCACACCTTCGATCCGCGCAACAACCAGCGACGCATCGGCCGTGTATTGATGGCTCGAGGTCAGGATGCGGCGGACGTTGCGATCAGCATGACATTCGGTCCCAATGTGCTGCGGTCGTTCAAGGTGTGGACCGACGAGGTCGTGCAAGCGGCTGCCTGATTTAAGACCATTCGCGCGGTGAAACCACTACAATATGCCGCTGCCGCAAGGCCTCATGGCCTGGAATATTTGGAGTCAGCATGTCCCGACACTGCGATGTTTACCCGCCGCTGGCGGTGCTATTTCTGTCATTTCAGCTGATTGCCACATGCGCTGCAGCGGCGCCGGCATCGACGCCGGCAGCGGCGCCTGCCGCAGTGACAGACGGCACCACGGGCTTCACCCACGTCAAATCGCTCGGCGGCATCGATGAGTATCGTCTTGATCACAACGGTTTGGGAGTGCTGCTGGTGGCGGATCATTCCGCGCCGGTCGTCACTTTCGAAGTGACCTATCGCGTCGGGTCACGCAACGAGGTGACCGGCGACACCGGCTCGACCCATCTGCTCGAACACATGATGTTCAAGGGCAGCGATGCCTACAACGATGCCAAAGGGAACAGCATCAAACAGATGCTCGAGCGGGTAGGCGGGCAGTTCAATGCCAGCACCGGGGCCGACCGGACCAATTATTTTGCGACCATCGGCAAGGAGAATCTGGAGGGCTACATCGCGATCGAAGCCGACCGAATGCGAAATCTTTGGTTGCACGAGCAGGACCGCCAATCGGAAATGACGGTGGTGCGCAACGAATACGAGCGCGGCAACAACGATCCCGACAACGTGCTGGTGGAAGAGGTGACGGCGGCGGCCTATGTGGCATTGCCATATCATCACCCCACCATCGGCTGGCGCAGCGACATCGAGCATGTCCCGATCAGCAAACTGCGTGATTTCTACAACACGTTTTACTGGCCGAACAATGCCACGGTCACCGTGGTCGGCGATTTCGACACGGCCAACGTGCTGGCCCTCATCAGGAAATATTACGGAACGTACCCACGCTCGCCGGCACCCATCCCGACGATTTACACCGAGGAGCCTGCGCAGACGGGAGAGCGGCGTGTCACGGTGAAGCGACCGGGGGAGGCCGGCACGGTGATACTCGCCCACAAGGTACCCAACGGCCGCGATGCCGACCAGCCCGCGCTGGAGATGCTCGATGCCATATTGAGTTCGGGCAAGAATGCGCGCCTCTACCGAGCATTGGTCGACCAGGGAATGGCTTTGAGCGCCGGGTCCGGCACGGATTTGCATTACGATTTGTCGCTGCACACCTTGTACGCAGCCTTGAGTCCGGACACCTCGCATGAGCTGGCGGAGAAGACGCTGTGGGCCGAGATCAACAAGATCAAGACCAGCGGCGTGAGTGCCGCCGAAGTGGAGAGTGTCAAACAGCAGTACATCGCGGAAGATGCCTACAAGCGCGACGGCACCGCTGCGGTCGCCGCCGAAATCAGCGAATGGATCGGCATCGGCGACTGGACGCTGTACGTGACCTTCCCGCAGAAGGTGCAGGAAGTGACGCCGGCAGACGTGCAGCGTGTCGCGAACAAATATTTCAAGGAGGACGAGACGACCGCCGGCTGGTTCGTTCCCCTCACCGACAAAACGGGAGCGGGTACGTGAGGGGCGCTATAGCCGCGGGCCGTATGATTCGGGTCGTCAGCGCGGCATTGCTGGCGCTGCTCTGCGGCACGGCGTCGGCATCGATGGCCGAACACGCGCAACGCGCGTCGACCGCGGGCATCGATGTGATCACGTATCACTCCAACGTCAAGGACGTGGTGGTGATCGTCGCCGCGCTGCCCGCGGGAGATGCGATGGCGGAACCCGGCAACATTGCGGTGCCGACGCTGTCTGGAATGATGCTCGACCGCGGTACGAAAGCGTTGGACATGTTCGCGATAGCGGACAAGCTCGACAGCGTCGGCGCCAGCATTTCCTTCGAAGTCGGCACGCAGTCGCTGCAGGTGCATGCCAAGTGCCTGAAGAAGGATATGCATCTGGTGCTCGGTCTGCTTGCGTCGGAACTGCGCACCCCGGCGCTCCTGCCGGCGGAGTTCAACAAGGCGAAACAGCAATTCGTGGGAGGACTGCAGGCCTCCGCACAGAACGGTGGCGCGCGCGCGCGCGAGGCGTTCGAGCGCAGCATTTATCCCGAGGGTCATCCGAACCGGCCGCACACGTTGGCGGAATTCGTGGCCGCAGCGAAAGCTGCCAGTCTCGATGAGGTGAAGTCATTTCAGGCCAAGTACTACGGACCGGCGCATATGAGCATGGTGGTGGCCGGCGATGTCTCGGATGCGGAAGTGCGTGCTGAGATCGCAGGCGCCTTCTCGGGATGGAGCGGAGGTCAGGATTACATCCGCTCCGCAAAGCCAGGCGCTTCGCAGGCAAGCGCGGCAGCGCGCGAGATCAACGTGCCGCTGGCCGACAAGCCCAGCGTGACGGTGATTTTGGGCCAGGCAACCGGTCTGCGCTATCGGGACCCGGATGCGCTGGCATTGCGTATCGGCACCGCCATCCTGGGCCGCGGCTTTACCGGACGCTTGATGTCCACCGTACGTGACAAGGAGGGTCTGACGTACGGCATCAACGCCACCATGGGTGATGACAGCATCGCGGACGGGGCGTGGGACATCTCCGCGAGCTTTGCACCTTCACTGTTGCAGAAAGGCGTCGGTTCGACCCGCCGCGAACTCGACAAGTGGTGGAGCGGCGGCGTCACTGCTCAGGAGCTGAGCGCACGCAAGCAGGGCATCATCGGCGATTACCTGGTTGGCTTGTCGACCACCGGCGGCTTGGCGGACACCATATTGGCCAATGTGCAGCGCGGCTACGACGTGTCGTGGCTGGATGAGTACAGCCAGGCGGTGAACGCTGTGACGTTGGCGCAGGTTAACGCTGCGATCAAGGCGCATCTCGATCCCGCCAAGATGGTGCTGGTGGAGGCGGGTAGCGTCGGCCCTGCGGCTGGGGCGCCCTGACCTCGCGATGGGGAGTGCCAGGTGTGCCAGCCATCAAATCTGGTTGTCGCCGGTGATTGGGGTGCGGGAGGAGCGTCGCCACGATGCCATGCTTGCCAGCACGCCGTCGCGACGGATCAATCCATGGAACAGCGCGGCTGCTACATGGGCGAGAAACGTGGCGAAAAGCAAATAGGCAAGATCGGTATGCAAAGGCCGTAACCAGGCATACATCGCCAGGTCGTGCGGTAGTATCGGCGGTAACTGCAAAGATCCGAAGAGTACGATCGGATAGCTTGCCGCCGAGAGCATCCCCCATCCCACCAGCGGCATGATGAACATCAGGGCGTAGAGCAGGATGTGGCTTGCTTTCGCCGCCAACCGCATGACGGGCGGCATCGTCCCGGGCAGCGACGGTGGCGGGCTGAATAGTCGATTCAGGAATCGAATCACCACAAGACCGAGTATGGCGATTCCGAGCGGGCGGTGGATGGCCACAAGCAGTTCGTAACGTTCCGATACCGATGCCACCATGCCAATGCCGATGAATAGCATCGCGAGGATCATCGCCGCCATCAGCCAATGCAGCACGCGGGAGAATATCGGGAAGCGAGCCAGTTGAGTGGGTATCATTTGCCGGCCGTCCGCGTATCCTCGGCGGGGAGCGCGCCTGGCGGTTTTTCCGGCTGCACCCCGGCGCGCAGAGTGAAAGACCGGGCGTAGACTGCCGAGCGAGCGCTCAGCAAGGGATCGTCGGACGGTTCGATGCCGGAGGGCAGTACCAAAGGATCGTAGTTGACGTCCGTACAGCGTCCGGTCGCTTCGCTCGACACGTGATCGAGCCTCACCGTACCAGCCTCGATCTCGCGCCGGTCGGCGGGCCAGGGCAGCGTTGCGTCGTTGGTGGGATCGCCAACCTCCCCGACAGTTATCATCAACCGCCATTGCAAAGGATGGGCGTTGATCTGCGCGATCATCGCGTCGAAAAGGTAATTGTCATCCGTGGTCGCCGACTGCGTCGGGCGCTCCGTGGTCACAGGCTGTAGCGGTACCAATGACCAGCGGACAGGAACGGAAACTCCCGCGGCGTTGACGAAGCGAAATGCGTCGAGCCCATAGAACGTCGAGTCGGCGAAGCCGGAAGAGGGCGGACTTTTCTTGATGATCGCCATCGCCTTGACGGTTTCGGGATGCTTTGCGAGAAAGGCATTCATTTTGTCCGGATCGGGCTTGCCGGTTGCCGGATCGGGCGCCGAAGCGAGCGTTTGATCGTAAAATCCTTGGGCGGAATTGACGGCGAACACCGGAATGTTGACGGTTCCGGTGCGCCATTCCTCGGCACCGGGCGGAGCTAAGCGCAGCGCCATACTGCGTACCGTTGGCGCCTTATCCGCCTGGAACGGCATACCGCCGGCGAGAGAGATTCGGCCGATTACCGGCACCCGACCGACCTGAAAGACCACCGCCTTGGACAGGGGTATGGCCTGCCCGTTGCTCTCGAACGACCCCGCGACGCACACGCCCTTTGCGTGGTTCAAGCGAAAGCCCGGATGACTGCCGTTCACTTCCTCAAAGCCAGCCACCATGTGGCTTTGTGTCATCCGGCCCGGCGAAAACCAGCCCCCGACGGCGGCGAAAAGGATTGCAGCACACACCAGTACAGCGCCGATTGCTCCCAACCTTCTCAGCATGCCACGGCCGCTGAGCGGTCGCTTGGGCGCAGCCACAGCTCGTGATTCATCTTGGGGCATCGTTATGCTTCTCGTTGCTCAGGTCGGGCAGGTGTCAGGTGATCGAACAAGAGTGACTGCGTCGGGGCCCGTGCGTCTGTACGAGACCGTACATAAAGAGAGCTGAAGATCAGACCTGCAGTAGTGGATGTCTTTACGGTTCTGCGTTTCGTCCGATGCCTTCAATGCGCCGTGCCATCGTTCGTGAGGAGCTTATGAGCCCCCGATTCATCACTGGGAGAACGTCATACGCAGTGCTAAAAACGATCGCGCCGAGTCGTCTGCGCCGCCGCCATCCGAGCTGAGCTTCGCCACCGCTGTCGATCTGGGACGACGCATTGCGGCAGGCCACCTCACGTCGGTGGACCTCGTCGATAGCTTTCTCGCACGGATCGATCGGCTCCAACCCAAGCTCCAGGCCTTTGTTCAAATTTACGCCGATGAAGCTCGCCGGGCGGCGCGGGCAGCCGACGAACTCCTGGCTGCGGGAATATCCTCCAGTGCGCTGCATGGGGTGCCGTTCGTGGCCAAAGACGTCTTCGACGTCCGGGGCAGGCCGACGAATGCGGGATCACTGGCAGTACCTGCGAGTGCCGCTGTGACGAGCGCGACCGTCATTTCCCGGCTCCAGGCTGCAGGGATGGTGTTGCTGGGGAAATCACACACCGTGGAGTTTACCTTCGGTGGGTGGGGAACCAATCCAAGCCTCGGTACGCCCTGGAATCCTTGGGATCTTGTCACGCATCGCATCCCCGGCGGCTCGAGCAGCGGCAGCGCGGTGGCAGTCGCCGCCGGCCTCGCGCCGTGCGCCCTCGGGACCGATACCGGCGGTTCGATTCGGATTCCGGCCGGCCTTTGCGGCTTGGTCGGCATCAAGACCTCGCCCGGCCTCGTTTCCCGCGCTGGGGTTTTTCCCTTGAGCCGAACGCACGACACCGTGGGGCTGCTGGCGCACAGTGTCGAAGATGTTGCGCACTTGCTGGCCTATTTACAGGGATTCGATCCCAATGATCCCGCGACTGCCGGTTTACCCTGGCTCGACCTGCTGAAGGACTTGGAGACGGGCGCCCAAGGGCTGCGCATTGGCACGCTTGCACTCGAGGACTGCGGGCAGATCTCACCGGGAGTCGAGCGCGCCTATCGGGAGACGAGGGAGGCGTGCACCGCGCTGGGTGCGCACCTCAGCGTTGTCCAGTTGCCACGCTCCTTTGAGGAATACATGCTGCGTGCAGGTGAGATCATGAGCGCGGAGTGCTACGCCGTACTGGACGATTTGGTCGACGATGACAAGGCTCCGATCGACAGTTTCATACGGGGTCGGGTACGTCGCGGTCGAGACATCAGTGCGCAGGTATACCTCGAGTTGCTCGATTACCGCCGCCTGGCACAAAGCGAGTGGGCCGAGGCGCTCGCGGATACGGACGTGCTGCTCGTGCCCACCTGTCCTTTTCCGGCCATCCCGTTGACCCAAGTTGACGAAAATGCAACACCCTTAAGTCGCCTCGGACGTTTCGTCAACCTGCTCGACTTGTGCGCGATAGCGCTTCCAGCCGGACTCGAAGATGGCCTGCCGATCTCCGTTCAGATCGTCGCGGCAAAATTTCACGAACCCATGGCCTTGCGTGTTGCACGCGCCCTGGAGCGAGCGGCCGGCTGGGGGCCCCGTCATCCGGTTGGCTTATGAGGTCGCCTGAATGAAGCGGATCCTGGTCATAGGCGGCGGCGTAGTCGGGGTCGCCACGGCGAACGCGCTCGCACGCCTAGGGATGCCTGTGACTCTGCTGGAGCAGTCCGCCTTGGGAACTGGTGCAACACACCGCAACGGAGCGCAGCTTTCCTATGCGTATTCGGATGCGCTCGGTTCGCCATCCGTGCTTCGCAGCCTGCCGAAATTCTTATGTGGGTTGGATCCGGCATTTCGAGCGCACTTAAGTTTCGATCCTCGCTTCTGGAGCTGGTTGGGAAGTTTCCTCGCCAACTGCACGCCTGGCAGATTCAAAGCGAATACGCTGGCCGTTCTTCGACTCGCGCTGCAGTCTCGTTCATCGCTGCAGGCGCTGAGTGCGCGGCACGGCGACCTGGCGTTCGATCATTGCCGGCCAGGCAAACTTCATATCTATGACAACCCCGCCAAGTTCGAGTCCGCCCGGGTTGGCATGACTCTCAAGAATGCGTTCGGCCTCGAACAACGCGCGTTATCAGCCGAGGAAGCCATCGCAGTGGAGCCGGCGCTGGCATCGACCGGTCGCAAACTCGCGGGCGCGATTCATTCACCGAATGATGAGGCGGGGGATGCCTACCTTTTTACACAGTCGCTCGCGACCATCGCGGCTCGTGAGCATCAGCTGCAGATACTGACCGGTCAGCGCGCCGGATCTTTCATCAAGGAAGGGTCGCGCATCAGAGCGGTGGCGACACCGGGCGGTCTGGTCGAAGCAGATATATTCGTTCTGGCCGCAGGCTGTGGCTCGTCGGCCCTTGCCCGAACCGCGGGGGTCCGCCTGCCGATCTTTCCGATGAAAGGTTTTAGCGTAACCTTGCCCGCATCCTCGAGTTCACCTCGCCTCAGCATCACCGACGCGAGCGCCAAGATCGTGTTTTGCAAACTCAACGGGCGGGTTCGCATCGCCGGCATGGCAGACCTTGGACGCTACGATGTCACTGTCGAGGCAG
>Ga0116228_10001609_pt1 | contig 18898 bp, 15 predicted proteins | sample S1TSphfallax_2_FD_89694 | JGI IMG/M metagenome (GOLD analysis project Ga0116228, IMG submission 89694) | Host-associated microbial communities from peat moss isolated from Minnesota, USA - S1T2_Fc - Sphagnum fallax MG | ecosystem: Host-associated > Plants > Peat moss > Unclassified | place... | reverse complement strand
CATATTGAAATATCAAGAGTCTTGGCTTCCCTACCCAAAATGAAGAAAGACATGCATATAAACAACATATATATATATAAACAACATAATTTTATCTTGGCATGCATGTATTTCATGCATGCTTTAAAATACATGGATTCTCAATTGTAATTTCTCTTGCTTGCAATCCAATGTTCAACAAATCAATTGAGAGGCTTAGAAATAAAAAGGTAGCCTCTAGTCTCTATAATGCAAAGATGGAATAGGTCACTTCACCACAAATTAAACCTTAATCCATATTGTCAACATTACATGGGTGTACCATTATAAATTGGAAAAGATCATAGGGGAAAATTCTACTATCTTGGTTTCATGTTCAAGTTTTCAACATGACCACTATTGAATTCATCAACGATTGTACCTAGATCCTTTAAATTTTGGGGCTTTGCTCAAGTTTAGCTTTTGGATCTTATTATTCATCAAATTTTGTTTTACCAATGTTACATTCTCTAGATACCATAAGGTACATAATAGATATTAATGTTGGGTGATTATCAATATAGGAACAAACCCCAACAATCATTAAGGGGTTTTTCAAATCCCCTTCACACTATAGCTTGAAAGCCCACGATCATCAAAATAGAAAATTTATGATAGAAAGAAAAATCATTTTAAGGTTCAAATTTCACTTTACACAACATTGAAAGACCAAGTGACCATGGACATGTAAATGAATGAATTTTTAAAAATCAATATTAAATGCACTATGGATAATGTTTCATGGTTTAAATGGACTTGTTGCTAAGCCCACCTATTTGAGGTGTTAGATGGGCCTAGCAACAAGTTCATTAGAACACCCATCTCAAGGTGGGCTTGGCAACAAGCCCTTTAAACCATGCACTCAAAAGACCATCATTGGTTAAACTTTTATGGTCCAAAACTCAAAAAGAAAATTATAACTTTTTTTAGAAATGGGTTGGACATTTGTTAGACCATGAACCCAAAAAACCATGATTGATCTACAAAAAAATTTTCATGATTTTTTCCTCAAAAAAGTTTAATCATTAATGATGTTAAATTGAAGGTGGGCATGAAGTTTGTTAACCCATGGACCAAAAAATTTGTGATTGGTTGGAATTTTTTTACATATTTTTTTTCAAGTTTTATTAATTATGTTTTTTAAAGGTAAGTGCAAAGTTTATTAAACCCATGGTCCAAAAAAGTCATGATTGGTTGAAAGCTCTTACATTTTTTTTTCTCAAAATTTTAAAAATAAAAAGGTGGGGTGGTCCATTACCCCATGGGCCAAAAAAATCATGTTTGGTTAGAAACAAATTACAAATTTTTTTCTCTTCCATGATCCATGTTGTTCCTACTTGGTTGATTCTATGTCAAGCATATTTGTTGTCGGTCATTACTAGAAATGGTGACTTATTTTGACATTGAATATGATCAATGGAATTGGACATTCCCAAAATTCACACCCAAGCTCAGCTTTTGCCTCACATTTGACTCTCATGTTGATAAGGCTTCATTTTTAAGTAAGGTTTTTTAATAAAAATTGTGAGGTAGGTCACTAGTAAAAAATGGCCATTTTGCAACTGGTCCATGTGACTAATTTTTAGTTGTAAGTGACATTCGCAACTAAAATCTTAATACTCGCGTTGGACAAATCGCATTGACACTAGTTGCAGACAACAACAAATTTTGGATGAAAGAAAAAGTCAACGAAATACACTTTCATCCTTTGACTTGTCATATATGTATTGTCACTTGCAACTAAGATGTAACTTTTTTGGTGAACAAGGGAAAAAATTATGTGTTGCCACGTGTCCCAACTCTTAATAATTAAAAATATATCTTTATTATTTTGAAATAATCCAAGACGTTTAATTTTTATGTTTGGATGGTTAGATTGTGACACGTGGGGCAATAGAAATTTGCCATGTGGCATATTAATTGAATTTGTCCAAATTCAATTTAAATCAATATTTAGGTATGTAGGTTGAACTAAGTACCTACCTACCTATATACCTACCTACCCATCTAAACTAAACACCTATCTAGATAGGATCTATTTACCTACCTAGGCCAATAGGTAGGTAGGTAGGTCTGTAGTTAGGTGTAAATACATGAATATTTATATTTCATTTTGGGTTAAATCATTGTCCATATATGAAAATATAAAGACAGAACACCTTGTTTATATACTTTTCAAGATGAGAATGAAAACCAAAACATATGGATAAACTTTTTAGTTGCAAGTAATTTGCGATTAAACATTTTTAGTCGCAAATATAATTAACTAGGTAAATGACAACTAACTAGATAATTAATTAACAACTAAATTAGAAATTAACTAATTCATTTTTTAAATTATCCAACTAACTAGTTATTTAAAGTAATAATCATCAATGCATTATGATTATTGAATTCATTATATTATTAGTTATTATTAAATATTACTTAATTAATTAACTAGATAAAAAATAATAATATTTAATTTTCATTATATATGAACTATAATGATCTATCAACCAATTTCATTAACTAGTAATTGGCTAATTTTGAAATAATTAGCTAATTATTCATAATTAATTAATTAATGATTATAAAAACTTAGTAGTAGTTTTTTCAATCTAATAATATATTTAAAACCTAATGTAGGTTAACTATTTTATTACAATTATTCCCATTATTATTTTCATTTTTATAATTCATATAAAAATATAAATGTAATAATAACATTAATTCAATTAATATTGTAATTAGTTGGTAACAAATGTTTACTATTTTATTTTTATTATTCATATTATTACTTCACTCATTATATCTATTTATGAATTATTACAATAAATATTTTCTATTTTTAAGAAGAATATTTTTCCTTCAAAAATATTTTTTGCATTTGTATATTAATTTATTTGATTTCCATTCTAACTACTACAATAATTATAATAAATTAATAAACTGAAAATTATATATATATATATATCAGTAATTGATTATAATAATTGAATACTTAATACTTAATAAATATTAATGATAATCTTGAAATATAAAAACTTAAAACTATATATTAATAATTTTTGGTAATTATTATAGTATAGTAATACTTCATAATTGATTACTTATAATAATAATAATAATAATAACAATAATAATGTAATTTGTAAGTAGCCTAGGTTAGCTATTTTTTATTATATATTATTATGTCATTTATTAGATCTATTATTATTTATTTTAATTTTTCAATAAATAAAAAATAAAAATTTAATAAGTACATTAGTCATTTGAAAAGAATTTAATTATAATATAATAGTATATTAGATTTTTAGTAATTATCATAATAATTATATAATTATTTTTCCTATCATTCTAATATCATCGTCGTTGTCATTGTCATCGTCGTTATTATGATCATTATGTAATAAAATATTATTGTTCCAAAAAAATTAATGAAAGATGATATTGAAATTTAGTTTTTTATTACATGTAATTAATATAAAAAATAATATTAATATTAATAAATATCATTTGTAATAACTTGAAGAAGTATAATAAGATGGTTTGGATAAACTTGTAATATGGGCACAATATATTTAGTAAATATTTTACATAAAATTTTAATATACCTAAAATATACACCAATTAATGTAACCATTATATTGAAGCTATTTATGTTAATAATATTACTTGAATACACATGGAATATGGTTGTTCATATACATTCAAAATATACATTTATAAATATTAATACACCCAATTATATACCTTGAAATTCACAAAATACACCTTTGTATATTCATAGGGTTGCAACTAAATTGGTGACATTTGGAATTAATGGGATATAAATTGTTTTGCTTGGATGAAAACCAAATGAAATGTTGTTCACATCAATGGATGAACACCAAAATAGTTGCAAACGAATTGCAATGTAGTTGCAAATATGACCAAAACAAGAAATAGTTGCAAAAATGTCCAAATGTAATTGCAAATAATTAATAGTCGCATGTAGTCGCAAATAGAGTGGTTACATTTTGGCCAATTTCTATTAGTGGGTGGATTTGAAATCATCCACAACAAGGATTAGCCGAATTTAATTTTTTTAAGGCCACTTGGTGAAATATCGAGTTTTGAAAGGAATAAAATAAAGGAACAAAAGATAAAATCTTCTTACTTTCCTTAGGTAAGCAAAAAAGCTTCAACACGAAGTGGACTATTGAATTTTAGTAAGACAACTTCATAACTTTCTATAGATACAAACTTGAAGCAAATACAAGGAATAAAACTTTGCATACAACGAGATAAAATACTCACAACATACAAAAAGAAAACAACACATAAAACTTATATGTAGAAAATTATGGTAGGTAAAAGGTAATTTATTCCATAAAATATTCCCCTATATAGTCCTCAAAGGTAATGAACCTTTTGTACTTCTAAGAAAGAAAATAAAAAATGATGGAATTAGCAATTAACCCAATCCCAAAAAAATTGGTCGTAAATATAACTTAGTTTAAACTAGTAGTCAAAACGAATTTTGATAACAAGGTTTTTAGTAAAGAAAATTTGGTAAATGAATTTCGGTAGGGAAATTTTGGTTTCAATAGAAAATCCAATAAAATTCCGATTTCAGTAAAATTTACCTTCAACATCATCCCCCTTTCTAATTGGGATTGTATTAGTAATTATAGTCAATATTGTTTACACTACTTTTCCATAACTCTAACCTATATTACATTAACAACTTTTTCTTTAACATCTAATCCTACATCTTTCGATGTGGTAGAGGAATTTGGTGTAGTAGCAAAATGGAAAACAACTAATTTGAATCGTATTGAAATAGGAACATCACCCTCCATATCATTTCAAACCATTGGAGCCTTTTATTCATCTTTGTCGGTTGTATTGAAAAAAGTCAAATCAATCATGTCACCAAAAAATGTTCTACTCCTAAAAAACAAGGGTTTGAATTGATATAAAACCTTTTGCACCATTAAAAAAGTTTATATCACTAAAAATAATGCCAATATTGGAGGCCACCTCCAATTCGTTAAGGTGCAATTCTAGTGCGACCACGAAATCCACCTCCATCCACATGCCTTCACTCTACTCTCATGGCTATGTGTGTCAAATTTGGATTTAGATCTAGATTAAGCTTATGCTTTGCCAAAATTGAAAGGTGATAACCAAATGAAGCATTACCTTTTGGTAAGTCTCTAAGTGTAGCTAATACAATTCCTCATCTTTTCAATAAAACTCAAAATGCCTCTTGGTTGAGCTCAACCACCTACTCTTTGCCTATTCCCACTATTATGCTTGGTTTTTCTTACTCCTCTATTGGTAAATCAAGAGTTTTGCCTTCTTAAAAGCATATTCCATTTTCAAATTGTCGAGTTTTCCATTCGATTATGGCAAAGATCAATGAGTTCAACCTTCTATCACAACGTTTTCATCTCCATCTTTAAGGCCTCAAGTTCCTTTATGACCATGCCCAGATTTTACTTCATCTCCTTTAAGTCTTGCTATAACAATTAGATTTTTTTGGCAGATTGCTTCAACTTTAGTTGTATTACTTTTATGTTTCTTCAATAAACAGTTCATTTTGGCCCTCAAACTACTCCACCTTCACCTTTGCCATTTTGAGTAGCTTGTTGGTTAATCTCAAAGATTGTTCAACAACCTTTTGATTCGTTTGCTCCTTCTGAAAAAAATTGCTTTAACATAACTTGTTTTGAATCGATGGAGCCTAAAATCTTACCAATTTTGGTAAGCCATTTGTGTAATTCGATTAATTCATTTTGAAAGTTGGAGTTTTTGGTTTCCAACTCTTTAACTTTTTTCTTTATGCTTTCCAAATTCTGTAGCTCAACTTGTAGATGTTAGATGGTTAGAGCATCCCACCTATTGGTAGGATGCAGTTGGCCTTTCAAATATCGACTATCTCCTATAGGTTCTTCTACAACAACTCCTATGTAAAGTTCTTTTTAGTTGTGGCCAACTAAAAAGCCTTTGAAATGTTGCCCATTATTTGGGCAAAGTTTTTAAAATGGAGTAAATGGTCTTCCAAAGATTTCAACGAAGATAGAACCAAAGGAACCATTATTATTTTGGTTCCAATAGGAGGTGGGAAAAGTTTGTTTCGTACCAAAAAGGAAATGTTAAGAGGCCGGTAATCTTCTATTGCCTCTTTTGAGTTATGTGGTAGAGTTCCATCAAAAAAATATTTAAGTGGAATATCCAATTCTGCTATGTCTTTTATGAAAATTGTTTCTCCTTCTAGGCGATAATGCACTTAACTAAAGATGTTTGTAGGAATTTTAATACCTATAGGCATCAAATTGAATTTTGATGGAGGCCTTGCATCAAAAAGTTGTTCAAGTCAAATCGGACTTGGATTTTATGTTCTTCCCTTCTTGCAAGAACTTGATGCTTTCAATGATTAATCAATGAAAGTACATTCCCCTAATGATGATATTAGATCTTAGTATGAAGCCACCCTAAGTTCTAAGATCATAAAACTAGTACAAAAGTTGGCAAATTTTTTGATTATTGTGACGTTTTTGGTTGGGAACTCATCCCACCAACAATTTAAAATCTTCCATATCCTTGTCTAGATCAATGGGTGCACGTTAAAAATGCACTTCCATAACTTTGTTGCCTCTTACAGCCTAAGTTTTTGATGTTGTCCAAACAACACCTTCATCCCCCTCCTCAAAATTTGATAATATAAATCTCAAGTCAATTGGAAACTAGTTCCAGAGCAAGATATCAATGACTTGGGCAATGCCAAATTCAACGTTATTTTTACTCACTTCGAACTTTGTTAATGCTAAAAAATCTTGTAACCTAGTATAAAGATTGGTATTCCTAGTTTACATGAATTCCCTATTCAGCCAAAATTACGAAACTCGTCATTTTTTTGGCTATGTAGGTAATCACATGCCCTTCAACTAAATTACTTGAATTAATTCTAATAATTTGGATGTATGCATTCCCTTGAGATTGGAACCTTCCATTGTTTTCAATCAACAAGTGTTTTTGGTGAAACAATTTTCTAGTAAATAGCTACCTCCTTCTCCTTGGCTGGTTTAATTAATAGCTTGGTGATACCCAATTCAAGTATGTGGAACATCTTGGCCACTATCTTTTTAGTTATGAAAATTAGAATTCCTTGGACAATTGATTTGATGATGTCTAAATTGAAATGGATGATGGCCTATAAATTTTTTTTCACTAATGTTTGAATCGAACTCAACTAAATACTAAGCAAACCAAAAATGTTGACATGCTTAGCCCATTCAACATCCCTCCCAATGATCCATTGTTAGAACTTGTTCATCTCCGAAAAAATGATTTTTCCCTTATCAAAAAGTGTCACCATTTTTTCTTTTTTCTTTTCAATCTATTTTCAATGCAAGGTGACTATTTCCTAGTTCCAAATCTAGACTTTCCTTCCTTTTCATTCTCTTAGCCATGTCCTTGTTAATGTTCCCTTTCATTTTCATCAAAACTTCGGTATAAAATATAGCAACATAACAATAATAAAACGAAAGAGGGAAACTAAATGAATAGTGCCTCCTTTTACACCAAAGTTCGAATGCTTAAACTCGACACTAGTTGCAAAAATTGTTTTGGGGGTATGGATGAACCCTTTCTACCCTTCTAGCATTGTTTTGGCGAGTTGGATGAAATAACACCTTATCATGATTACCCCAACTTCCTCTATAAAATCTATCACAAGCAATTCTATGATGGAATCTCCTTTTGTGGATTCCATACGAAAATTCTTCCTTACCAATTCTAAGCAGGATTGTTCAAAACCTACCTTAATTGATTATGGGGTGGAAAATTTTATTGAATATTCCAAACCAAAATTATTCCTAATAAATTCCAATTTGGAATTTGTCGCTATACCAAAACTTGTAGCTACTTCGTCAAAAATGTATTGTTTGGTGAAATTCCTTATTTTCGGTTGGTTTTTATCAAAATTTGATTAACTGGAAATTGTTGCCAATTCAATATTTTAGTATTCCAGTTTGTTGATGCCAAAAATATTTTTTCGATTTATTGTGATTTTTGGTGTAGATTGATTTTTGATAAACCATCATGAAAGTCTTATAGTAAGTCCTCCTTGTGCTCTCACCCCCCTTTGATGGTGGCTTCCAATCCTCTAGGAGTGTTATCCAATTATCAGTAGGGTTTTAACTTATTAATGTTCACCAAAGTGGATTTGGTTTAAACTTGTCAATGTTGACAAGTAGTACATTATTATTTGGGAGACAATATTGTATTTTATATGGGCCAAACCATTGTTTTTTGAACTTTCTAGTGTGTTCTTTTCTACCCTTTGGAAACCAAAAAATTGTGTCCCCCATAGAAAAATTCTTAATTTTGTGGTTTTGTTGAGCCCATAACGCACTATTTCGTTGTCTTGTACTTATCTAATTTGCTACCTCTTAGTGGGTGTCATCCAAGTGTTCTAATTTTGCCATGAAACTAGTGAAAATACGGGTGGGGGAAAAATCTCAATCTAAATGTGAATTGCTTGTGGGTAGCAAATATTTTATCAACATCAAAGGGCAAAGGCCATAAACCAATTGAAATGATGTGCGTCCAATGGTCACATTAAATGTTGTGTGGTAAACATACAAGACCATGTGTAAGTGTTCATCCCAATTTCAATGGGGTTTTCATTCACTAGCTTAGTAAAAAGTGAACTAACGACTTTGTTGGTGGGTTATGCCTATCCATTAACTTATGGTAATAAGTGGTTGAGGTCGTATGCCATAATATAAAATGGTGTGTAAGAATTTCAATGGCATTGTTGATCAAATGAATTGCTTGATCATTTACTAAAATAAACAAATAGCCAAACCTAGTGAGAATAAACTCATAAATAAATTTTGTTGTCATCATTGTTGTAGTGCGTAACATTTTTGCTTCTATCCACTCGGTAGCATAGTCAATTGTTACAAAAATATACTTGTTCTTAATATATCTATTGACTAGTTTGATTGGACCGACAAAATCCAAAAGTCAATATATAATTATAAATGATTATTTAAAACCAATTTGCTAGTTAATAGTAAATTTTAATATATTAATTGATATTATTAATTCATAATAGATAATAAATTATTAATAATACATAGTAAATCAATAATCAATAACTAGTAATTAAAAAATAAAAATCAGTAATTAATAGTAAATTATTTAATCTTTAATTTATAATATTTCACAAGAAATATTCAATAACTAGTGATTTATATTGAATAATTATTAAGTAATAATAAATAAATAGTTAGTAGCTTAATAACTTAGGCGACCTAAACCTAACTACTAGATAGGTAGCCTAACCTAGGCCACTTAGGTTTACAAGGTAAGTAGCTTAACCTAGACCACCTAGGCCTACTAGGTATGTAGTTAACCTAAGCTACACCACCTAGGCCTACTATGTATGTAGCTAACCTAAACTACACCACCTAGGCCTACTAGGTCGGTAGCCTCACTTATTGGGTAGGTAACCTAAACTTAAACCTGCCTAGTATGCCTAGGCTAGGTTTATTAATAGGTTGGTAGGTACATACATAGCTTACTAAATAACATAGGCATCGATACCTTACTAGGTAGGTATAAACATAGACCTTATAGGTACCTATAAAACCTAATAAATTGTAACCTAAATGTTACTTAGGTATATGCATTTATTAATAGATACCTCTTACCTATTTAAATTACCTTACTTATAACCTATCTATTTATGTAAGTAATGTAAAAAAAATTGAAGTTCATTTAGTACAATATGCATGTTAAAAAAAGATTCATGGAAGTTGATTATAATATGTTGTTCCAAATCATGTTCATTACAAATATGTTGTCCAAGAAAATCACTTTTTAAGGTGGTTAAAGACTTGACTCTTCAATGTGGAGGTGAGGAGTTCAAGTCCCCACACTTGCAATGTAAGTTACCTTGGTTACTTAAGTGACCTAATTAAGTAGCCTAGGTTGCAAAAGCTACTAAACCACCTAACCTATGCTACTTGGCGTAACCTAAAGGCCTAGCCAAGGGCACTTGGCCTAGCATAAGTGGCTTAGTCTAACCTAGGTGGTTAAGCTAGGTGGCCTAGCTTAGGCCTAGGACATAGGGTTAGTAGCTAAATGAATAAATAAAATTTTGGCATTAATTATTAGGTTTAGGTAGTAGGTAGGTAGGGTAATTGATTAATATTTTCATATTAATTTTAAATAAAATAATTAAAATAATATCTACTTTTGGTTGTTGCCCAAATTATATTATTATCATGGTGGTTTAGTAAAAAAAACTTGGTAAAAAAGACCAACCAAAAAGACCTAGTCAAAATTGTTGGGTCCAAATTGATTTGTCCAAAATGGCACTTTGGTCAAGTTGGGCATGGGGGGTTTTTTTGATTGAAATTCCTAGTTAAAAAATCCATATGTTTTATAATGAAGGTTTTGCTAGCAATGAAGTTACCAATTTTGTTATGTTATTATGTATTAAATTCCTTGTTCACTGATAATTATCACAAACTTGGTAATATTGGAAAACATTTTTATGCATCTTGGGCCACCAATACTTAGCATCCAAGATCCTATGAACTATGATTTTGGATGAGAAATGTCCACCATCAGTTCCTTCATGCATTTATAAGATTATGGGTATTTTCAAATCCTCAAGACAATGTTTCAAAACTTGGTCTTGACCTTGATGGTATAATTTTCCTTATAACAAAGAAAAACATGAACCTTTCAAAGCTAGTTTTTTCTTTTGCTCTTGACTGTAGTGAACCAAAAAAAATTCAGTAATGAGGTGTTCATAAATTTCTTATAACCATAGTGGTTGTAAAAGGAATGAAATAACTTTCATTGTTTAGTCTAGTATTCCACTTTGTTTTGTGAGATCAAGCATCCGGGATAATGCATCTACCATAGAGTGAGATATCTCTGGTTTATAAATTAGTGAAAATCATACTCCAAGAAAATAAGTAGGCGCCTCACTAATTTCCTTAAAACTTGGGGTTTCTAGACAAAGTATAACAACATCATATGGTCCACATAAAAAATGAATTTGAGAGCATACACCATTGCAAATGCCTCCCTTTTAATTGTCATATAATTTTGTTCGACATTGTTGAATAAACGTGATGCATAGCCAATAAGGTTAGATGCAATTTCCGATAAGGTTTTGCGCCAACATAGACTCAACTACCAAATTAAAAATGTTTATGTGAACATGAAATGTGAGGTCCCAATGAGGTGAAATCAAGATTGGTGCATCCATGTATCATTACTTGATTTCTTCCCAAGCATGTTGGCACTTTCTTGTCCACTCGAAAGCTTTTGTTTTTCATAATAGCTTGGTAATGGGAACCATAATGAAAGCAAAATCCTTGATGAAACATTGGTAGTATTGTGCCATGCCATTGAAAACTTGAATGTTTTTAGGTGTTTTTGGTGTAAGCATGTGAACAATAGCCGTAATTTTCTTTAGATTCAGTAATTTGCCTTCCTTAAACATTGCATAACCCAAGATTATGCTTAAATGCACTAGAAATGTGCAGTTTTCATGGTTCAAGCTTATACCAAATTTTCTACATTTATCAAAACATAATTTTAACTTTGTTAAATGGGTGTCTAGGTTGTTGAACATGTTGAAGTCATCTAGGAATAGTTTCATGAACAGTCTAAAATAGTCTCTAAAAGTTGTATTCACCACCCATTGATAAGTTGGTGGAACATTTTTGAGCCCAAATGGCATGACTACCCAAATGAAAGTTCCCCAATTGGTGATGGATGAAGTCTTGTACATGTCTTTAGGGGTGATCATGATTTGGTGATAACCAAAAAATCCATCCAAAAATGAATAAACCTTATGACCTATTATTTTGTCCAAAACCTCTTAAGTAAAAAGTAAAAGATATGGATTTTTTTTGGTTGTAGCATTCAATCATCGAAAATCCATGCAAATGTTAAACTTGTCATTTCTTTTTGTACAATGAGAATTAATGACAACTAAATAACTTCCTTGATCGGGGGAATGAAAGCCGCATTTAAAAGCTTGTCCAAATCTTGTTTGATTACCGTAACATAATTTGGGTTCATTTGGTACCTTACTTAATGAGCAAGTGGAATGGTTGTGTCAAGTTTAATACAATGTTGACCAATACGCGGTGGAATTCTTTTGAGATCGATATAATTCCAAGTGAAAATATCATTATATTCTCAAAACAATCTTCAATGTTCTTTGCAACCAATTCATCTAATGTTGCATTTAGTTTTATTGTTTGAAGGTTGTCAATAGTTCACAAATTAAGGATTCATATTTGGTGATCCTCAAGTAACATCCAACGAACAATATCCAAATGATGTGTGATGGGGCAGTATCCACTTAGATCTATCTAAAGTGTGAAAAATTGAATATAAGATCTTCAATATTGTCACGGATGCCAATGCTATGGAATTCATTCATTTGAATGTTCATCCATGATTTGTAATAAACTTGTACTTAACTTTTAGTTTCGTTTTAGTTCATTTTTAGTTAGCTTCTAGTTAAGTTTTAGTTCACTTTCATTTGATTCATAATTCATCTCTAAAAGCATCCAAAATAAATCTATCTTTCAATCCAATATGTAGCTATAGAAAATTTTGATGGCATTAAATTGTCTTGAATTAATTTAAGAAGGGTGATGACCAAATGTTGTCTTGTACTTCTTGATTCCAAAATAACCTTTGATCTTAGTTTTATTTTTTAATGGAACCTTTGGTTCATTCTTGAAATTAGTTTTTTAGATTTCTAAAACTTTCAATTTTGGTCATTTTCACAAAGAATTTAGAATTGGCCTAGTTTAAAACAAGGTCCAATTCCATTTCCATTACACACAACTAAACCCAAAGAATACATTTTAATTAGTTTGTTCAACTAGTACCCACATTCCAAAATAAAAATCAAGTAATATTAATTAGGTACAACAAATCAAATGCAATAATTTGTGGAAAATGTAAGACCAAGTTTATATTTTTTTCAATAATTTATAACAATGTTGGGTTGTTTTCTCAATACATACAAAATTATGGGCAATCCTCTAATGTGCCCTTCTTTAATCCCTCCTTTTTATGGTGCAAACATACCCATCGAATAGTTGAAAAATCTCCATGGCTACTACCCATTTAAAGATATTTCACCCTATTCAAACCAAACAATTTGAATATGTTTTTTCTTTTCAAGAAGTCCATAAGCCATTATGTATCAACCTTGTGTTTTTCAACCAATGCATCATTTGCAGTAGGCAAATGGCTTGTATTGCTTTGCCCTACAATTGGTCCTCCATGAATTCTTGGATCTTCGATGTAATCAGTTATGTCTTTTGCATCATACGCTAATGCAAGTCCTTGTGCAAAATTGGGTACCAAGTTACCCACTCCTTCTACAACATGGGCAATTTTGTGCATGTTTTCATCTTTCACATACCTAATTTCATCACCTTTTTGATTATCCACAGCATGAATGCCATCAATATCTTCACACAAGAAGTGGAGATAAATTACTTCAATCCCCATCAACCTATTAACAAGTTGATGTTGTTGTTTGGTTCCTCCAATGGTGAAGAAAACATTGCATGGTACTTGTTGTTGATGTAATTTTAAGAGTAATTTTGTCATCCCATCTAACTTCTTTGATAAATTTTTATACAACCATTCTTCCATGCATTTGATTTCTTGTTTTGTTTTTTCAAACACCTCCAATTTTGTTGATATTCTTGCAACAATTCGCTTTTCGGATGATTGAAATTCATCCTTCATGTTTTCAAACATGTCGCAAATGAGTTGCTCCAAGTTTGTAGGTTCTTGCAATGACATTCGATGAAAGGATCTTTGCAATCACAAATCACCACTTTTAGAGGTTTCTCCTTAGGTATGTTTAGATTCTTGTTCAGAACTTGGTAAATTGTTGATGTTGATTTCCACGTCCTTGAGGCCTTGAAGGTGTCATTCTAACACATCATGGGTTGCCACTTCACCCAAAAGGGATGCAACCTTATCTTCCATACTTGTGTTAAAGAAATCATGATCATCTCTTTGCATATCTACTTGTGGCCACAGATGCACAAGTTCCAAATCAAGGTTTGTTGCCAACAACTCTTTTTTCAAATTTTCAACCAATGCCACTTGCTTTGTTATGTTCTTACATAACAACAACTTCTTCATAGCCCTTGGCCTCAACATGCTTCTCATTAGTGTAACCCCTTGGCAACCTTGGGGACTATTACACAAGTGTTCAATTTGGCTTAGCACATGGTCATGGACAAGTTGAATCATTTGGATTTCACTCTTGGATGATTTCACCAATATGTCAATGAAAGCATGACCAGGCATTTGATTGCCATTTAACTCCACAAAAATCTCCAAGCCATTCACACAAATCTTCATGAGATTCTTCTCATTTTCACAAATTGCTCCCATTTTCAAGTCGGCAAAATGGTGTTTCAACACCACCTACAATCATACCAAATTTCAATTAGCAGTGCATCTAAATGTGAAATATGATTTCAAAGCAAAGATAAGTTGGAGAGTTCAAAATGATTATCTTATTAGTTCATGATTAGGTTGCAAGTACAATACATTAAATGTTCAATGTCAATTAAAAAGTAAATATGCTTTGAAAGGCCTATCACGTGAACTCGTGGAAAAAATCTTGGGGTAAGGGTCGTGACATCTTCATCTTGACATTGTAGCCTTTGTCCAATGTAAATGGCTTGCACACTAAATTATACTGACCATTGCAAATGTCTTTCATCTTTTGCTACAACAATTTTGAGCTCCAATGTAGGAGGGACAAATAGCTTGTCATTTGAATGTAAATTTGCAACATGATCTCTTGGATGATACGCCATGTCATCCTTGTATGCAAGATCCATCTTGATCATGAATTGTATAAGATTTTGAAAGAAGTTGACCTCGTCCACTCCCACCCAATGAGTGGCATTTTTCAAAGGCAATTGAGAAGATATTCAAGTCGTCCCACTATGATCAAACCACCATGAATTGTTGTTGTTAACTCGAATTCTTCCATAGGTTTTCGAAGTTCGATTAAGTGGCCCATAACTTGGTGACAAAACCAATGAAGGTTCACAACCACAAAATTTTGATCTTTGAAATAGATGATGTCACCCGCATCATGTAAAAATAATGCCACTTCTTCATGAGGGTTTAGATTTTTATCATGAGTTTTCGTTTGTGACATAGGTTGCAATCTTGGCTCTTTTTTGGGCACAATATCATTCTTGAAAGTTTCCATTGAAACAATGGGTTGGTAGGGATGTTCCTTGATCCAATTATATAGTCCCTTTTGCACATTCACACATGCCCCAAACACATGTGGCAGTGTGTCAAGGACATTTTTACAAGTTATGGTCACATCTTCCACAACATCCCTTGCTTGTTGAGAAGAATGTGCATTGATTGAATGCAATTTCGAAGACAAATTGACGTAATTTCGAAATTGATTCACCAACTTTTTCACATTAGATTCCACAAGTTTTTTGTGTATCAACCCCTTGTTTGCATTAGTGATCACAATTGTGATGTGTGGTGGAAAGTTGAAAGACCTTTTGGTGTTTGATGAAATGAACCTCAACCAAGATTGAAGCTCTTCCTTGATAGTTTCTAGAGACTTTCTTTCCCTAGATTCCCTATCAAATGGATTGCATACCAAAAGAAAAAAACTCACATTTCCTTGATTGCTCAAATTTGGCATCATCATATTATAAAAACATGGTATTCTTCTTGGCCCTGCAAAATCCCATAAAAAAATCTTTTGTTTTTTATGATCAAGAAGGACATTGATCTTTATTCCTCGTGTTCTTTTGCTCCATTCATTTGGATCATTGGAGCAAAACTTGAAAGGTTTGCATAATTCAATCACTTTCATCAATGGAAGAAACAAGTTTGATCCACAACCAATTGCAAAAGCTCTTTTCATTGACCTCCCCAATGTTGTTTTTCCTACATTACAACATACAATTTAGTTCTATGTTCCGTTGCTTGCAAATTCAACCACATTTTCCATTTCAAGAAATTAATAGATGATAATTCAATCCTTTGCATATGTTAAGAGAATAAACAAGGCCAAAACAACTTGTCAACAATACATGTTACCAATAATTTACCTAACCAATGGTTTTTAATACCATATTATGCATATATATTATTCAAACAACCAAACTTTGTAAATATTATGCCTATACAAATTAAAATAACTTTATCTTTTCATTTGGTGCAACTTCTTCAATAACTATAAAGAACACAAAATGTCTTAAAACTAACAAATGCAATTTGAATAAAATGAAACCAAGGTGGTCATGTTCATAGTTGAATTACCAATAAAAGATAAATACACAAGGAGTTTTACCTTTTGATAAACTTGTGCAAATTATAAACATGGCACATATTACTTTCTTTTTACATAAAAATATTTTATATTGTATACATGTAAAATGTAAAAGGTGCATTTGTTTTCCCCACTATCATGGTCAAAGTTATTTAGTTGCTTCATTTACACCTTAAGGATTAAAATATTAGAAAGGTGCCATGATTTTGGATGACCAAATTAAATTCATCATGACCAATATTATACTTTGGTAAACTATTGCGCATAATAAATAATGGTCCACTTGGCAATGGATTACATTTGCATTGACAACTTGCAACCGATGAATTTTTGCCCTGAAAATTTGTCATTCTTTCAACAAAATAATTAGGGAATTTTAATTGGTGTTTTATTGTAAATTTTACTAACTTTGCTATTTTTATTTGAAAAAAATCTCTTAAAAAGCTTTTGGTGAAAAAGAAAACCTAGATTGCAAGATCTTCACAAGTTTTAAGGATGATTTAGCCATCATTTAAAATTTTATGTATCCATTATCTAAATTTGAAAAGAAGCGAATGTGATAAATGGTTTAAATTATTTTTTCCTGGGTGGTTGGATTCAAGTGAAAACTGCAGATTGAACAATCATGTGAACCTAATTAATTAAACATATTAATCTTAGATGATGACATCGATGTAATTAATAGATGATGTGTATTACATTGTTTAAGCAATCTGACCAAGAATTTGAAAATCTAATTTGTTGAATTGGACTTGCAAATAAACATCTTCAATATATGGAAGTTATAAATCCCGTTTATCACCTTGGAATGTGAAAATTCAATATATTTTCTTTGAATATTAAACTATTCAAGAAGTTTCTTTTTCAAATGACATGTGGTTCAAATTCAGAAATGAATAGGGATGTGGATGTTGGCATTGGATAAAACACCACTGTGGAGTCATTACAAAAACATTTATGTGATTCACACAATTCCACAGATGTGAGTAATGAAAACAGAAGAGAAAAAATTAATGAGAGTGAAAAGGCTGAGTTACCTGAGTATGCATTGTCACACAAGAACACTCGCACAAACTTGGGCGGCACTCGAGGCATGCCCCTCAAAACTGCCATGTAATCCTTTGCATTGTTTTCCAATTGGGCTTGCACTTGCGCAGCTTGCCCCTGCCATTTCAATGGCGTTCCTTCCAAGTCAATCTCCATCAAGGAAGGATGCATGCGAACAAGATCCATCATCTTAGCCAGCACATCAGGCCCTTTAACACCTTGACAATGGAAGAGGCGAAGGGAGCGCAAAGTCTGATTTTTCTGTAATGACTCCAAAATGTTACACACATCTGGTTGTTCCAATGGAGTGTAAGACAAGTCAATGTGGGTCAACGAACGATTCATTCGGAAAAGATCCATCATCTTAGCCGACACATCAGGCCCTTTAACACCTTCACACCCGAATAGGCCCAGGCGAAGCAACGTCTGATTTTTCTGCAAAGACTCCAAAATCTTACACACGTCCGATGGTTCCAACCCATTGCCTGCCAGAATGGAAAAATGTGTAAAGGTATCGTTGGTGCGTAGCATGTGAGCGATTGCTTCGCCTGCTCCTTGTCCCATTTTAAAAGGACTTCCACCAATGATGAGATGTGTTAATGATTTGTTAAGGGGTAAGTCTGTAGCATGACCTGTAAGGGGCTGAAGCAGCGCTTCTACTCCATTAGGGCTTCTAATCATTGCTGTTCAGATTCAAAGAATCCACGGTTGAATTTATTGCCAACATTGATCCCAATGAAGCACCTGCATTGGACATTCTGCCGTCCACGCTGAGCTCCAGAGTAAGATTTTTGAGAACGCAATTGTTCGCCATCTTTTCACACACAATTTCAACGCCATCATCGTCCAATAATCCGTTCAATGTGAGAGAGTTCAATGCCGGAAGCAGATTTTGGCAAAGTAGTTGAATCTCCTCAATACTCAACTTTTGATACCAGGTGTGTATGGTCAATTCTTTCAAGCTTTGGCATGTACTGACTGCGTCTATGAACTGATGGCGATGCTCTTTATATGCTTCATCATATCCATCCACTTGTCGTTTAAAACTGAAGTTTAGCTTCTCCGATTGCGATTCATTTAAGCAACGGATAGCCTCTTCAAAACTTACACCCCCTCCGTCAGGTTCGATCAACTCCACCAGATGGTTTTGAGGTGGAGAAGCAGGCATATCGTTATGAATGAGTGGATCCAGGGTTGACAGACGATCACTTTCTACTGAGCCTTGTGATTCTTCGCTTAGGATTCGACCGGGTTGGTGACACATTTCACCCTACACGATGATCTCTACAGGCAAAATCTCTTGTGCAGTTTGCTCGCATGAGCTGTGGCCACACTCGCTTGTGCTCCTACCTTGTCCCGTATCCGCTGCATCTACCGCCTGTGTCAAACCCTCTGACTCCATTTCCCCAGCAGCTGACACTGAATCACAATGGTAGACCCTGCAACACTATAACACACTAT